>Ga0255346_1007737_pt1 | contig 9945 bp, 5 predicted proteins | sample wastewater_treat_FD_194410 | JGI IMG/M metagenome (GOLD analysis project Ga0255346, IMG submission 194410) | Wastewater microbial communities from Lulu Island WWTP, Vancouver, Canada - plant22 | ecosystem: Engineered > WWTP > Wastewater > Unclassified | place: Canada: Vancouver, British Columbia... | reverse complement strand
CGGCCGCGCCGACCTGCCGGACTTCTTCCCCGTGTGGCTGGACATCGGCGAAGCCCTCGCCCACCTCGACGCGGTGCCCGGCGGCGGCGAGATCGAGATTAAGCTCCGCCACGCCAGGGACGCGCTCGCCTGCGTCCCGACCTCGCTCTCCACCAACGACGCCGGTTCCTTCCTCGTTTCGGACGTCGCGGGTCTCGCCTCCGCCGCCACGCGCAAGATCACCGCCGGCGGCGTGGCGCTCCCCGGCACCTTCGTCGACGCCGCCCGCGCCGACCCGTCCAAGGGCGTCATCCTCATCGAGGGCCGCGTGGCGACCACCTCTCCCCTCGTCCTTGAAATCTGGCGCAAGGGCAGGAAGGTCCTGGAGAAGCCGCTGCCCCTGCGCGTCGCGCCCGTGGAGCAGATGTACACCCGCGTCAACCTGCGCGACGGCACCGCCGCCGTGACGCCCGGTTCCTGTCTTCCGCCCGCGAACGGCACGAACGTCGTCTTCCTGCACGGCTTCAACGTCACGCCGGAAGAGGCGCGCGCCTGGCACTCCGAGATGTTCAAGCGCCTCTGGCAGTCCGGCTCCAAAGCGCGCTTCCACGGGGTGACGTGGAAGGGCGACGAGCGGATATTGGACTCGTACGGGCTACCGGCATTCCACTATCACGAAAACGTGGAGAATGCGTTCCTTGCCGCGCCGTACCTCAAGAACTACGTCAACGGCTTGTCCGGCGAGAAAATCATGATGGCCCACAGCCTCGGCAACATGGTCGTCTCCTCGGACATCGCCGACCACGGCATGGGCGTGGACAAGTTCTTCATGTTCAACGCCGCCGTCCCCGCCGAGGCGTTCGACCCCGCGCTAACTACTATTCGTCGGGCGATGAGGTCTTCGAGCAGTACGACGGGACTCCCATTCCCACGCTGGAGGTTGTGCCGAAAGAGAAGCGCAATCCGATTCGCTTGCTTGAAAGAACGGCCGATATTGAATTGCCTGCACGGGGGAAGCGGTATGGCTTTGATTTTCAGGACTCGAATCAATATACAGCCGGAAGATCAAGTTTGCGCGAACTACGGGATGATTTTTGGGCCTATCCATTATGGTGTCAAATCAAATGTGTTTGGTTTTCCGCAAACAGGCTTGAGACGTGCGGCAGGGTGTACTAAACTACCCGTCAAGTAAACCAGATCTGTCCGCGTGGAGAAATCGCGGACGCAACCATTTGAGGAGTTGGACACATGGGTATGCTCGACCAGGTCAAGCAGGCGATGCAGATGCGCAAGGAAGCCAAGCGCATTCAGTCGGAGATTGAAAAGATCACCTTTGAATACGCCAACGGCGGCATCACGTGCGTGGCGCGCGGCGATTTCACGATCGTATCGATCAAGGTGGCACAGGAGGCGCTGCAGGAGGTCATCGCCGGTAAGCCGGAGCGTTTCGAGACGATGCTCAACAACGTGGTCAACGGCGCCCTCAAAGGGGTCAAGAAGCAAACGCAGGAAGCCATGGCCAAGATGATGCAGGGATCGGGCATGGATGACATGTTCGGGGGCTGAAGCCGTCATGGTGCCGCCGGTCGATAATCTGATCCATGCGCTGTCCAAACTTCCCGGACTGGGACGGCGGTCGGCGGAGCGTGCCGCGTTGGCTTTGCTTCGTAAGCCCGAGTTGTTGCTGGACACTTTGGTGGCGGCTTTGCAGGAGGCGCGCGCCACGGTCTGTTGCTGTACGGTCTGCGGTGGGTTCACGGCGCGCGAGCAGGATCCTTGTGGTCTCTGTGCCGACACTTCGCGCGACGGCACGTTGCTGTGTGTGGTGGAGGAGCCTTCCGACATTTTCGCCATCGAGCGTTCCGGCGGCTATCGCGGCCGTTACCATGCGCTGATGGGCAAGCTCTCGCCCGCGCGGCAGACCGGCCCCGCAGACTTGCGCTTGCGCGCACTCGTCGGACGTATTGAACGAGGCGGCGTTGAGGAGGTGTTGCTGGCTCTGAGCACTGATATGGAGGGCGATGCCACCGCAGGTTATATCAGTGAACTGCTCGGACCGCTGGGGGTGCGTGTGACGCGCCTCGCCTTCGGTCTGCCCGCAGACAGCGGTGTGGGTTACTCCGATCCGCTGACGCTCAAACGTGCTATCAGCGGTCGCATCGCGTGTAGCTGACGGCGGGTAATTTATTTAACGCAGAGACGCAGAGACGCAGAGGTTTTTTGAGGGGCGCTGCGGAGCGCGACAGCGTGCTCCAGACAAACTAACGCGGGCGGAGCCCGCAACCCAATCATGTAAATCATGGATATATGCGCCCGCGTAGCGGGAAATCATGTCAAAAAAGGGAGTCGGGAGTCATATGGAAACGGACAGAGCGATCTCTGACACTTTGATGGACGTGCAGGTGCGCATCGCGGAAGCCTGCGCTAAGGCCGGTCGCAAGCCGGATGAAGTCGAGATCATCGGTGTTACCAAGACGCATGGCCCGGATGTGGTGCGCGAGGCATGGGAGGCGGGCGTCAGACTCTTCGGCGAAAACAAGGTGCAGGAGGCAGCTTGGAAGATACCGGAGAGCATCAGCGGCCCGTCGTGGCATCTGATCGGTCACTTGCAACGCAACAAGGTGCGTCCCGCCTTGGAACTTTTTTCCGTCATCCATTCTGTGGATTCTGTGCCCCTGCTCGAACGGCTTGAGCGGATCGCCGACGAATGTGGTCACCGGCCCGAGATCCTGCTGGAGGTTAATGTCTCAGGTGAATCGAGCAAGGAGGGGCTCAAGCCCGAACAGGTGCCCGAGGTGATCGAGTGTGCGCTGCAATGCCGCTCGCTCACGCTGACTGGGTTGATGACAATGGCGCCGTTCTGTCCCGATCCTGAGCTGGCGCGTCCGGTCTTTGCGCAGTTGCGCGCATATCGCGACCGCTGGGAGCAGGAGTTTGCAATCGGCCTGCCGAATCTTTCGATGGGTATGAGCAACGATTATGAGGTGGCGGTGGAAGAGGGCGCGACCTGGGTGCGGCTCGGCACCGTGCTCTTCGGCCACCGTCCCGCATGGCGTCCGCAGCGAGAGGACACGGAGCGCTGGGAGCCGTGACGTCCGATGCGTAATGGCACTTGTCACACAGTTGCTAAACCACTATAGTTTTGATGACGGTTCAGTGGATCGTCGGAACGTGTCTGCCGGTCACGCCGGCTTGGCACGGGTAAGGAGTCGAATATGCAGCTCGGACGACAGAACGCTGTGTTTGGTTGTTTCTATGTTTTGGTGGCCGCCCTCGCGGTGCTCCACATGGCATACATCGCAGGAGGCCGCTCAACGTCATCGGGCGGAGATATCATTTCGGAGGCGGGCGGCACGGGTCTGCCCATGAAAACCGGCCAAATGGTCGCGTACGGCAAGCCCGAGGCCGTTTCCGTGACGGATGGTGGACTGCGCCAGGCAACGGTGTCGTGGGCGAAGCCGACCAAACCGGCTTATTGTTATCGTATCGAGCGCGCCGAGAGCGTGGGGGGGCCATACGCTTGGGTTGTGGACCTGCCCGGCGACGTGTTGACCTATACCGACGGCCAAGATCCCAAAACGTGGCTCAAAGACGCTACCGCCTATTACTATCGGATCAGCGCCATTCTTGACAGGGACGGGCTGATCAGCGAACCGTCCGCGCCGGTCAAGACCATGACCGCGCCGTTGCCCACACCGCCCGCCTCGTGCCGAGCCGAGGCGACGGGTTCGCGCGCGGTGACCGTCACGTGGACCGCGTCATCTTCTGCCGGCCTCAAACATTACCGCGTGCAACGCGCCGTCGAAGCCGCGCCAGAGACGTTCGAGGAGATCGGCATCATATCCGGCACTGAGCTTGTGGACGGCGGAACGGCGGGGTCGACGCTCAAGGACAGCACCCGTTACCGTTACCGTGTGTTGGCCGTGAACAAGGTCGACGCGGTCAGCGAGCCCTCCTCGACCGCGTCCGTACTGACTCTGCCGCCCCCCGCGCCGCCGACCAAGGTGACCGCTGAGTCCAACGGCGTGCGCTGCGTGCCGCTCGCGTGGATGGCCAGCCCCGAACAGGACGTGGTGCGTTACGATGTCTACCAGGCCCGGTCGGTTGAAGGCCCATTCAAGAAGATCGGCGAAGTGCAGGGACGTGAGGTCACGGCTTTTATGGACGGTGGCGGGAACCCCGGCAATTTGGAAGACGAGGGCGCTTACTATTATCGTGTGCGCGCCGTCAACGGCGTGACTGCCGAGAGCGCCGATTCGCAGGTGGTGCATGCGACCACGCGTGCGGTGCCGCCGGTTGTGCAGCAAGTGGCCGTGCAGTCCGCACGGCCGCGCGAAGTGCCGATCGTTTGGACAGCTTCGCCGGATGATGCAGTGACGGGCTATGAAGTGTGGCGAGCCATGGGCGACAGCGACGAGTGGGGGCAGATCGTGCGGCTGACCAGCCGCACCGGAACCAATTATCTTGATCGCGGCGGTCAAGAAGACGCTGCGCGGCTCGGTCGGCTCGCTGATGGCACTGTCTATCACTACCGGGTCATCGCCTTCAACACGGCGAACGTGCGCTCGTCGGCTTCCGCGCCGGTGCAGGCTAAAACCAAAGTCATCCCCGCGACACCGTCAGGCCTTGAAGCGTCGACGCAGCGCGCGCGCGGCATTCGATTGACGTGGGCATCCAATCCGGAAAAAGACATCGGTAGGTATATCATTGAGGTCTCCAAAAAACCGGACGGCGGGTTCCGCAAACTGGCCTTTCTGCCGGTGTTCGAAGGGGTGTCGCTGGAGGCCGAGGACACCGGTTTAGAGCCGGGTGCCGCCCGCTACTATCGGGTCTGTGCGATGGATAAGGACGGCCTCGAAAGTCTTTGGAGCGAGGTGGCGCAAGGCACGGCTAAACCGTTGCCGGACGCGCCGTCGGGTGTGTCGGTACAACGTGAAGACACGGCCGTCCGCATTGTTTGGAAACCGCCGTCTCAGACGGATGTTGTCCAATATCGTATTTGGGCCAGAAAGCTGCTGGGCTGGGATCTGCTGGCGACGGTTGAACATCCCGATTGCGCATGGCCTGTGGCCGATTTGACTAAGGCAGTGAACGTGGCCGTGACGGCGGTGGACAAGGACCAGTTAGAGAGCGTCAAAAGCGAGGCGGTCAGGGTCGATCCGCTTGCCCAGTGACAGAGCCATGGAGGAGGATCTCGTGAACAGTGCGTTTGCATATCTTGCGTCGGCAGAGGTAACGGATGTCGGGCGGCGGCGCAGGAACAATGAGGACGCCGTGCTGCGGATACCCGAGGCGGGCGTGTTCTGCGTGGCCGATGGCATGGGCGGCACGCGGGGAGGCGAGGTGGCGAGCAAGGCGACGGTCGATGCCCTGCGTGACGCCTTTACCGTGTCGCCGGACGCACCCTTCGCCGTGACGGTCGCCGCTGCCGCGCGGCTGGCGTCGCGCGCCTTGAACCGGGCCAGCCATTGGATTAAGACTCGTTCAGATGAGCACGGCCTGAGCGGTACGGGCAGCACGGTGGTGATGCTGCTCTTTGACCGCGTGATGCCGGAACGGGCGCTCGTGCTGCATGCCGGAGACAGTCGCGCCTACCGCTATCGCAAAGGCAAGCTGCAGCAGTTGAGTGCGGATCATTCGGTCGCGGTCGCGGCCGGTCTGGCCGATGACAAGAATCTGCCCGCGATGTTCCGGGGCGTGATCACGCGCGCCGTTGGTTTGGAAGAGACGGTGCTGCTGGATGAGACGGCGGTCGATGTCGTGGCCGGCGACGTCTTTCTGCTCTGTTCGGACGGGTTGACCAAGATGGTGCCGGACAAAACGGTGTCGAAACTACTGCGTAAACATGCCTCTGATGAACCGGAGGCGCTGGCCCGGTTGCTGGTCGGCGAGGCGCTCAAAGCCGGGGGCGAGGATAATGTTTCGGTCGTGTTGGTGCGCGTGGCTGACGCATTGCCGCAGGGCCCGACGCAGGAGGTGCCGGCGCGCACACGGGAACTGGAGCAGGAGGCGGAGGCTGAGGCCGCGTCGATCGCAGCGGAGACCGTGGATGACGAAGAACGGGAGACCGGTCAGACCGCCGCGACCGGTCAGACGATGGATTCATCCATTTTCGCCGGCGAGGGCGTGACGCCGCCTGAATGGTCGCGTGCGGCCGCCCCGTCGCAGGTTACGCCGGCCACGCCGTTATCAAGCGCAGAGGGACCCCCTGCCGTGCAGGAGGAGCCCGGGGCGGACCCCGACGGCTCTGCGGCCGAGCGGATCACACAGACGGAGGTGCCTCCGTTGCGTCCGGCACGTTCGCGGCGATGGGTATGGCTGCTTGTGCTGGCGGCAGCGGTGGCGGCGGCGGCCTTTTTTGTGTGGCTGAAGCGATAGGATGGTGAGATGGACGAGAACGGCAAAGAGCGGATCGGTGATTATGAACTGCTGGCCTTGATCGGCGATGGCGCGCAGGGACGCGTCTATCGGGCGCGTTGTGTCACCGACGCTTTGCCTCACGTGCGGCAGGGCGAGGAGGTCGCGCTCAAGGTGGTGCGCGTCACCGGTGAAGACGACAAGTTTCGGCTCAAGTTTAAGGAGCAGGCCGATATCCTGCGCCGCCTTTCGCACACCCATATCGTGAGTTACCGCGACTGTTTTGCCTGGCATGCCGGCGAGTGGGACGAGGCGCAGTGTCTGGTGATGGAACTGCTGGAGGGCGAACCGCTCAGCGACCGGCTCAAGAACGCAAAAAACGGCTTGCCGTGGCCGCAAGTCGAGAGCATTTTCGAGCAGTGCCTCGCTGGGTTAATCCATGCCCGCGAGCGCGGAATCACACATCGCGATATCAAGCCGTCCAATATTTTCATCACCAAGGAAGGGCAGGCCAAGCTGATTGACTTCGATATCGCTCGGCGTGATGACAGCGGTCAGATGAGCACGGCCGGCTGGAAAGGCACTTTCGACTACATGGCGCCGGACTTCATCACGATTGGCGGCTTTCGCGGTGACGAAGTCTCTGACATCTTCAGTTTGGGCGTCTGCTTCTATCAGGCGCTGACCGGCGTGCTGCCGTATGAGCCTCTGGGGGCGACCGCACACATTGGCTATCTCAACCGCTGGCGGGATGCGTCCGCGCCGTCGCCCTCCTTCCGGCCGGGCGTTTTCCGCGTGCTCAATGCCGCCAGAACGGTGATCGCCAAATGCTTGGCAGTGCAGCGCGGGGAGCGTTACCCTTCGTTCATGGCGTTGCTGGAGGATTTCCGCAAGATCCATTACCGTCGCCTGCGCCATAAGAGCAAAGAGGAGTACGAACTGTTAGCTGTTTTGGGACGCGGTGGTTTTGGCGAAGTCTTCAAAGCGCGGCGCGTCAGCGACGGCCTGCTGGTTGCGGTCAAATACCTTTTCGCGGAAAAGCAGTCGGACCGTTTTCTCAAAGAGGCAAAGATCCTGCATCAGTATCCGCACCCGAATCTCGTCAAATATGTCGATTTCATGGTGCTGAAGGGAACGGGCGGCGAGAAGCAGTATTTTCTCATCATGGAATTTCTCGAAGGCATGCCTGGCTGGACGTTGCGCCACCGCATCAAGAATGAAGGCGGACTGGACGTGGCCGAGGTCGTGACGATCTTCAGCAACTATCTCGCTGCGCTACAGTTTTTGCATAATAGTGCGCGACCGATCATCCACCGCGACATCAAGCCCGGCAACCTCTATGCGCCGATGGGCCAGCCCGACAAAGCCAAGATCTTTGACCTTGGTGTGGCGCGCGACGTAACTGGTACCGTGACGGTCGGCGGCGTACCGGGAACGCTGGACTATATGGCACCGGAGTTCGCCGAGGTCGGCGGTGACCGCGGTTCGCCTCAGTCGGACCTTTATGCCCTTGGGCTCTGCCTCTACGAGGCGCTCACCGGCAAACCGGTCTTTGAACGGTTGCCGACGGACCTGAACTCGGCGTGGGTCGCCTTTCAGGACCGCATCCGCAAGCCACCTCAGATTGCCTTCGATGACGAGGTTTTTACGCGCCATCCGCGTCTCAAGCAAGTCATCACCCGAGCGCTGTGCGAGAAGCCTGCGCAGCGCCATGCCGGTGCGGCTGAGATGCGTGCGGCGTTGGAAGACGCACTGAAGCCGGAGGCCGTGCTGCCGGAGCGCGACGACCTGTTTGACGCCGGAGAGATGACCGTGGCCACGCTGGCGGGCGGTCATCCGTCGGCTGGGCCCGGCATGACGCTGGCCACGCGCCCGGTTGAGTTGGTGGATGCTACGCTGGCGGTTCCAGACGGCGGCTTGATCGCGGCAGGACGGCGTGAGGCGGGACGGCGCAGGACGCGCAAACGGCTGTTGCTGGCTGGCGTGGCCATAGGCGTGGTGGCGGTGGGGATCGGCGGTGTGTTGCTGGGCATCCGCGTCGCGGAGCGGCGAGGGGGTGGGGGGCCGACGGAGCCGGAGCGTACGTCCCAGACCCAGGTGTCCACCCATCCGCCTTCGCAGTCGGCGCTGGAGCCGAAAGCCGCAGACGTTGCGTCGGTTGCCGCGAAGCCGCAGCCTGAGCCGAAAGCCGCAGACGTTGCGCCAGCCGCCACACAGCCGAAGCCGCAGCCGGCGGTCGCTGCGTTGCCGCCGGAACGCGATCCGGTTTACCAGAGTTTGCTCGCGTCGATTCCCGGCGCGCTGGATGACGATGCCTCCTGGTTGGCCGCCGAGACTGCCGCCGGTCGCCTGACGGCACAGGCGAGTGAGCCGTGGCCCGGACTTGACGAAGCCGCGCGGACACGCCGCCTTGCCGCGCTGCAGGAGCGGCTCACGTCGCTCACCGCCGAGGGTGTGAAGCGCCTGCGCGATGCGGCGCTGGCTGAGTTGGCTGCCGGACGGGACGGCAAGGCTGAACGCGAGCGGCTGGCGTGGCTGGACGCGCAGTCGCCGCGGCTGAAAGCGTGGCTCGCGCCGGCGATGGAGGATGCGGCCGCTCAGGTTGACCGCGCTTATGTCGCGTATGTCGAGGGTGTCAAGCGCGAGCAGGAGCAACGCCGTAAGGCGGCCGAAGAACAAGCAGCGCGGGAGAAAGCTGAACGGCAGAGAGCCGAGGAGCAGGCGGCACGGCTTGCCCAGGCGGTCGGCCGGTTGGACGCGCTCGATGCGCAGCTTCGCGGCGGCGGACTGGAGGCGTGCCGGAACGGAGTCGCGGTACTGGGTGCTGTGACGCCAGAAATGCTGGCCGACGTGCCATTCAAGGCTCGCTGGGAGACTTCGCGCGCCGCCTATGTCAACAAGGTGACCCAGACGCTTGAACAGAAGGAACCATTGGAAGAACGCCTGCGACGGCTCGAAGCGGTGGGCGAGGTGCTGGGACACGCTGCCGCCGCAGCGGTGTTCGGTGCCGAGGCGGCCGGGTTGCGCCGTGCACTGGAACAGCAGAAAGGCTTGGGACTGCTGCGCTTGGTCAACCGTTCCAAGCGCCCGTTGTTGCTCACCAGCCGCGAACTGGGGATGTCGGACGGCGCGTTGGCCGACGGCGAGGCCAAAGAGTGGCTACTGCCGGTGAAGGGCGAAACGTTGACGGTTTCGGTCACAGTGCGTGGTGACAGCCGCTTCCGCTCGCGTATCGAGACGGTTAAACTGGCTCCCGGCAGCGGGATTGAGCGCTCCCTCGACGAGGGAGGGGGGCTGCTCACGCCCGTTCCGGAAGCGCCGGTCGCCGCCACTCCCGCGCCTGCTGCACCCGCGCCCGTGCCGGAGACGCCGGCCGCCGCCGCCAAGCCTGCGCCTGCTGCACCCGCGCCCGTGCCGGAGACGCCGGCCGCCGCCGCCAAGCCTGCGCCTGCTGCACCCGCGCCCGCGCCGGAGACGCCGGCCGCCGCCGCCAAGCCTGCGCCTGCTGCCCCCGCGCCCGCTCCGGCGGCACCCGCCGCCGCTCCCGCGCCTGCTGCTTCCGCACCGGCTCCGGAAGCACCGGCTACCGCCGCCAAGTCCGCACCCGTT
>Ga0255346_1007733_pt1 | contig 9950 bp, 8 predicted proteins | sample wastewater_treat_FD_194410 | JGI IMG/M metagenome (GOLD analysis project Ga0255346, IMG submission 194410) | Wastewater microbial communities from Lulu Island WWTP, Vancouver, Canada - plant22 | ecosystem: Engineered > WWTP > Wastewater > Unclassified | place: Canada: Vancouver, British Columbia... | reverse complement strand
CCTATCATGGCGGCCTCTCCCTATCCATCCCCAAAGAAATTTCCTGCGCTCCCCACTTCGCTTTCGCGCTTAATTTATGTGAGGCATCATTACAACTTTCGCGCTCATATTGACTTGAGGCACTACGCCATCATCCAACCGGCTTACCCATAGTGGCAGCGGAAATTCTGAATGGCCTTTACTATCAGGATTGTTCTATATTCTCATTGAAATAATCCCGGTCTATCTGGATTACGCATTGATATCTGGGATCCAAAGACCTTGCAAAGGTTTCTATTTCCTTTATCAGACCTTCTGCCTGGTAGTCCACAGGAACGCTTACATCAAAAATCAGCTTGATGATACGTCTTCCAGGAACCAGGCGGAAATCGTGCAGACTCAGGGGCGGTGTCCGGGACGCAAGAAAAGCCTTCAATTTTGACTTTACCTCCTGTCCGGGCGCATCCGACGGCAAGGTCGGATCCATGTGGATGGTGATGGATAAGCCCAGCTCCTGCATAATGTCCTGCTCTGCCTGATCAACCACATCATGAATTTCGATCAGCTGGCTATCCGCATCTACCTCGGCATGAATGGACGCCATTGACCTTCCCGGTCCGTAGTCATGCAGCACAAAATCATGCGTGCCGGTTATCTCCGGATAGCGTGCCAATATGCGCAGGATCTTGTTGCCCAGTTCACGGTCAGGCTGGCCGCCAATCAATGCATTCATCATGTCTCTGATCAATTTGAAACCGCTGATGAGAATGAATACGGATACCAGCAATCCAAGCCACCCGTCCACCAGAAGGTTCAGAAAATGTGAAGCAAAGAGTCCTGATAACACCGCAAGGCTGATTACCACATCGTTGATGCTGTCCTGGGCAGCCGCTAACAGTGTAGTCATATTATATGCCCGGCCGTGCTTCTTATAGTATCGATATAGAAACAATTTGGCTGGGATGCTCAGCGCGGTCAGACCAGCTACCCACCAGGAAAATGTTGGCGCCTGAGGCCTCAGGATTGCATCCAAGCTGGATTTGATGAGGTCAATGCCAACGTAAATAATCAATACTGCAATGGCTAAGGAACCGATGTATTCCATGCGTCCATGTCCGAAAGGATGGTTTTTATCCCCCGGTTTACGTGCCAGATACATGCTGAGCCAGGAAATCAAGACGGATCCCGTGTCGGCAAGGTTATTAATACCATCCGCCAAGATGGATACTGAGCCGGATATGCTGCCTGCGATGATTTTGGATAACGCCAGACAGGCGTTAACAGCAAGACCAACAAAGGACGCGCGCAAACTACTGCGCGCGCGTTCATTTTGAGCCTGGTTATATGGTTCGTTCATTCAGTGTAAACTACTTGATCAATGCATTTGGTCGGGCAGACATTTACACATTCACCACACTGCGTGCACTTGAGCGGGTCAATAACGGCACAATTGTTGATGACGTGAATGGCATCGAATTGACAGGCTTTCTCACAACGCTTGCAGGCAATACAGGCTTTATCGCATACAGCACGGGCATCACGAGGCGCAGCAGCGTTTTGACAGCGCGCAGCGACAAGCGCCTTCTTGGGCAGCAGCTTGATGACGGAGCGCGGGCATTCCTTTACGCACATACCACAGGCTGTACATTTGTCCTCATCAATAACCACGATGCCGTTTTCTATCTTCATGGCATCATAACGGCAAACGCGTACGCAATCCCCCAAACCTACGCAACCCCATGCACACATGCTTGGGCCACCAGCCATGCCCACAGCGATGTGACAGGTCTGGGGTCCATTATATACATACCGTTGCTTCACCACACCGGTTTCGCCTTGACAAAGCACTCTGGCCACCTTCGCTTCAGTTTGCTCTGCCTTTGCCCCCATGACATCAGAAAGCGCCTCCAGAGTCTTTTGACCACCGGGTGTGCACAGATTAATCTCGGCTTCTCCTTTGATGACGGCCTCAGCATAGGCATCACAACCAGGATAGCCGCAAGCACCACAGTTAGCGCCTGCCAGCGCTTCACGTGCAAGGGAAAGGCGCTCATCCTCAATTATGGCGAATTTTTTGCTGGCAAAGGTCAGCACCAGCCCAAAGATCGCGCCCATGCCTCCCAGAACCAGTACAGCAGCTAAAATCGGATTCATGTCAATCCTCCCACTATTCAGTTGACCCCCAGGCCGGCAAAGCCCAGGAAAGCGACAGACATCAAACCTGCAATGATCAGGCTGATGGGAAAGCCTTTGAATGTTTCGGGAATGTTGGAGGATTCAAGGCGCTCACGCACACCGGCCATCAGCACAATTGCCAGCAGGAAGCCCAAGGCTCCGAAAACGCCATTGAGAACCGACCACAGCAGATTATAGTTGTTGTCAATGTTGAGGATGGTCACACCCAGGACAGCGCAGTTGGTGGTAATCAAAGGCAGGTAGATGCCCAGAGCGTTGTACAAGGCAGGCATGGACTTTTTCATGAACATCTCAACAAACTGCACCAGAGAGGCGATCACCAGGATAAAGCTGATGGTGTCCAGGTAAGACAAGCCCAGCGGCAAGAGGATATAGTGATATACCACATAAGTAAACAGCGAAGCCAGGCCCATGACAAATGTGACCGCAATGCCCATGCCGGCGGCAGTCTCTACCTTGTTGGATACACCAAGGAAAGGACAGCATCCGAGATAGCGAGAGAAAATGAAGTTGTTGGTCAAGATGCAGTTGACCATGAACAACAGGAAATTGCTTAAAGTGAACGTCATGATGCCTGTGCTCCTTTCCGCTTACTGACGCGTTCAGTGACCGTGTTGATAATGCCCAGAATCAAGCCAAAGACGATAAAACCACCCGGGGCCATGGTGACCAGCAGCATAGGCTCGAAGGAAGCGCCAAAGAGCGCATTGCCAAAGATGGTTCCGCTGCCAATCATTTCACGGATGGATCCAATCAGAATCAGGGCGCCCGTGAAGCCCAGTCCCATGCCCAGGCCGTCGGCGGCTGAAAACAGCACGGAATATTTGGCTGCGAAAGCCTCCGCACGCGCCAGGATGATGCAGTTGACCACAATCAGCGGGATAAACAACCCCAGCGCATCATACAGAGCGGGCACAAAAGCCTGGATGAGCATTTGAATGATCGTAACAAATGTGGAAATGACCACGATGAACGCCGGGATGCGCACTTTGTCTGGAATGATGTTGCGCAGCAGAGAAATAACAACATTGCTGCCCAGCAACACAAAAGTGGCTGCCAATCCCATGCCCAGGCCATTGGTGGCGCTGGTGGTCGATGCCAGTGTTGGGCACACGCCCAAAACCAAGCGGAAAATGGGGTTTTCATTGAGGATGCCATTGACAAATACACCGCGCAGGCTATGTTTCTTTTCATGCATGTTGTTTCACCGTCCCATACACTTTTCTACTGGTCATGCGGTCAATCAACGGAGTGAGGATGTTCATCAGCAGGATGGCAAAAGTGACCCCTTCAGGGTAAGCCTTGGTCATGCGCACCACAGCGACAATAACACCGCAGCCAATCGCAAAAATTACCTGGCCTGTAAACAGCATGGGGTTGGTCACATAGTCGGTTGCCATAAAGACCGCGCCAAACAGCAAACCGCCGGACAGCACTGCTTTGAGCACGTCTCCTCCAGTAATCCAGGTAATCAGGGCCACAGTACCTACAAACAGCACGGGAATATGCCATTTGATCGTGCCTACAAACAACATGTACAAAAAGCCGATTAAAATGGCAATCTTACAAACCTCGCCAATGGTGCCGGGGATATTGCCCAGCAAAAGATCATAGATTTCATACCCACCCGGGCGTATCAGTGGTGTTGCAGAGGAGACCGCGTCCACACCAGCCGGGATAGCGCTGGTATTTCCCAACAGGCGGACTGGCATAAAGTATACGCTCATACGCGCCGGCCAGGAGGCCAACAGGATACCGCGCGCCAGCAGGGCAGGGTTCAAGAAGTTGTGACCGATACCGCCAAAAAGTTCCTTGACCAGCAGAATGGCAATCGCGCTGCCGATGGCAGGAAGCCAAAGCGGCACTTCCGCAGGCATGTTAAGCCCAACCAGCAATCCGGTCACAACAGCGGACAAATCCGTCACGCGTACAGGACGTTTTGCCAGCTTTTGAAAGATATATTCGCAGGCCACTGCAGCAATGACAGCTGCCGCCAGCACCCATGCTGCCTTGGTACCAAACAGATAGATGCCTGCGGCTGTGGTGGGAATCAGCGCAATAATCACATCCAGCATCAAAGTCTGGGTGCTCTCGCGGCTGACAAAATGGGGTCCGGTAGAAAGACGCAGGTTCATCCTGTTATATCCTCCTCGCGGTTATTTTTTCTTTGGCTTCCTTAAACTTGGCACACAGTTCAATTTTAGCCGGGCATACATAGGAGCATGAACCGCACACAATGCAGTCCATCACATGCTGTTTCTTGGCGCCGGATAAATCCGCCTGATCAACCAGCACATTCAGCCGCTGGGGACTGAGCTTGATTGGACAGGCATCTATACAGCGGCCGCAACGAATGCAGGAGGTCTCAGGCTTCTTAATTGCGTCCTTTTGATTGAGCACCACGATGCCATTGTTGGCTTTGATTACGCTGACGCCGGTATCCGGGATCGCAATGCCGGTCATACTGCCACCAGCGAAAACCTTGCCAGGCTCTTCAGAAAAACCGCCGGCTGCATCAATGGCATCCTGAAAGCTGGTGCCGATACGCAGGCGGAGGTTAGAGGGCGCTCTTACACAGCCAGTCACCGTGGTAATACGGCTGACAAGCGGCTTGCCATAGATCACAGCGTCTGCAATGGCAGCTGCTGTACCAACATTGAACACCGCTACACCGATATCGCCGGGAAGACCTCCCGAGGGCACCTGCCGCTTGGTAACCGACTCAATCAATTGTTTTTCTCCGCCTTGCGGGTACTTGGTTTTCAGCGTCACCACGCGTATGCCTTCGCGTCCTTGGACAGCTTGCTCCATGGAACGGATGGCTTCCTTTTTGTTGTCTTCAATGGCAATAATGCCTTTTTGTACATTCATTGCACGCATGATTGCACGCAGGCCATCCACAATGTGCTCCGGTTCTTCCAGCATCAGGCGGTAGTCTGCTGTCAGAAAAGTTTCGCACTCCGCGCCATTAAGGATCACAATATCTACTTTTTGGTTATCGGCAGGACTCATTTTAATATGGGTGGGAAAACAGGCGCCCCCCAAGCCGCAAATGCCGGCATCCTTTACCTGCTGGATAATCCGCTCCCTTGGTGCAGCCTCTACCTCTCCCAGAGGGTTCAGCTCAACCCACTCATCCCGACCGTCACTTGTGATCTCCACGCACATGCTGGGTTTCTTTCCCAACTGCTGAAAGCTGACAACGCCTGTCACTTCACCGGAAACGCTTGCGTGCACCGGAATGCCGAATTTGCCCACCGGGGTAGCGATCACCTGACCGAGAAGAACCTTGTCACCTTTTTTGACACAGGGTTCAGACGGAGCGCCGATGTGCATATCCATAGGAATCAGCACCTTTTCCGCGACAAATTCTTTAATGGCCTGCTCCCTGCTGGGTATCTTTCCTTCATGCTGCTCCTTGAGCGGATGAATACCACCTTTGAAACTAAATTTCATGCTGTATATGCCTACCTTTCTCCTCAGTTTAACCTGCTCAACGCCTTGATTCAAACGCTTCGTTAATGGCATCTACAATGGCTTGCGCCGTAGAGGTCGCGCTGGTGGCAGTGTCAATATGCCTGATATTTTCTACAAGCTCACTACCCTCCTCCGGATACAGGGACAGCGGTGGTTGCTTATCAACGAACTGGCTTAGGTAGGCTTCTTCCAAAGCGAGCGCACCATACCCCGGGGTCTCCATGAAACCCTGTGAATCAATAACTACTTTGGCAATCTTGCCATCAGAAGTAAAGCTGACGCGTACAGTGACAGGCCCCATGAAACCCTGCTTTGTCACCACAATCTCATCCCCGCTGACTGTCGATGGCGTTTCATCAACTGCCGGCTGTTCGGGCACCTCCTGCGGGAAAGCCTGTGCGTGCAGACTGTTGAGGGTCTCCAGCACTGCCTTGGTGGTAACAGTTGCACCGGTGAGACCATCAATATGACATTCATCAGCAGGATGGTTTTCATCTGCGATGGCAAGTGGCGGCAGCTTTCCAATAAATTGCTTTCCAAAAGCCGGGTCCAGCGCGCGGGTGCCAAAACCATCAGTCTCAGCAAATTGTTCATCACCAATCAGGATAAATGAAATCCTGCCATCTTCATCAAAGGCTGCGGTTACTGCAACCGGTCCCACATACCCCCTAGAACTGCCATACAGGGCGTTTTCAGGCACAACAACTGGTTCAGGCTGAGCAGTAGCTTCTTCCACCGCAGCTGTCGTTGGAGCGGGGATGGGCGCGCTTTCCTTGACGATGTTCTTATTTGCATAGGCGCTGTTCATCGCATCCAGCACAGCCTGTGTGGTAAAGGTCGACCCTGCAATAGCATCAATATCTTCCATCGCAATTGGCATGGATTTGCCCACAAACTGTCTGGCGAACTCAGGATCCAATGCTGCTACACCATAATTGTCGGATTCAGCGAAGCGCTCATCCCCGATCTTCAGCGCGGTAATAACGCCATCGTCCTTGACAGTCACCTCTACATATACGGGGTTGTTGACGCCCGCGAAGCCAACTGCCTCGCCAGCGTATGTGGTCCCTTCCGCGATCTGGGCAGGCTTGTCTGCATCAGGGTTCAGGTAGGCTTTAACCTGCCGCGCCACGGAGTTGACACAACCAAGGACAGCATTGGTGGTGATCGTGGCAGCAGTAATGCCATCTACTGCGTTGTCATTTTTTGGATTACCCCTTTGCACAGGACTCTTTTTTCCGGCAAACTGCGCGGCAAAGGCTGTATCCTTGGCCTTGGCGCCCAGGCCCGGGGTTTCAGAGAAATTGGCACCGCCAACATTGATCCCGGTGATGATGCCATCCGCACTGATCCCGGTGATAACCTCGATTTCGCCGCTATATCCCTTGGCCGCAGCCTTGCCAATATAGCCGATTACCTCATCGCCTGCCTTGGCGACAAACAGGGCACTGCCATCATCCAACTCCAGTTTCTCAAAGGTTTCCACTCCCGGCATAACCAGTTTCCTGGCCTTTTCCTCTGCAACAATGGCCTGTTGGCTGATAGGCTCCATGGTAATCTGATTGGTCAGGGCAAGCCCAAGTGCAGCTGCCACGGTGATAATTGTCAGGATAATCCATGCTGAGACTCGGTTCTTCATTATGTCAAACCTCCGTTGTATGCCTGTTGGCATCAGTGACTAAATAAGGAGCAACCCGTGAGCGAAGCGTCTGATCCACTGGCCGGCCCAACATTTCACCAGCCAAAACTTCATCACCCTGCAGCAAGGCAGTGCGCACCGCAGAGCTGGATACCAAATGACCCTGGGCAGTCCGGACAGGGGGTATCACGCTTAGGCTGATTCCCGACTGCTCACACAGTTTCTTCAGACCGGATACATCGGTATCCCCACGATAACCAAAGCGATGGTTAAATCCAGCAACCAAGTGTTTGGACTTCAGCTGCATTCGTAAAACCTTATTAAAGAAGTCCACCCCTCTCATGTGCTGCAAACTCTCATCGAATGTACTGATCGCGACATGACGGATGCCCAACGCTTGCAGCAGGTCAATCTTATCTGCGAAAGGGGTCAGCTCAATGTGCCTTTGATGAGGCGAAATCAATATGCCGGGCAGTCTGTCATAAGTATGAACCACTGCTGTCAGGCCTTCCTGCTGCGCGATATCCATAGCGCGGTCTATCAAAGCCTTGTGACCGATGTGGACACCATCAAAAACGCCAAGGCAGACGACCGATGATGTCAAAACCTGTCCTTGCATTTTTCCCAGCTGATAGACCCTCATAAAAAAACCTGCCCATCTCCTTAGATAGACCCAGTAAAATTCGAATTATGTTAACACGCCCGGGAACCATATGTCAATCTATAAATGATGTATTATAATTTTTGTATAAATAATGTATTATAATTTTAGTATTTTTTGATTTTTCTGATTTTTCCCTGTTCATCTATAACGCGATCAATTGTTCTGCTCAAGATAGGTCTGATATTGTTCCCTGCTCAGCAGGGTTTTTCTTGCCTTGGTTCCTTCGTTTCCGGAGATAATGCCACGCCGTGCCATTTCATCGATCAGCCGGCCGCTTCTCGCATATCCTATACGCAGTACCCTTTGGAGCATGCTGATGGACATCTGTCCGGACTCAACCGCCATTTCAATTGCCTGGGGCAGCAGCTCATCAAACTCAGCGTCTCCGCTTTCATCGGAAGCATCCATACTGCCGTTGTCTGCCTTGTCAGATTGCTCCACATGCTCTATTAACTCCAGATTATAGTCAGCCTTGTTGCGGCTTCGTATATAATCAACCGTTTGCTCTACATCGCGGTCAGACACAAAGCAGCCCTGGACACGGATGGGTTCGCGGATCTGTGAGCGGTAAAGCATGTCGCCATAGCCCAGCAGCTTTTCAGCGCCTTGACTGTCAAGGATGGTCTTGCTGTCAAAGGGCGAGCTTACCCGGAAGGCGATGCGTCCGGGAATGTTGGCTTTGATGACGCCGGTAATAATATTGACCGAGGGCCGCTGGGTAGCCAGGATGAGACAAATGCCTGCGGCTCGCGCTTTGGCGGTGATGCGTTTGATATGATCCTCGATCATCTTGCCGCTGGTGGTCATCAAATCAGCCATCTCATCCACAATCACGATGATACGCGGCAGCGGCTCTTCATCCGGACCCAAACGCTTGTTATAAGCGTCCAGATTGCGCACTCCAGCTTCTACCAGAATCTGATAACGCTGATCCATTTCCTTGCAGACCCAGTCCAAAGCAGCAGTAGCCTTCTTGGCATCGGTAATGACCGGCATCATCAAATGAGGAACGTCGTTGTATGGCTGTAGTTCAACAAACTTGGGATCCACCATGATCAGCCGCACATTTCGCGGCGAGGCGCGGTAAAGGATGCTGCAGATGATGCTGTTGATACACACGGATTTACCACTGCCGGTCGCGCCGGCAATCAGCAGGTGCGGCATATCCATCAATTCACACACAATGGGAGTGCCGGTGATGTCCTTGCCAAGAGCCACTGCGGTGGGCGAGCGGTTCTCAGACATTCTGCTGGATTCCAACACCTCCCGCAGGTATACCTTGGAAGTTTTTTCGTTGGAGACCTCAAGACCTACAAAAGATGTGCCGGGAATGGGAATCTCTGCGCGGATATCGCCCTTGGCCTTAAGCTCAATGCTTAAATTATCCATCACACTTCTCAGCTTATTGACATTGATCCCCTCTGCCAGACGAATGGCAAAACGCGTCACAGTCGGGCCATGAACAATATCGTGCAAATGGGCGGTGATCGAAAAGCTGTCAAGCGTTTCAATCAGCTTTTCAGCACGGATACGATCTTCCTCCGTGGTATCGTCACGGGCACCCCGGGGAGGCTCGGTCAGGAGCCGCAAAGGCGGTGTAGTATAGTCATCCAGCGCGAGACGGATTTGTGTCGCGACTGGTTTTTTGACCATGTGATCCAATGTTGCGGGCTTGACAGCTTCAACATCACGTGGCTGGATTTTTACGCGCTCATCATTCGATGGCGTTGCCGGCGCAGCCATGACCGGCTTGGTATCAGACTCTTGTGCTGTGGACGGTTGATTTGAAGGCATTACATTCGGGGACGGCTGTGTGAGGGGAATATCAGTAGTTTGTGAAACTTGTGACGGTTGTTGGACTGTTGCATGTTGCTGCGCGCGGCGCGTGCGGCGTGCAGTGGTACGCGGAGATTCCTCGCCTTTCGCAGATGCAGTGTTTTGTTGAACAGGAACAAGCGGGTCTTCTGCCGGAGGGCTTGCAGTCTTTGCCTCTGA
>Ga0255346_1007717_pt1 | contig 9961 bp, 8 predicted proteins | sample wastewater_treat_FD_194410 | JGI IMG/M metagenome (GOLD analysis project Ga0255346, IMG submission 194410) | Wastewater microbial communities from Lulu Island WWTP, Vancouver, Canada - plant22 | ecosystem: Engineered > WWTP > Wastewater > Unclassified | place: Canada: Vancouver, British Columbia... | reverse complement strand
TTGTGATCCAAAATCTAAGATGGCGATGCGGTCGGTCATTTTCGGGCTCCTATAGTCACGGATATTTAATTAAAGATGGACAGAACAAAGTGAAGGTCTGTGGTTTTATTTTACCATCATCCCCGCGCCAATTGGCAGCTCGAGGATGATCAGCAATTCTCAGTATCGCGGATTGTTTTATTTTTTCCTTCACCGAAAAGGAAGCAAAGGCTATTTCGCCTATACTTCCTTTAATTTAACTTGCAGCTTAATTATTGCTGTCAGACAAATTGGAATCAAACTAAAAAAATGCTGTGTAGATTCCGGTAAAGATATTAGCAAAAGCATGGATGATTAAACCTGGCAGAATGGAGCCATCGGCTATCTTCTCATTCACGTAGCCCATAAGCCATCCAACCAAGCTTGTAAACACTATAATGATGATTGCTTTTAAGATCCCTACTGATGAAAAGAACATTACGCCATGTAAAAGCCCAAACAGAAGGGCTTGAACGATGTTTCCGGCAACAAATCCAAACCTGTTGGCCACACGCTTTAAGAGAAAACCCCGAAAGAGAATTTCTTCAGGGATGGCGGTACGGAGGATGGCATAAATCAGTATCGCAGGAATGGCCTTTATGCCCAATCCTGCAAATTCGGACGATGCAGTATTGATATCGCGCAGGAAGTAAAGAATGAATACGGACAGCAGAAGGAAAGCTATAGTAATGCCGACAATCCATACGGCTGTTTTAGTCCTTTTTTCCTTGGGAATGCCTTTAAACCCAAGCCAAACTAAGAAATCGCATTCATTACGCGCGGTGTTCGCCCACCAAATGAAAGGGATCACTGAAAAGGCAACGATTTGAATGAGGCTGTTAACTATCTGTTTGACCACTTCGCCCATTGTTTTTTATCTCCTGCATTTTTTGATATCCACTCACATTTTATCATCGTGTGGTTTGTTTTTAGGTCTTTTCGCGCCCTGTTTTTGTAAATTTTCTTTAACTTATCTTTTCATTTAGCCTGCGGCGAGACACCGAGGCGAAAGTGTTATTGCGACGAGTGTTTTTTGCGTCGGCGAGAACCAGACTCAAGGTCTGCACTTCGGCATCCGCGAACAGGAAAACTTTGCTTTCGAAAATCGATTTAGCGCGTAGCGGATTTATTGGTAGATTGACGTTGTGACCCATGGGACGCCACGCGCCAGTTGGATTAATAACTGTGATGGATTATCACATAGGGCACCACGCACCAGATGGATATCTATTAGTTCGTTTGTCCTACTTAGCGAAATCGCGCTTGTGAACGAGTTTTTATAGCATTGGCAAAAAAGCCTCATTTTTTTCAAACTGAGGCTTTTGATTTCTATCTAACTAGGCTTAAACAGCGTATTCATCGGTGAATTCGATTTTTCCATCATCCATATTGCAGATGGAGACGAGCGAGTGGATGGGCACGCCAAACTGGCTGAGCAGCTCACGACCGCCCTCAAAAGTTTTTTCAACAAGGGTACCGATGCCCAAAAGTTCCGCGCCGGCGACCTGAGCCAGGCGCACCAGTCCAACGATGGTCTGGCCGGAAGCAAGAAAGTCATCGATGATGAGGATGGGTTCTTTGCCGAGATATTCCGGCGAGACAATGAGCTCAACGTTGATGCCTTTCGTGTGACTGGGAGCAACAGTGATGTAGACCTCGGAAGGCATGGTGACGGGTTTTCTCTTGCGGGCATAGACGACAGGCAGGTTGAGATATTTGCCGGCCATGAGGGCAGGCGCGATGCCAGAGATTTCCGCAGTAAGAATTTTTTCTGCACGGGTGCCGTGGAAAATGCGGGCAAATTCTTTGCCACATGCATCCATAAGCGTGGGGTCAACCTGATGGTTGATGAAGCGGTCAACTTTGAGGATACCGTTGCCGAGGTTTTTTCCGTCTTTCAGAATGCGTTGTTTTAATAGGTCCATATCGTACTCCAACGTTGCTTTTGAGGGCTTCTATAAAAGCCAATTGTCTAAAGGCAATTATATCAGAGCCCAAGGGTAATACTTTCGTTTTTAGGGTTTGGTTTCTGGTTGATTGTGGCACGTACCCAGGAATTTAAGATATGAATCTGTTTGGAAAAGAGACAAAAAAGCACCCTCGCGGGTGCTTTGAAACAGGTCAATTCTAAGTGTAAAAGACTTCAATCCTGGCGGAACAGTTCCGCTTTGAACACGGTGACAGCTTTGCCACCGATAAAACAGCGGTCATCGGCAACTTTTACCCAAACTTTTCCGCCGCGTTTACTGGCTTGATAGGCACAAAACTGGGACTTTCCCAAGCGGCGTTGCCAAAATGGACCCAAAACACAATGCGCCATGCCGGTTACCGGATCTTCCGGGATGCCCGTGCGGGGTGAGAAAAAGCGCGAGATAAAGTCAAATTTCTCGCCATCAGCCGCGGCGGTAATGATCAAGTCAATATAAGGCAAGGCTCCGATTTTCTTCATGTCAGGTTCAAAATCGCGCACTTCATCTTCAGAAGCAAGGACTAAAATGAGTTGCCTGGTTTCAGAAAGAGCAGCGGCAATCGGATTTAAACCGGTCGCTTCAACGGCATCGGCAGGCACTTCCACATCTTCGCTTTTGAGCAGGGGCATGTTGAGTTCAATGGTGCCATTGTCGGTGGTTGCCGCGATGACACCACTGGCGGTGTGAAAGTTGATAGTCTCTTCAAAATCATAAAGCCCATTTTCAAAAAGGATATGCGCGCTGGCAACGGTGGCGTGGCCACAAAGCTCCACCTCTGTTGTGGGGGTAAACCAGCGCAATTGATAGTCGTTTCCTTTGGGTAAGAGAAAAGCGGTTTCTGAGAGGTTCATTTCTTGCGCGACGGCTTGCATCCATTTGTCGTCTTTTTCATCAGGCAAAATACAAACAGCGGCAGGATTACCCTTAAAGGGCTTAACGGTAAATGCGTCTACTTGATAAATCGTGTATTTTTTCATACTTGCACCTCCGAGACTTTCGTCCTATTAATTTTACATCACCAGGGCAAATTAAAAAAGCAATTGCCAGTGATTCTCAAGCTAAAATGTAAATATTGCTATTCAAACTGGGAATCACTGGCATTTCGTATTCAATGACGAATTAGTAAAACAGACTAAGCGCTTAAATTTTGTCTTTAATCTCCTGCAAGGCTAAAGTTAGGAAAGCGTCTACACCCATGGGCCCCGGGTTCTCGCCATTGCGCCGGCGAAGGGCAACCTGTCCAGCTTCCATCTCACGGTCGCCAATGACGAGCATATAGGGGATTTTCTCGTTTTGTGCGTCACGAATTTTGGCGTTCATGCGGTCGGAGCGCGCGTCAACCTTCACACGCAAGCCAGCCTCTTTATACTTTTTAGCCACTTCGTCGGCAAATTCCACGTGGCGGTCAGCGATGGGGATGATGGCAACCTGCATGGGCGATAGCCAGGCGGGGAAAGCGCCGGCATAATGTTCGATGAGCACGCCAAAGAAGCGTTCCATCGAGCCCAAAAGCGCGCGGTGCACCATGTAGGGGCGGTGTTGCTGACCATCTTCGCCAATGTAGCTGATATCGAAACGTTCAGGCTCGTTGAAGTCGAATTGAATGGTGGAAAGCTGCCATTCGCGTCCAAGAGCGTCTTTGACCTTGATGTCAATTTTCGGACCGTAAAAAGCACCACCGCCGGCATCGATTTCATAAGGCACCTCGAGACGCTTCAGGCTTTCTTCCAGGGCGGCTTCGGCGGCTTGCCATTGTTCGGGTTCGCCCACGCATTTTTCGGGCATGGTGCTGAGGTAAGCCTGAAAATTGGTGAAGCCAAAGGCGCGCAGCATCTTAAGGCTGAAATCCAGGGTAAAGTCAATTTCGTCAGGCATTTGGTCAGGGCGGCAGAAGTGATGCGCGTCGTCCTGGGTAAAGCCACGCACGCGCAATAAGCCGTGCAAAACACCACTGCGCTCGTAGCGGTAAACCGTGCCTTTTTCGGCATAGCGCAAGGGTAGGTCACGATAGCTATGCAACTGGCTCTTGTAGATGCTCAGGTGAAAGGGACAGTTCATCGGTTTCAGGTAGTATTCCTGGCCTTCAACGTCAATTGGCGAGTACATGTCGTCTTTGTAGAAGCCAAGGTGACCGCTGGTCTCCCAAAGGGTAGCCTTGCCCATGTGTGGGGTGTAAACAAGGTCATAGCCGTTGCGCACGTGTTGTTCGTCCCAGAACTTTTCGATTTGGTAGCGCACCATACCACCATTAGGGTGCCACAGGATGAGACCCTGTCCGACTTCGTCGTTGGTGGAAAAGAGGTCAAGTTCTTTGCCGATTTTGCGGTGGTCGCGTTTACGGGCTTCTTCGAGTCGCCAGAGGTAATCTTTGAGCTCGTCCTTGCTTTGCCAGGCGGTGCCATAAATGCGCTGAAGCATAGGGCGGTTTTCATCGCCGCGCCAGTAGGCTCCTGCAACATTGAGCAATTTGATGGCGTGTGGGTTAATTTGCGAACTGTCTTCAACATGCGGACCCCGACACAGGTCGGTAAAGTTACCGGAGGTATAGACGGTGATGGGCACAGGTTGATCGGTTGGGTTGCCCTCCTCGTCGGTGCCACCATGCTCTAAACCTTCAATGAGTTCAAGTTTGTAAGGTTGGTCTTTGAAAAACTCTTTGGCTTCAGCCGCGCTGAGTTCGCGCACAGTAAAGACTTCCTTCTGTTTGATAAGTTCGCGCATGCGCTTCTCGATGACTTCAAGGTCATCGGGAGTCAGACTGCGGGGCAGATCAAAGTCGTAGTAAAAGCCATCAGCAATAGCTGGTCCAATGGCGACTTTGGCAGTGGGGAACATCTCCACAACCGCTTCAGCCATGATGTGGGCGGCTGAGTGGCGAATGCGAAAGAGTTCGGATTGCGCGTATTCTTCTTTTTGTGACATTTCTTCCTCCAAGGCGATTTTCGCCTGTTTAATCGTATCGTGTTAAATAAAAAAGACCATCAGCCCTGGGGCATGAGGTCTCTCACGCGGTTCCACCCAGATTAACACACCTAAGCATGTCATCTCGATTAGCCGATAACGGGGCTTCCGTTCACCATAATGAGCTTAGTGTTTTAAGCTGTTCCGGTTCAAGCTAACAGGGGGTTTTGGTGTGTTCGTCCGGCGGGTTCTCACTTGTCCTGCCTCGCTGTGGGTCGGTGGGCACATTACTCGTCCTGTATCATCGCGATGGGGCAAGTATATCACGTTTTAAGCGCTGTAAAGTAACATTTTTCATAATGTATAGGCAATATTCGCATTGTTTAGCAAGCATTTTGGCGAAATTGAAACGGGTTTGCGTTAATTTGGCGTCCATGTGCATTAGGGTAATGAAGTCCAATAATTTGGATAAAGAAAGGAAATGAAAAGAAATGAAAACAAACAATAAATTAATAACCGGCATAGCCATTTTAGTAGTGATTGTGTTTGCATCCGTTTTTGTGTTGACGAATGTCAAAGCCTCGCAATTTGTCAGCGGCTTGTTCGGTAAAAGCCCAAACGGCATCCAAACCATGGGTGTGGGCAGATTTGGAAACACCAAAGTCAGCGATATGACCGAGGATGTACTCGAAGCGTTGTTGGAAAGAGGCTATTTTTCACTGGAAGACTCTTTAGCTTTGTTGAAAAATGAAGACCCCGCCTATACACGCCAACTTTTGAGCAGCCTGCGCGCGAATGTTGATATCTGGATGAAAGCAGGTGAACCTGGTTCCACCGAAGGAATGACAGACAGCGACCGCGCGGTTGCCAAAAAATTGAAAGTCGATGATGAATCATTTATGGCACTCAAAGTCATGCTCCATAATGCAGGGCTCATTCAGGAAGATGATCTCCATGGCGAAACAATTGAAGCACTCAAAGAATATGCCAGGGGTCTGGGCATGGATCTTGACGATCTCTTTGATGATGACTGGGATGATGATCTCTATGACGATGACTGGGATGATGATGACGACGATGACGACATGGACGATGATGATGACGACATGGATGACGATGACGATGATGATGACGACATGGATGACGATGACGATGATGATAACGACGACCATGACGATGATGATGACGACGACCATAACGACGACGATGACGATGATGATGACCATGACGATGATGACGACGATCATGGCGATGATGATGACGACAACGATGACGATGACGATGATGATAACGACAACGATGACGATGATGATGACGACGGAGATGATGACTAAAAGTCTGCCAAGATTGTTAGACACACTTTACCTTTAGAATAGAATTTGGGATAATGAAAAGGCTGGTATCATGGCCAGCCTTTTCAAAAACGAGCTGGCATTCCCTATACTATGAACAAATGCCGCCACAAGATTTAAGTATCGAACAGGGAGATCATGATATTTTTCATGAATGTGATCGGAGCCCCAGCTCCGACAAGAACATACAAGATTGATGACGACTTAATAACGCGCATTGGAGCCGATGACCCGGACGCTTTCAACACGCTTTATGAAAACATCAATCAACCCCTGCATGCTTATATCTTGTCCCTAACGCAAGATGCCCAAAACGCGGAAGATGTTTTACAAGAAACCTATCTCAAAATCCGCTCAGCAGCGCACCTTTACAAAGCAATGGGTAAACCAATGGCATGGATTTTCACCATAGCGCGCAATCTTTCGATGATGCAACATCGCAGCGCCAAACGCACGGTTGAAGAAGAAATTGACCAACTGGAGCATGATCCGCGATTTTCGACGCAGTTTGACCGAGAGGACCACGTCTTTTTGAAAGAAATTCTCTCTCAGCTCAACGAAAAAGAACGCAGCATCATTCTCTTGCACACAGTGTCTGGCTATAAACATCGTGAAATTGCCCGTGACTTAAATATGCCCTTATCGACTGTCCTTTCGAATTACAGTCGTGGAATGAACAAACTTAGAATGATGGTGGAATACCAAAAGGCAAGTTCTAAATGAACCGCAGAAAGATTAAACAACGCATTAACCGCGCAGTAAGGCAAATAACGCCAAATGTATATGATAATGTTGCAAGCGTGCCAGTACAAAAAATGGCCGCGCACGATCATGTTACGAGGCAAGATTTGCCTGAAGAGAACCGCCACACAACGTGGACTTTACGTTTCGCGCCGGCTTTTGCTTCACTGGCGGTGTTGTTTATAGCTGTTTTTGCATGGTGGCAATTCCTACGCATTGACAGTGTGGTCGCGGTGGATGTAAACCCAAGTATCGAATTGCGCCTAAACCGGCTCAGTCGTGTGGTTGCTTTGCAGGCTTACAACCCCGAAGGCGAATCGCTGGCAGAAGCTGTGTCCTGGCGTTTCAGTCCGATTGAAGATGTCATTCAACGCTTGCTTGGCGCGATGGTGCAACAAGGCTACTTGCAAAGCGATAACAGCTTCCTGATGCTTTCTTACCAGCAAGAGAACCAAAATCGCGCCGAAGCACTCAACCAGCGCCTTAATAAGGCGGTATTGAGGCTAATACAACAAAGTCCTGAAATGGTTTATGTCCAACGGGTTGAGATTAAAGAAATCCCTGAACTGGCGGATGACTACGGTGTAAGTCGGGGCGTGATGCAACTCATCCTGAAAGCTCAAATTATGAACCCCCAATATAGCGTTGAGTTTTTAAGTGAGCTTGATTTGCAAACGCTCTATTGGTTGTCAGAAAATACAATGAACTCTGCCCCCGAAAGCACCGCGCCAAGTCAGACACCTGTGCCCACTATGACACCTACGGTAGAGGTCACGCCAACAGCACGCTCGTGGGAATACCTGTGTTGGGAAGAAGATGATGACGAATATGAATGGGATGATGACTGTTGGGCATGGCTTTGGACGACATGCGGCGAGGGGGATCGCTTGAACGATGATTGTGTTCAGCGCATTGTTAATGAGTGTTGGGATGACGGGGAATTAGACGACGATTGTTTTGACGATTAGACCTGAGTTTTTAACCCTCCCTGGAAACTCAGCTAATAAAAAGAGGCTGTCCGATGAGAATAGTGACAGCCTCTAATAATTTACCGTACAGCAGAACAAGTGCAATCCACCTTATTTATCAAGTTTCAAAAAACTCTTGAATGTCATCAAGCACTTTTTGGTTCTCATCAGTATAGGGTTTAAAAATGATTCCCATATGTCCGTTAGTCCCAACATCAAATAACTTGTTATCAACCTGATGATCATCTAATACTTTCTTGAAGTAATAAGTCATGGTTCTCAGTTCATCTTTTTCATTTGTTAGCAAGACTGTTTTAGGCAATGTCGATAATTTGCGGTTGTTTTCGAAAATTAAATAGTGATATTTCGCCATCTTTTTATAGCCCTTAGGGAAAACCATATTTCTCATTCCCCAATAGGCTAAATTATTGACATAGAAATGCATTGCTCCACAATCAAGAATAATGCCATTATAGGTGTAATTTCTTTCGTCAAGATTAAAATCGTCTCTCATTTTTTTATCAAGACATAATAATGATTCCGCGATTGCCAAAACCCCACCTGCTGAATGACCAGCTATGTACATTTCCTTAGGATTAGCTTCATGTTTTTCAGCATTTGAAACAATCCATTTAACGGCGTTGGATATATCTTCTATTTGATCAAATACATTAAATCTTGGATATGCCAGCCTGTAATTTACATTGAAAACCACAAAGCCTCTCTGCGCAAGATAATTAGCAAATAAAGAATCCATTTCTTTATAGCCAGATATAAATCCACCGCCGTGTATATTAACTATTATCGGTTTATATTCTTGATTGCTCTTGTAATGTATATCTAATTTATGTTCAATCGAATGATCATTGATGTAGCTAATATCTTTTACTGCTTTTATAGTGCAATCAAATTTAGACGTATCAATTCTGTCTAAATCTTTCAGATATGTTTTTTCACTCATTTTCTTCATGAAATTATTTATCATAAGCGATCACCCATAAACATTTTAACATGAAAAAGAGGCTCTTAAGTATAAATTTTTTCTCTGACCCAGCTTCCCCAAATTTAAGTTCTCACTTAATCTTTATCTATCCTCCCTGAAAGATTGGTATATAAATCTATTAGGATATAAAAAAGACGACTTAGGATTGTTTCCTTTTGTCGTCTTTTTATGGTGGGTGGTATAGGACTCGAACCTACGACCTTTGCGATGTCAACGCAACGCTCTAACCAACTGAGCTAACCGCCCGTGGGACAGTGATTATAACTGAGGCTTATATTTTGTGCAAGTAATTTTTTGATTAATGTGTTGTTAGTCAGCGAATCTCTTGCCCTGCGAGAACTTACTTTATTAAATTTATAGGAATAATTTTATTGACGCCCTATTTAGCCTGATTTATAATTATTCGCAAGAGACCTTCATTTTCAGAAGCCACACTGAGTAAATATTTCAGCAATTAATTGCTGGTGCTTTGTTCATCTGAGCAGGGTACGTCCTTATTTAATATTCTTTAATCACCAATAGGAGGTCTAATGAAAACTAAAAGCTTAATCAAAACATCTTTACTCTGCTTAATCGTATTCACGATGATGTTTCCCGTCTTGCCAGTTAATGCTGGCGATGGGGAAACTGTCATCTTTATTGTAGATACCACGGAAGATATCGCGGACGACGCGCCAAATGGCATTTGCAGCGCGGGAGCTATAACCGGAGGGCCCTGTTCTTTGCGCGCCGCGTTCTCTGAAGCTAATATCATCATGGAAATGAAACAAAACCTGATTATTCAGATACCCGCTGGATTATACAAGTTAACGCTCACTGAGAATACAGGAGAAGATGCTTACTTTGGCGATCTGGATTTGGAATCATTGAACGCGCCAACGAAAAACTGGGTCAGCATTAAAGGAGCCGGCGCGTTTGAAACGCTCATCAATGCCCGTTATATCGACCGGGCTATTGAGATAGGCAAACACTATAATGTAAGTATTAGTGATTTGACCATAACAAATG
>Ga0255346_1007699_pt1 | contig 9979 bp, 3 predicted proteins | sample wastewater_treat_FD_194410 | JGI IMG/M metagenome (GOLD analysis project Ga0255346, IMG submission 194410) | Wastewater microbial communities from Lulu Island WWTP, Vancouver, Canada - plant22 | ecosystem: Engineered > WWTP > Wastewater > Unclassified | place: Canada: Vancouver, British Columbia... | reverse complement strand
AATATTTTAGGTAAAAATCGCATTGAAGTCCTCACATTTAATTTAGTTCTTTGATTATCTAATCATTTACTCGTGATAAATGCCATGGCTTTTTTCAGCCCCGGCGATTCGGCGGTAACCGTTATGATACCGGATTGGTCTGGCTTAGAGCGAACGACCACCAGGGCTAAACCACTGAAAGCTTTTCTTTCATGCGAAGGGAATGGTGTGAAATCAGTTGGATCACCGTTATCGGTGGCGACGATCTCACCGCATCCTTCAATTTTAAAGGTAATTGAATTATTTGCCTGCGGAACAGTAAGTCCGTTTCGATCAGCAACCCGAACGGTAATAAAGGACAAATCTTTTCCATCGGCTTGAATTTCACTGCGATCGGCTACCGCCTCGAGTCGGTTCGGTTTGCCTGTCGTTTGGACAATATCCTCTGCCCATTTTTCACCATTTTTATAAGCGACTACTTTTAAGTCGCCCGGCTGGTATTTTACATCGTCCCAGCGGAGACGATACTCAAATTGCCCCTTTTTCTTTCTGCCTAGTGATTTGCCATTTAGAAATAATTCCGCTTCATCACCGGAAGTAAAAACATGCACCGGCGTAAATAGACCGACCCGTTCCGGCCAATTCCAATGCGGTAGGATATGTGCCATCGGTAAATCGGGACGCCATTGGGATTGATAGAGGTAGAAACGATCTTTTTTAAATCCAGCCAAATCAATGATTCCCGAATAAGAACTGCGGGCGTCATAATAAGGCGTGGGCTCACCGAGATAATCCCAACCAGTCCAGACAAATTCGCCCGCTACAAAGGGATGCCGAGCCAGCGAAGCAAACACTTTATCCGGTGAGGCGCCAAAGTCCACAGCGTGTAATTCGTAAGCTGTTACTTGCCGAATTTTCGAGTCGCCACCTCTGCCGTCTCTGACAATATCGCTATTCTTTTCGGTAACAGGAAAAAGGTAAATACCACGACTGCTGAGAGTCGAAGCCGTTTCGCTACTGAGAATGACTTTATCCGGAAACTTCTCGTGGAAAGCGTCATATTGAGGCGCGGTACGAATGCGGTCGGTGCCTTCAAATTCCGGATCCTGACGAATTCCTTCGCCCTGGTAATTCAGACTAATGAGGTCGAGCACCGCCGGAAACGGCATATCCGGTTTCGCCCAGTTCATCGCGCTGGTTACCGGACGAGTAGGATCCTCTTCCCTGATAATATCGCCTAATTGTTTTGCCAGCGCGGCGCCCGCTTCATCGGTATATTGCTCACCGACTTCATTGCCGATGCTCCACATTATTACTGATGGGCAATTACGATCACGCCGCACCATTGCCCGCAAATCCGGCTCGTACCATTCCGGAAAAATAAGATGAAAATCCAGCGGCGTCTTTTTGCGTTCCCAAATGTCGAAGGCTTCATCCATTACTAGAAAGCCCATTCGGTCAGTCAATTCCAATAGTTCCGGCGCTGGTGGATTGTGCGCAGTGCGAATCGCATTACAACCCATTTCCTTCAAAATCTCGAGCTGGCGCTCAGCCGCGCGGCGATTGAAAGCCGCTCCCAAAGCGCCGAGGTCATGGTGCTGATTGACACCCTTAATCTTGATGAGTTCGCCATTAACATATATCCCGGAATCCGGCTCGAAACGCAAAGAACGAATACCGAAACGCGTTTCGTAGCGATCAATTAGTTGGTTACCCTGCCACAGAGTAGTAACCGCAATGTAACAATTGGGTGTTTGAGTAGGCGGCGGGCCCCACAACCTTGGATTTTCGATAATAATTGAACTTTTTTCGCTGGTTCGAGCACCGGCGGAAATTAAAATTTCCAGCGGTTGGAAACTGGCGACAGCCTCACCGGTTTTATCGCCATTTTCATTTAAAATAAAAACCTCGGTAATCGCCTTTACATTGGCATCATTCCGGGAATCGTTATCTATGGTAATTTCTAGGTTTAGCGTAGCGGAGGTCACCGAAACATTTTCGGCCGTAATGTAAGTCCCCCACTGCGCGATATGAACCGGATTAGTTTTGACCAGCCAGACATTGCGGTAAATTCCGCCGCCGGGGTACCAGCGCGAGGAGTGATTGGGATTATCAAGACGAATCGCCAGCTGATTCTCAGCACCCGGAATGATATAAGGCGTAAGGTCGAGACGCCAGGAAGAATAACCGTAAGGCCAGCCGCCGACTAAATAACCATTCAACCAAACCATAGCGTAGGACATTGCACCGTCTATATCGAGAAATAGAGACTTGCCGGCGTCGGTAGCTGGAATGTTCAATTTTTTCCGATACCAGGCGACGCCGGGGCTGGGAAGTCGCCCCATCCCACCGCCAACTTCCGGATTTGGTCCCTCAAAAAACGGTCCCTTGATCGCCCAATCGTGTGGCAGATTCACGCTCTCCCACCGACTATCATCATAATCTTTTTGCACAAAAGGAAAATCGCGGCCGGGATTACCCTCGGGACGACGGCATTGTTTCGTAGAATCTTTTATAAAATCATTGCCGTTCGGTAAAATCCAGGGCTTTAGCACCCTTCGGGTTGCTTGTATTTCTTCACTTTCGGTCGGTCGAGTATCAGCCGGTTTGACATCGTTATAATCGTTAATTTGCGGACGCACATCGTAGATTATGTCGTCGGCATCGTTCGGAGATTCGTACTTATAGAATTTCCAATCGTCGTTTAAAGAAAGGCGCTGACGGGGCTGAATATCATTTTCTGCCCTTAGATTTTGGACTGGAGTTAGAGCGCTACTCAGTATAATTACGTCTATTATTACACTTAAAATAACGGCTTTAAATAAAAATTTATCGTTACTAATTATCATCAATAGAAATATGCCCTAATCAATCAAAAACCCCACTAACAAAATCAGCCTGCCCGCTGGAACGGGCAGGCTGATTCCACATTCAAAAAAACCAAAGAACTACTAGCTCATTTCAGAAGCATGAGTTTCTTAGTGCTGACAAAATCACCAGCCTTGAGTCTATAGATATAAACTCCGGAGGGCAGATTCGCCGCATTGAAGTTAATCGTGTAATAACCGGCATTCAGACGGTTATTGACCAGCTTGGCAACTTCACGACCCATTAAATCATAGACTACCAAATTGACATCGCTGTCTTTCGGTAAATCAAACCGAATATTGGTCGTCGGGTTGAATGGGTTCGGATAGTTCTGCTTCAAAGCATAGATCTTCGGAACGTCGGCAGTTTTAGTATCAACACCATCAAAATGCTCGCCTCTGTCAACCGTAACTTCGTATAAGTTCATAGCCGTAGCTGTCGTATTGTTAATAGCGAATCCTATACTATTGATCTTTTCTACAACTGATGTTACTGGACTGGTGGTGGTATGGGCAAAGTAGTAAGTACCATCCGTCTTGGAAATAGTAAATACTATCATGTCTCCGCCCGTGCCTTTGGATACTGAAATCGTAAAATCATACATTCCGGCTCCGGCGGGTCCACTGGCAGGATCCTGAACAGGATTGCCGAGAGCATGAGCTGTAGAAGCACTGATATCCCACCATTTACCATTTGCGATAGAACCCCATGTTCCTTTGCCATTCGACCAGGTTGCAACATTAGAACCGCTTGGAGGTGTGATTAGATAACCGGAATGATAATTATCCGTACCTCTCCAGACCCAGTTGGAATCCAGGGTTGAATCCTGCCAGGTAGTTCCCGCACTGTCGCTGTAGAACAATCCAAAACGCAGACTGCCTGCATTGTCGAAACCGCCGCCGACCAGTTCGATTTGTCCCGATACTTTCAAGGCATACTCATCGTTCAGTTCGAAAGGATCAAATCCGCCGCGTAGTGTTACCCATCCGGTAGGAGCCGCAGTACCTCCAATAGATACTTCGCCAACTATGCTGGGAGTCAAGTCCCAACCGCCCAGATTACCTCCGCTGAATCCCCACTGATCAACTTTATAGGCTTGCCAGGGCGCTTCCGGCACCGTGATCGGTTCGCCCTTGTCAATCTTAACGTTCCAGAAATCAACCCGAGTGTACTCTCCACCGTTAAATCCGAACATCACGCCGTTGACCTTATTGGTTATCTGGGCTTCGTCAATGACGGTGCCACCGAACCAGTAGGCGTCGTTCTCTTCCACCATATACCAGCGGACCTCATTGGTGCCATCGCCCATATCTTGGATGGAGATCGCCCACTTATAGACACCCGCGACCATTTCAGCATTGCGCGGCGCCTGTCTTACAGCTGCTATCTGGGGGCTGTTCGGATTGTTAGTACTGACCCAATCGCCGTAGTTGACTCGCCAGACCGTTCCTGCTCCGCCGTTCTCACCGCGCCAACTGTTGGACATCGTTCCAGTCCCCGATACGGGCGTAAAGAGGTAACCGTTCGTCTTGTTCGCATTCTTCGCGGAATCGGCTACGGAAACCCAACGGGCCGAATCGGTGTATTGATCGACCAGCTTAAGGCTGTCCGTAAAACCAAGGGCATAGCGCATAAAGGTATAATCACTGCCTGCTCCGCCGCCGATGAGTTCCAATTTCCCTGAAACAACAACAATAGAACCCGAAACGTCCAAAGGTTCAAAACTACCGCGAATGCTAGCCCAGCCGCCAGAAGAAGTATTTGTACCATCGCCGAGTATGGCTTCACCGGCAACCGTATTCGAATCATTGCCAACCGGCCAAAACTCACGTCCCGGAGCCTTGCCCCACTGAGTAACCAAAGGACTAAGTACAAGCTGGATGTTATCGGCATACCATATAGTGGTTAATCCTGAGCCGCCTATATCTCCTGTACCCGCACAGTTGATACCAAAAGCGAGATATATCGTACCCGTGAGACTGGAGCTACCACTGATACTAATCGAGATATCTTCCCAGGCTGTCGAGCCACCTTTGGCGCGATTCCAGCTGCCGATTTTAGCAGCTTCATTTTTATATGCCTGCCCTGTGGGCAAAGTCTGATAAGCCTCAACAATAATGTCTTTCCAGCCAACATCACCCTGAGCAAAGTACCCCTTGAATTTAAAGGTACTATAATCGGCTAACGTCTTCCCGGCTGGCAGGGTCACTTCGAGTACTGGCGCCGCATTGTAGTTGTTTGGCGTAAATTTTAGGACTTTATTCCCAGCGGCAAGAGGATCAACCGCAATTTCGGCTACCATTTCACCCCAACCAATAGCGGCGATGGGGTCGCCGATAGTCTTGTCCTCAAAGTCAATCAACTGCGCCTGAACTGTCACTCCCCCTAAAAGCAGGAACACAGTCGCAATTGCCAAAAAAGTATTCAATACCTTTTTCATAGTTTCATTTCTCCTTTCTTTTTTCCTAACAAAAAAATTTCCCATCATTTCTACAAACAATGTGCAGTAGAATGTTTCCTTTTGAATCACCTCCTTTTCTAATTGAGTTCATATTTTATAAATCTTCCTCATTGAGCAAATCATCATTTAATCAGAACCAATTTTTTGGTAATGTTGACACCTTCCGACTTTAAAGTGTAGAAATAGATGCCTGCCGCCAAATTACCACCATCCAAAGTTACAATATGCTCACCGGCAGATTGAGTGCCATCAACCAAATTAGCGACTTCCTGCCCAAGGGTATTGTAAACTTTTAACGAAACTCGGGCCTCATAAGGAACAGTATATTTAATTTGAGTAGTCGGGTTGAAGGGATTGGGATAATTCTGGGTCAGAGAAAATTTCGAGGGTCCACTTGTTTTCGGCTGAGGCTTGACTGCATTCTGAATACTATCAGGATGGATACCGGTTTCCAGCCACTGCGCGATTTTAGCTCTTTCTTCATCGGCTTGCGCTAACCAGGCCGAATAATAATCGGTAGCACCTTCTCTAACTGCCGGATTCCACCAATGATACAAATCACCTAATGGAAAACCACCCATTCCCGCCGTCTTTAAAGTATCATTCGCATAGGCTAAATTCTCCGGCAACGGCCAGCACTGTACCTCGTGACCAATAAGGGGTTCATAAGCCCACATCGTATCCAGATTAGTACTCCACTTTTCATTCAAGAAATATTTTAATGGCTCCAAATTAAGCGGTGGTACAACAAATCGCGGATTGATCGCGTTCCTCAGCTCTTCGACATCATAAGTCGCCGCCCGGTTAATCAAAGGATAAACTTTATTACCTTCAGAATCAGTAGAATCAAAATACATTAGGGTCGTGCTATCCAGCATTGGACGGGGATAGGGAATTTCATTAAAATACGCACCCTTATACAACGACGTACTATAAGGACATCCCACTGAAGTGATTCTTGGATCCGGACGCCACTCGGTATTGCGATAGTTTTTCTCCCATCCACCCCGCATCCAGTCCACTAACCAATCATCCAGATAATAAGCGCTATGGGCGAAGAGAATATGGCGATCCTGATCAGTAAAGGGTATTTCAAATGCTATCGAATCTGCCGGTGTAATTTCTATAATTGCACTGCCAGCACCCTGTAACGGAATATAACCCATCATCCAGGTATTGACAAACAGGCAGTTGGTTACATTTAACTTCCACCACCACCCCGATTCGAGCGGAAATTGCACAGTATTATAGAAAGTACAATGGTTGAAGTGAACATTTTCACCCCAATTGGTCCCCTCCTGCATTAAAACATATCCCATATTGGCAAATGTGCAGTTTTCAAACGAAACATAGTCTGTATGATATCCAGGAACATCGAACGGATAAGAGACCGCCCGGCCATAATACATAAAGTGGCGATCTACGCAGTTGCGGAAATAGCAATTTATGAAAGTGCCATTGAAATGTTTACATCTGATAGCGATTGAGCCGGAAGCCGTTACCGTGGGACAAGGCATATATTCAAATATACAATTTTCGAAATAGCCTTCCTCTTTATCATCCGGCGACTGTCCGGTGGTATCTCCATCGAATACGATAGGGGTACCGGTCTGGACTCCAGCAACATCTACAAATCTGACCCAGATATTTTTCATAATCAAGTCACCATAAACTGCGATCATAAAAGTCTTGTTTACGCTGGTACTCGCCGTCCAGAGCATCTGAGGCGGTGATGTTTCCTGAGTTGCTCCAATATCCTCGCCGACAAGTTCCAAAACCTGTCCTACCGGCACTTCAATAACACCAGTCATAACGTACCAGTCATTCGATTTTAGTTTAAAAACAGTATTGGATAATGTTCCTTCGGTATTAAGAACAGTTTGAACGGCATCGTTCAGAGAACCTTCAGAACCACCACCATAAATACCGTTTACTTCTACAACAGCCTTCTCTTGTGCATTTAGTCCTACAGTCAGAAAAAGTGCACAAAGTAAAAATACTAACATTCTTTTCATGTTTTTGACCTCCTGAATTTTTTGTTTCGAGTATTTTGGCATTATTTTCATTTTAAAAACTTTCTTTCTCCTTTGACTTATAATCTAAATCTGATTCCTAGGTTAGCCGTCATACCATAATGCTTTACATTGGTAAAGCCATCAATAGACATCTGAGCCGATGAATTAACTTCATTATTGAGATTATTGACATCCAAATAAATTTCCGAACCAAGCCATGGTAGAGTCTGTCGAACAGAAGCATCTATCCGGAAATAATCTCTGGTGTAACCATCTTGCTCTGGAAAAGTACCTACATAACTTACCGAATTGCCCTGGAACAAGAACGATAACCGGGCTGAGAAGCCTTTATATTCATAACCGATGTAGGCGTTAACCACATCATTTGGCTGATAGAGCAAACGTCCGCTACGAGTGGAATCGCGAGTCGTAGTTATCGGCGGTCTAACGGAATAATCAGTCACTTCCTCTCTCAAAGGATAAGTGGCTTCTGATTCGATCATCGTATAGTTAACACCCAGAACTATCCCATCCAAACCCCATGGTAGATACCAGAATCTGGTTTGCCAGTCAAATTCGAGACCTTTTACATAAGCCAGATAGCGACTATTAATATAAGTATATAAAGTGGCTCCCTCTTCCGGTCTGACTCCCATAATCTGAAAATCATAAATCGTCTTGATATCTTTTGATTTTGAAGCATCATGCAGAACATAGGCAGAACTATAAGCAAAATCCTTTATGGTTTTATAAAAACCGCCGATTGAAAGAAGACCTAATTTATTACCATGAAATGTCAAGTTCAAATCATGATTATAAGCATGCGCTGGTACTAAATCGGGATTACCGGCTCGAACACTCCTTCTGGTATTATCGTAGTTGATTTTAGGTGACATCTGGTGATAGTCGGGCCGAGCAAGGGTTTGAGTGTAGGCATAACGAATATCGAACCACTTGAAAGGTGAGTATTTAACCTGAACCATTGGCAACCAGAACTCGCTTTTTGGATATGAATAGACCGTATCACAATTCTGAGCATCCGGGTTACGCATATCGTACATATTGTAGGCCGTATATTTAGATTCTGTTTTTTCATACCGGGCTCCGCCAACTATCATTAAATTCCTGAAATCAATTTCCGACATTAAATAACCGGCATAATATTCTTCCCTGTATCTATACGAATTAGCTAGATTCTGGAACATTCCATTATACCACCCCCCGGTCTGCTCAGGTCCACCGGTGGCTTTTCCTCGCCATTGGGGATTATTATTCAAATAATTAGCCATTTCGACTAGAATATCCGGCTTACAAGCCCAATAAATTTCTCCAAATTGATTATCCAGGAAAGGTTGCATCAGTTTGGAACTGCCGGTAAAATTGGAAGCCGCAAATTTGGCCGTACTGGGATCAACCGGGATACCAAATTGGCTCTCTAAATCCTCGACCATCGCCGTTTGAAATTCACCGCTTTTCCTGATCTCGGCATAGGGTGTTTTTTGATCATTAGTATTCTTCTGGTTGTAATACTGACCGCCAAATTTAAAATAACCCACAATAGACCGCCCAACACTAAACGGAACTTTGAAATCCGAGGACAAATTATTGTTATCTTCCGTATATAAGGAGCTGAATAGATTCAAGTAATCTAAATAAACCTTATCGTGTCCTGGATATCTCCATAGTTTGGTTAAACTATCGGGAATAGTATTAATCGGAACGGCACCCATCATTGCCTGGCCGGTCTTAAAAGTGATATAAGGAGATTCCGGTAAGTCATTCCTTGAATGAGTATTGGCCGCCTTTAAATCCATCTGCACATATCGAAAATCATATTTCAATTCCAGAGAATTTACCGAGAGGTCTGTCGTATTTACCCCGTCTCTATAATTAAAATTGATAATCTTATCGAAATAATTTAAAACGGTATTATAGTCCTGATAATCGGAGACAAAGCGGGTAAACATATTCACCGACTTAATCGAACCAGCCGGTAATTTGTAATCTAATATCAAATTGCCGCCATAGCGTTTGCGGGTCTCAATATGGCGATTAAGAGTCACACTATTAACACTAACCGGTCGGTAACCGGTAGTAGTGTCAATGACACTACTGGTAACCCGATAACCGGCACTCATATTGTCGGCATCGCGATCGTACTTCTCGGCATTCCCCAGAAGGTAAACTCCAAGATTATCCTGGAAAAAGCGCTGACTGAATGACGCTATCGTCCGATAGTTCCCAAAGTTTTCCGTTTTAGCGGTATAGCCAGATTGCCACATCAAATCATAATGCAATTGCGAAGGCGCTTCCCTCAGTTCCATATTTACCGAACCGCCGATTGAATTGGCGTTCATATCCGGCGTGAGTGATTTATAGACCGAGATGGATTTAATCATATAAGGTGAAACAAGACTAAGATCAACACTACGGTCATTCGAAATACTTCCGGCCGTATTACCTAGTGCAGAAACACCTATCTGGGTACTACCGGTTGAAGCTAGCTTTATACCTTCGACTGCCACGGCATTATATTGCGGTGCCAAGCCCCGGATGACCACTTTATTGGCTTCGCCTGAACTCTCCAGAGTCGAGACGCCCGGCAAGCGACTAAGAGCTTGAGCGGCATTAAAGTCCGGCAATTCCTGAATACGAG
>Ga0255346_1007681_pt1 | contig 10006 bp, 7 predicted proteins | sample wastewater_treat_FD_194410 | JGI IMG/M metagenome (GOLD analysis project Ga0255346, IMG submission 194410) | Wastewater microbial communities from Lulu Island WWTP, Vancouver, Canada - plant22 | ecosystem: Engineered > WWTP > Wastewater > Unclassified | place: Canada: Vancouver, British Columbia... | reverse complement strand
CTCGCAACACGAGCATGCTGATAGCGGTTGGAGTCGCCGATGACGGTCGTCGCGAGATACTGGGCTTCAAGCTCGCCGACAGCGAGTCTGAATCGAGCTGGGGAGAGTTCTTCTCCGAGCTCAAGGATCGCGGCTTGAAAGGCGTTCACTTCGTGACCTCCGACGACCACAAGGGTCTGGTGAATGCAGTGCGCAGACACTTTCAGGGGGCGGTCTGGAACAGATGCCAGACGCACTTCTCGCGCAACGTACTCGCGAGGGCGCCGAAGAGGCATCAGCCAGGCCTCAAGCAGCAACTGAGAAGGATGTACGACTCTCTGACCCTCGAGGAGGCCCGCCGGTGTCTCGGGGAGATCGTGGAGGAGTACGAGTCTCTTGCTCCCGGTGCCGTTGCGGCGCTGGAGGAAGGGTTCTACGACGTAATGGGGACGCTTTCCCTTCCTTACAAGTACCGCCGTAAGCTTCGGACGTCGAACGGCCTTGAGCGTCTCAACGGTGAGATACGGCGCCGCGATCGTGTGATCCGCATCTATCCCAACGCGGAGTCGGCGATCCGTCTCATAGGAGCGCTGCTTGTGGAACAGGACGAGAGGTGGTCTACAGAGAAGAAGTACATGGACATGCAGGAATACTACGACAGTCTGGATTCTTCGGAAAAGAAGACGGAAGCTGGTGCGGCTGCATGAAAATGACCGAAGGCCAATTTACACACTAAAATGGACTTGACAGTTCCAAGAGCTATGGAGGCAATTCGACTTGGCATGGGTTCCGCCGTCACTACTACTATATGCGGAAGAGGTCCCTTTCTGTTGCGTATCAAGTTCAGCGCCTCCGTCCTTGAATTCTGACTTCTGTCGCTTCGAAGGGTCCACTTGCATGAGATGCTCGCGTGGAGTATTGGTCCCGATCCGTTGGCTTTCCTAAGTAAGGTCCTGTTTGCAGAGAGGGAATCGACAATGCTCTCCGATCTGTTGATCTCTTCATCCTCTTCGGGTTCGCGAGAAATGACTATATCAGGCTTGATAATGTAATTGCCTCCAAGAACCACGGCGAGCTCCGGATACTGCGACATGAGACTCTCCACGTCTACAAGGTGCTTGTACTGCTCGAACCTTGCTATGTTGAGGTTTCGGTCATAAGCCCATTTGCCGGGTCTAAGGTGTGCTGTTTTTACTGAGCAGTCACGAATAAACGCGAGGCAGAGCTCTTCGAAAATTCTTCCGGCCTCCTGCGGTTTTACCATCCCTTCGCCCGTCGAACCGCCAAAAACAGACATCATCTCGCGGGCGATGGAAGAGCTGCATTCGCTGGAACTGTCGGCAAAGTTGGGTATTCCTTTCGCGTTCATCCTGACGATGCGGGAAAGAACCTGAAGGCGAAACTCCCTCCGAGCTCGTGTAATAAAGCCTTCCTTCATGAGACCTTTCTCGCCCCTTTACTGGATTTCGCGATGCCATCAAGGGCTTCTTTGACCTGCCTGGCTACAGCCCCGGCCATAGACGGCGGGACTGCGTTGCCTATCTGACGGGCTATCTCGGTCTTGCTGCCGCGGAAAAGAAAATTATCAGGGAACCCCATTAGGCGCGCAGCTTCGCGATGAGTAATCGGGCGGGGTTTCTCGGGATGCAGGTAGCGTCCCTTCTCAGGTTTGAAAAACTCCGTCCGGATTGTGACTGACGGACGATCCCACCATAGACGCCCGAAAATATCCGTCCCGCCGGAGGTCTTTTTGCGCCAGCACTCCGGGAGCAGCTCCGGCGCGTTTTTCTGCAGATCGAAGCGATTCCCGCCTGGGGGCACCGCCTCGTAGCGTTCTCTGCTTTTCTTCGTCGGGTTCCTTCCAAAATGGAGGTCCAGCGGCGGCTCTTCATCGCGTATCTCAGTTCCCTCGGGGTCGGGGAGATCGCCGATGGCCTCGCGCACGGTAATCCAGCGTCCTGCATGCGTCGGCTCGGGTAGGAGTATCCCGAAGGGGAACAGATCCAACTTGGCGCCTATCGTGAATGTCCTCTTTCGCGTCTGGGGGGCGCCGTAGTCGGCCGCGTTGAGCACCGAAGCATGAAGCATAAACCCATTCGCCTCGGCGCGCTCATTTATCTGGTGCATCTCTTGAGATCGAAGCAGCTCCGCGACATTCTCCATGACAAAGACCGCCGCGCCGCTTCGGATTACGATCTCAAGAAACGGCTCCCACAGAGCGCGTCTGGGGTCGCCTATCCGAGTCCTGTTCAAAAGGCTGAACCCCTGGCAAGGGGGGCCGCCGATGACGATATCCGCCTTCGGCACGGATGCGCCGGAGGAGAGGAATTCCTCGATATCTCCTATTATTCGCTCCCCGGCAAAGTTTGCGCCGTGCGTGCTCATGGCGGCGGCATCGCTGTCGAGAGAAAAGATACATTCGTACCCTCCGCAAAAACGACCGTCGACGAAGCCCAGCGTCATGCCTCCGGCACCGGAGAAGAGATCGATCAGTCGAAACACCTCGCACGCCACCTTTCCTGTAAGGCTCTCAAGCCTATTCTACAGTCTGGAAGCGATTTCTGCACACTGTAGCCGACGGCGTTTTTGACAAGGCAACGGACTCGACGTACCATTCTTGCATGTTGCAGTTGCGACAGCGAGTTTCAAACAGGCTGAGGGACAAGTCCCCGGACGCGTCGCAAGCAAGGAGATGGAATCATGGCCGACACGGTATCCGAGGAGAAGCGCTCCGAGGTCATGTCCTCCATACGGAGCAAGGACACGAGGCCCGAGTGGATACTCCGCTGCGGACTCCATCGGATGGGGTTCAGATACCGCCTGCACGACAGAAGGCTCCCTGGCGTTCCCGATCTTGTCTTCCCCAGGTACAGGACTGTCGTCTTCGTTCACGGATGCTTCTGGCACAGGCACGAGGGGTGTCGCAGGGCGACCTTTCCGAAGACCAGGCCGGGCTTCTGGGCGGAGAAGTTCGCTAAAAACACTGAGCGCGACGCAAGGAACAGGGCGGAGCTCGAGAGCGCGGGCTGGCGCGTCCTGGTGGTCTGGGAGTGCGAACTCGAGGATGACACGGAGGCTACGCTGGAGAGGGTCGCTCGCCTTGTCCGCGCTTCGTCCGACGACGAGCCGACAGCTCCTCCGCCCCCGCGCCGGGAGCTGCTCTACACGGCCACGGAAAGGGTCCGCATGCGCGTCGCCTCGCAGAGGGCGGAGAGGCACTCGGCGGACAGTTGACTCTCGCAAAGGGTCGCTAAAAGACGACGTCCTACCTCAGGAAGTCCACCAGGGTGGGCTGGACGATCTTGGCTATCACGGCCAGGCTGGACTGGTAGACGGCCTGGGCCATCGCGAACTTGGTGCTGGTCTCGGCAAGGTCTATGTCGGAGACCTTGCTGTACAGTTCGGTCATGTGGACGCCATTCTGCTTGAAGCGCGCCTGGTTGTTCTCGTAGCGCTTCAGCATGGCGCCACCGGAGGTGCGGCAGCGCAGCAGGTTGTCGATGAACTGGTCCACCTGGCCCAGCATGGTGTTGCTCAGCCCGATGCGGTCCTCCGCGGTCACGGAGTTGGCGAGGTTCTCGAGCACGCCGAAGAAGTCGGTCCGCTTGGTGTCGGAGGCGGTGCGGACCACGATGTTCTGGTTGTAGCGAGCGGACGGAGAGCCCGCGCGGGATGGTGTCGTCGGGAGAGCGGTACCGAAAAGAGCCGCATACGCCGGTGCCCCGCCTGACACGGTTACGTCCTGAATAGCATAGCCGCGCGGCGAGGTGAGCACCAGGTACTGTTCACCCGAAACTCCATCGTCCACGAGCTGCGCCTTCACGTCCATACCCTGGAACCTGGCGTTGATGGCCGCGACGACGTCCTCGATGTCGATTGTGCCGCCGGGGGAGTCGTTGCTGTCGAAGATGGCGTTAAGGTCTATCGTGTGGCTGTATCCGTCGACTTCTATCGTGAGCAGGTTGTTGGCCGGATTCACCAGATCCAGACTCCACGCCGAGACGTCTGCTGTGCCGCGAATTGCGTTGTCGATCGTCAGGGTAGACGCGACACTTCCCGACACGTCGAATATGGATACTGGCGCGCCGTCCTTGGCGGCGATGTTCAGCATCACGTTGTTTGCCGCATTCGGCTTGGCGGGGTCGAAGTAGGCGATATCGAGCCAGCTCCCAGCGGCCTTGCGTATCTTGTCGGCGACTGCTACAGGGTTGTCCCCGGCAGAGATATCGACGTCGACCGTCCGGCCGAGGGATTCTATCCGTATTGTGCCTGGTCCGGGGGTTGTGCTCTCCAGAACAGGTCCGCTCGTTATCCCCGACGCTATCCCCATCTGCATCGCTATCCCCGCCGTGTAGGACGGCGTCCAGGCCGGGTCCCCGATGGGCATGTCGACAATCCTGAGGGCCTCGCCGTTCTTCGCGTAGATGGAGACCTGCGGGTTCGCGCCCGTCTCGAGGGCGGTCCAGCCGAGCAGCGCCTCCCCTGCCGCCGAGTTGACCTGCTTGACGATCTGCTCCACGACCTTGGCCTGGTCGGCGACCATGGGCGTGGCCAGGGGGTTCACCGCGACATCCTCCGGGTATAGCTTGACGGTGAACTCCTTGCCGCCGACCGTGACCTGAACGCGAGCGGCCATGTTCCTGTCCAGGCAGAGGAAGTCGGGGAAGACCGCGCCCGTCCCGCCCTTGCCGTGTATCGCGGTGGAGAATCCCAGGTCCATGGCGTGGTTGGAGGTGTTCTTGTCTATGACGACCAGCGGCTCGTTGTCCTTGGGGCGGAGTATCAGCCTCTTCGTCGTTTCCTCGAGGTTCTCGCTGGTACCAAGCCCCGTCTCGGTGTGGTCCTCCTGCACGACGACCTCGAGCCAGTCGCCCGCGACCTGTTTGATGCGCTCGGCCAGCTGATCTATGGTGAGGTTGGCCCCCCCGTCGATCTTGAGCTCGGACACGTTCTTTCCACTCTCGAAGTGCAGGTGCAGCCCGGCTCCGGTTGCGAATGTCTCCCCATCCGCGAACTGGCGGCTCTTGAGCGTCGTCTCCATCCCCATCAGGGTCGAGAAGTCTATGTGGCTGTGGTCGACGGGTCGTAGGGACTCCTCGGAGGCCAGAGTGATGACCGGGTCGGTCGGCGCGGATTCGAATATGTCCCGCGCCCCCCCGGTCAGGTCCATATGGAACTGGAAGCCGACCTTGTTGGAGCTCACCACGAGCCTGACCTCGCCCGTCGCGACGTCAGGCGGCGACAGGCGCGCCTCGATGCCCTGGACGCTGGAGTTGATCTTGTTCGCGATAACCTGCAGGGTCTCCCCCGCGTTGACGTCTACGGTCACGTCCAGCCCGCCAGGGACATAGATTCGGATGGACCCGTCGGTACCCGCAGTCCATGTCGCCGGATCCATGCTCTCCCCGACTATGCTCTGGAACTGCTGCAGCCTGTCGGTCTCCGGCCAGCTGGTGACCTGTATCGGCTCGCCCGTGTGGCTCTGGAAGACCAGGCGCTGGGTGCCGTTGTTGTAGTCCTTGTCCACCTTTACGGATATCAGGCGGCTGACGTCGCCCATGTCCATGCTCTCCTCGATCTGCCTGGCTATGTCGTCGAGGGTCATGCCGCGGACCTCGCCATGGTCGCGGAAGCGGTTGTAGTCGGTAACGTCGACGGAGCCGTTTATGTTGCGGTCGACCCAGTCCTCGTTCAGGTGGACCTTTACGGCGCGGTCGCCGACCTTGATCTGGACGATCTCGTCGCGTCCCTTCCACAGGAAGTCTATCGGAACCTCGACGCTGGTGAGGGTGTTCGACGCGTACTCGAGCGGGAAGGCCTCCCGCCCGTGGAAGCTGACGTTGCCGACGGCGCCGCGCTCGACCTCGTACTGCACTTTGCCGGTGTTGCCCATGTAGACTACGTTACCCTTCTCGTCGCGCTCGAACGGACGCACGCCGGTGGCGAGGCCGGACAGCAGGAACCGCCCCTCGACCGAGTAGTTGGCGATGTTGCGCATCTCCTCCTGCAGCTCGTTGATCTCCGCGGCTATTGCCTGGGTCTCTCCCGGGCCGAGCGCGCCGTTGCCGGCGTAGATGGTGAGCTCGCGTATGCGGTGCGCGACGTCCATCATCTGGTTGAAGGCGACGTCGGTGTTGGCCAGCCAGGTCATGGCGTCGTCCTGGTTGCGGATGTACTGGGTGTTCTCCAGCAGGGTAGTCTGGAGGGAGAGCTCCCGCGTGACGTCGATCGGGTGGTCCGACGGGCGCGAGTGCTTCTTCCCGGTGGCAAGCTGGTGCTGATACTCCAGCAGCCGTGAGAGGTTGTTGTGCATGTCCGAGAGCATGAGGCCCTGGACCATTACGTTGGTTACTCGCTGCATGGCGCCGCCCTCCTTCTTACCTGCCGACGATTCCCATTCCGTTGATGACGCGGTCGAGCATCTCGTCTATGGTGGTTATGTAGCGGGAGATGGCGTTGAAGGCCTGCTGGAACTTTATGATGTCCATCATCTCCTCGTCTATGTTCACTCCCATGACCGACTGGCGCTGGTTGTTTATCTGCTCCACCAGGGTGTCCTGGTTCTTCAGCATCGTCTGGGCCCTTTGGGCCTGCGATCCGAGGTTGGCGATGAAAGCCTCGTAGAAGGTGTTGAAGTCGGAGCTGCGGCTCTGAAGCACCTTCGTCTGCTTAAGCTGCGCCATGCGGAGGGCGTTGCTGCCATCCCCCTCGCCCTGGGTGTATCCGTGCCCGTTGCCGCCCGCTGCGGCGATCAGGCTGCGGTCCTCGTCGATCTCGCGGGCCAGAGAGAGGCCGCGGCTCGCCCCGTACAGGGCGCTAAGCGGCGTGAAGAAGGCCGTGCCGGTGACCATGGAGCTCTCCCCCATGCCGTGGCCGGCGTAGTGCAGGGCATTCATCTCGGACGCGAGGGTGTAGGCGATCTCGTCGAACACGTCCAGGAAGTTGAGCACCACGTCGTCGCGAGCCTGCATTATGCCCTTGATGGCGCCGCCCTTGACGTGGTGTCGCACCGTGATGCTGGACTGACCCGTCCCCTTGAGATCCAGCCTGATGCCCTCGGAGACCTCCTCCATCGTGGTGGCGGAGAAGTCGTTTCTCACCGGGACGGGGCGCGCGTTCCTGAAGGCGTTGCTCTCGGAGAGGTAGAGCTTCCCGTCGAAGGTGAAGGCGGCGTCCCGCGAGACGGCCAGGTAGCCGGTGCTGTCGTCGGCGCCGTTCAGGAAGCCGAGCCTCTTCGCTACCTGCAGGCCGCCCCTGGGGTCTCCCATGACGTTTATCCTGTGCGCCTCGCCTGCGGCGTTGCTCTCCAGCACTAGGTAGTGGCTGTTGGTGTTCGGGTCGAGCGCTATGGACGCGTGCAGCCAGTCCTCGGGCCTGTTCAATTGTCCCGAAGTTGTGTAGGCGCTGTTTATCTTGTTGCGGATCGTCTCGAGGGTGTCCTCCTCGACCACTTCTATGGTTATGACGGGGGCGTCGTTGGCTATGCCGAGGACCGAGGCGAGGTCGCCCTTTATGTCGACTATCGACAGCAGGTCGTCGTCCGTCGCCGACAGGCCCATCTGGTTCTCCGCGCTGTTGAGCGACACCGTCACGTTCGGGGCGAAGCCGGCGAGGGCCTTGTGCAGGTCCTTGAGGGTCAGCTTCCCGTCGGCCGTGGCACCGACCAGTGCGCCGTCGACACTGATGTCCCAGTGGGAGGGGGGAGCGGCGTCGTTCCAGGAGACTTTAACCAGGCGCTCGACGTCGTGCGCCGAGACCCTGAAGACATACTCGTCGCCGGGCGCTCCGGTCTCGAAGACAACTCCGTTGCCGGGGGGGTCGGCGGTGAAGATCGAGGACGCGACGCGGGTCCCCTGGCTGCCGACCTGCAACGAGAAGGAGCCGTTCAGGTTGAGCGCCTCGGACTTGCTCTCGGGTTTCACCCTCTCCGGGCAGTCCGATTCGCCAAGGCCGACCGACCAGTTGTTCTGCGTGGCCAGGCGCTTCACGTGCACCGAGTGTATGGCCTCGGGGGCGCCCTGCTCCACCACCGCGTGCAGCACGTCGGTGTTTGATACTATGTCGAACAGGTTGTCCTCCACCTGCACGTCGTAGAATCCCCTGTTGCCGGGCACGTCCACGAGCACCAGGTGGCGCGTCTGCTCCCCCTGGACCAGCAGCCTGCCGTGCAGGTCGATCTTGAACTCGCCGTCCCCCTCCAGGCACGGGGGGTTGACGTCTATGTCGATGAACCTGGCCAGCTTCTCTATCAGCAGGTCGCGGCGGTCCATAAGGTCGTTGGGGTTGCCGTGGGCGGCCTGCACCTGGGCGATGGTCTTGTTGAGGGCGGCTATCTGGTCTATGAGGGTGTTGGTCTCCTCGACCATCAGCTTGACCTCGCGGTTCATGGCCCCGCGGTACTCGTCGTAGTTCTGCACGAGCTGGTCGAGGTAGACGGTCAGGTTCTTGGTCTTCTCGACTATCTCCTCCCGCACGCTGGAGCTGTCCGGGCGCTTATGGAGCTCCTGAAGGGCGGTCCAGTACTCGTCGAGGGATGTCTTGAGCCCCTTGCCGTTCGGCTCGTTGACGTACACCTGGAGGGCGTCCATGGCTCGGTCTATCTGCTCCCAGTACCCCTTGACGGTGGTCTCCTCGCGGTACTGGATGTCCAGGAAGGCGTCGCGAAGGCGCACTATGGCGTCGATCTGCACGCCGGTGCCTATCTGCCCCGGTATGGCGGGGCGATTCAGGCCGGGCTCGGTGTATGGGCGGGTGGTGGAGGGCTCGACCCTCTGGCGGGAGTATCCCTCCACGTCGGCGTTGGAGATGTTGTGACCGGCGGTCTCCATCCCCCTGCGGAAGTAGTCGAGGGCGCGGCGTCCCATCTCAAGGCCGAAGAAGCTGTTCAACATGGGCGTTCTGCCTCCTTATCCCCTGAAGTCGTATCCGGAGCGGGCCGACGGGTACATCCCCTCGAGGCGCCGCCACTCCGCGGCCATCATGCCGTTCAGGCGCTGGTTCTCCTCCACCAGGGAGGATAGTATATATATCTCGGACTGGAGGGCGTTGACCTGTAGCATTAGCCGGTCGGCTTTCTCCCTCAGCTCCAGCGCCTCCTCGGGAGGAAGGGCGGCGCAGATGGCGCTTATCCTGGGCTCGCACCCCAGCGACGCGGCCAGGCCGGCGGCCTCGCGCCGGCGCCTCTCCTCAGCCGCCTCCGCGGCGAAGCCCGCCGCCTGCAGCTCTTTGAAGAGGTCCTGCAAAAATTCGAGGCGCCCCTCTTTGAGCGCCTCTCTCTGCCTTATGGCGACATCACTAAGCCTGCGCAGGGCGTCCGCCTGCTTCGACAGCGCGTCCCCCAGGGAGGAGGCGGAAGCCACGATCAGTCCTCTCCCTCCAGCAGCCCGGCGCTTATCAGTGCCCTTGCCACCCTGTTCAGGTCGGGGGAGTAGGTGCCCTCGGCTATTTTCTTCTTGAAGTCCTCGACGAGCTGTTCGCGCACGTCGGGGATCTTCTTTAGCTCACCGGAGACCTTGGCGAGCTCGACGGCGAACGAACTGAACTCGGCGCCGTCCCCCCCGGCCGCCTTGCCGGCGGGGGCGTAGCCTCGTTTGGCCTTTATCTTGCCCGCAGCTCCCGGCACGTAAACCCCAGAAATTTTGTCGATCATAATCATCACCCCGGAAAGAGATCGTTTCTCTTCATAACTGTTATCGGACGACCTGTTCGCGCCCTTTAGCCTCCGCCGCCACAGTCCAAGAAAGCGCTGCGACCGGCGTCCCCCCGCCGCGCCTCGCCGCGTCGGCCGCCCTGAGCAGAGTAGTCCCGGTGGTGGACACGTCGTCGACAAGCACCACCCTCATACCGGCCAGAGCACCCTTCTTCGGCGCGAGGGCATCCCGCGGCATGGCCGTGCGCCTCTCGGCGCCGAGGGTCGTCTGCTCCGCCCGTCGCTCGCTCCAGGCCAACCCCTCGCGCGTCGGGATGCCCCACTCGCGCGACAGGCCCTCGGCGATTGCGGCGGACTGGTTGAAGGCGCGCGGGCTTC
>Ga0255346_1007680_pt1 | contig 10006 bp, 9 predicted proteins | sample wastewater_treat_FD_194410 | JGI IMG/M metagenome (GOLD analysis project Ga0255346, IMG submission 194410) | Wastewater microbial communities from Lulu Island WWTP, Vancouver, Canada - plant22 | ecosystem: Engineered > WWTP > Wastewater > Unclassified | place: Canada: Vancouver, British Columbia... | reverse complement strand
CAAATCTATTTCAATGCCATGAAATTTCAGTTCTTCTGTCGGCTTCAATGCATATATGGCAATGGCTTGCTTTTCCATCAACGATTTCAAAATCAATTCTGCTATCCGCTTATTTGTGCCAGAACCTGCCATATATTTATAGCGTTTCATGCGATTCTTAAGGGAGGTGTGATCTTCTTGACAGATACCGACATATTTGGGCTCGCCATCGACACAAAAAGCATAAATGGTTCTTTCATTTTGCATATTATTTAGAGCGAAGTTGATTCGACTTCTTGGCCCTTCATGGAGTTCCCAGTAGCCTACTTCTTCAAATCCAATGGATTTGAGATCTTCCAATTTCATTTTGCATTACCTCCATCGATATTACTTACTATTAAATAAAGCTGTATCGCAATAATATGCAATAAAATAGGCTATCGCTATGTATGATCCAAGGATTGCCCCACAGCTTCCTGCCAGTATTCATAGATCATAACCATTGCCATGATATCCAGTTCGCAATAGCGCAGCAGGCCGTTGATCAAGACTTCTCTTTGGACTTCAGGAATCTCGCTAAATTGAAGCTTGCAATATGCAATCATCGCCGCTCCTCCCTCATGGATTTCGTCAAAGCCCTCGAGTGAAGGCGAAAGTTGGGATAACTCCTCAGGATCCAAATCGGCAAAAAAGGGCGGAAGAGTCTTGTAGGGATCCATGCGCTCATCAATCCAGATATGGTTTTTGATATTGAGGCTTGGAATCTTCTCTGTGCCATAGATTGGCTGGGAATATTTTTCTCTAAGGAACCGGCTTGAGGCAATGATTGCAGGAAGGACCTGTTTTATGGAGTTTGACCCTTTCATCATGGGATGATAAAAATACCGCTTGACAAGATCAAACATATCCGACATGCATCGAGACCCTGTGATCCTTTTGCCATTCCCGTCCTCATAACAGATAAGGCTCTCGATAAAAGCTATGAGATAATTTCTTTCCTTAGGAGGATCAGGGTCTTCGAGGAGGCTCTTTCGTATATTTGCTAGAACCGTGTTTTCATGTGCAGCATATCGAAATATCGTACCATCATTCCATTCCAAGCATGCCCTGAGGTGTTCCAGGAATTTGTAATTGGGATGCTCGCCGGTGGTAGCATCTAGAAACTGTGCAGCATGCCTAATGCTTCCGTCTTGATAGACATTATGCATGCTGAACTGGAAGGCTACCGTCTCATATGGACTATGTCCCCGAGTAAAGGGGAGTGCTGGTACTGAGGTCTCAAAATCGATGAAATGGTGGGGAAAGTGCCATGTTGTCATCTCCTTTGCAAGACCTTCAATAAATATGAATGGTGTCGAATCGCCTGAGGCCTCCTTTTGAATCTGAAGCCTTTGACGCTGATCTGGTGTGAGTCCTAATGCTGAAGGTATAACCGGTGAAGACCATTCTGGATCGTGCGCAAGGTCAAAGAGGAAATATTTGTTTTGGGGAATTGCCTCGTCTATTTTCCTATAGTTCCACAAATCCAAGATCAATTGATGGCCAAAAGCATTGGGCTTTATACCGTTCTGTTCATGCCAGCACTCATGAAAGCCCGATTTTAATGAGTGGACAATGCCAGTTCCTTCCCTATCATCTCGAAATGGACAACGCTTGCATTTGCTACCGGTAGGTGTAGAGATTTTTTCGCCTTGAAGATGGTGGAATGCGAGAAGATGAAGATAGTCATCAAAGGAAACAATGCCAAATGCGGGGGAAGCGATAGGCTGGGTGAGCAGCCATTCTACTTGCTCGGATACATCAACGGGTGTAACAAGAAGAGTGCCTAGATCGGCCCGAACAAGGCCATGTTTGATTTAAATCCTCTCAATTGAATTCTTTCCAAGAATCTTAAAACACTGGTTGAGGCCATAAATATCCGCTTTCCTTGTCCTGTCGGCAAGGACCAAAAATGGATGAATAGTGAGCTCTGGATACCTCTTGCGAATAACCCATGTCTGGAAAGCAGCATCATAAAGATAGGGTTTCTATTCGCTGCTTATTTCATGGGTACTCTTTTTCCAAAATTTACTTTTGTTGCCATTATAGGATTTGGCCTTGACTTCGTACAATTCCAATTTTGATTCGATTTTTCTTATCATATCTGCGCGAGCAAAGAAATCTTCATAGCAAAAGGAAGCCTCAGAGATGATTGCATTGACTTGGGACATTCTCGTGGCAGTTTCTGCAAGTCCACCATCCTGAGACAGGTCGTGGCATGTGATTTTAGATGCTACAGGATCATCGACAAAAAGAAATTTGGACAAGGCACCAATCTGAAACCCTCCATCAGCCAGCGCCTCAAGAAAGGAATTGTCGAGGTGCTGATCTGCATACTCGTCTTTCCTTGCTGCATAATAGAGCTGTGTTTCACATTCGAGAGCCATGCGAAAATCCGATTTTGTAAAATATTTTCCCATACGGCCTGCCATGTTAGGACCGTGATACCGCACCCATATTCCCTGCAAAATCATGCCTAAATAATCTTATAATCTCGAGCCTCTTTCAAAAGTCCAAGAATATTCTGACTTGAATTGTAGTAATAAGAAATAGAGAAAGGATTTTGCAGGATAAATCATGGAACAAGGATCAACGGGTACAAAAGAGTAAGAAAAAGAGCCTTAAGTGAGCTTTTTACGAGGTATGAGCCTATAGCTCTCTTCGATGGGTCATGAGAGCTTTTATGATCTAAGATATTCGTCTTTAGATGAGGCTGGGTAGAATAGACTTCTCAAGAATCTTTATTGCAGCAAGGCAGATTACTCCATACATGAGCTCAAAACTCACCTTCTTACTCCCTCGAACGAGCACTTTGTCCGGCAAGAGCCAATCCTTAAGGTGGGAATTCGCTCGCTCTACCACTGTGCGCTTCTTATAGTGTTCCTTGGTCGCTTCATCAAAAGCCTCTCGTGAAGGCTTTCTTCTTGGATTATGATCGATGATTGGAGTCCTACCTCTATCCTGCACAAACTGAAAGATACTCTTCGCATCATAGGCGCTGTCCATAAGAGTAGAGCGAAAGTTGATCCTTTGTTCAGTCATACGCTCAAGAGGGATTGCACACTGTGAGTCATGGACATTCGCTCCAGTTATTATCGCCGATACTGGAATCCCTTCTTCTGTCACATCTAAGTGTAGCTTATAGCCTTTCCAGTAAGTGAGGTTCCCTTGTGAGTTTTTCTTGCAACCCCAGGCACAGGAGGTAGGCAATAGTCCTCTTGCTTCTGCAAGTGGCAAGGCCTTCTGCTCTTCGAGCACGGTTGGGCTCTTTTTCTTTAGCTCTTGTCCTTTCTTTGGTCTACCTCTCTTGCGCTGCGGGAGTGGTTTCACATCTTTTTTCTTATTGACTGGTTTTTCTCTGACACCTATTGCTGTCGAATCCCTCGCAACATTGTTTACTAGTTGCCCTTCATAGTAGTCCTTCACCATCTTCCCTAGGCTGTCTTCAAGAGAAGTCTTGTCTGCTAAATAGCTCATATACCGAGAGAAACTTGCTGCACTAGGGATATTCTCAAAGCCACAGATCTGACGTAGGTTCGCATCACTTAAGAGTCGTAGCCTTAGATCGCTTGTGGCACCTATCTTGAAATACCGCTTCGCTAAAGCTGCACGGAGAAATGGAAGAACACTATAGGAAGGCCTTCCCATGTGCTGGTTTCCTTCAGGGAAGCTTTCCACAAATGGTTCAACCACCCGCAATAGAGAAAGAAAGCCCTTGTGTTCTTTAGTGAGATAGGATTCAAATACATCTTGGAGATTAAAATCTAAGGGTAGCAGCAATTGTAAAGAGCTAAGGACTTCTGATATACTTTTCATTGCGGGGACTCCTTCCTTCTATCTTTGGTTTCCTAATTGATTCCATTATACTAGGTTCGTCCCCGCTTTGCATTAGAAAATTACTTCACTTAGAGAGTTTTGAAAGAGCCTCTATTGATAGATCCAATTAAACTCTTGAAAGAGGGGAAACTTTATGCACACCCGGTTAATTTCAAATTATGAAATTAAGAAGAAGGGCATACTTCAGATAACACGGCATATACGCTACGGGCTAACGCCCTTGCCCTTCGGGACATTGTCTTTGGCAACGTCGTATATGCTGAAAACATTGTGCGAAGGGGCGATAATATAAAGTATAAATTAAAGGATGATAACATGGAAATAACGATGAAAACGATTAATGACAACACAACTCCCGCAAAAATAAAGCCATCAGAAGAGATTATCCATCTGTTTAGAACAAAAAAAATAGATGAAGATTGGTCATTTGTGGGATGCAAACCATCGGACACCTGCAAATGGACGCATGGTTACCACCGATACCCCGCTAAGTTTATTCCGCAATTGGTTGAGAAGTTAATTGATGATTATATATCTCATAAAGAAGCCAATATAAACGACCCATTTATGGGATGCGGAACTACTGTTGTTACCGCAATTTCGAGAGGATTTAAGGCTAGCGGAACTGACATTAATAAAATTGCCTATCTCATCGCAAAAGTAAAATCAACCCCAATAGAGCCAGAATACCTTAATAAAAAAATTGAGCAATTATTGAACAGACTAAAATTTTTAAATGGAACACAAACCACGCTGTTTGATGACAAGATTGAACCGTTAATCCCTCAAAAACATCTTGACAGAATTAATTACTGGTTCACGGAGAAGAACAAAAATGAACTTGGGAAGATACTAAGAATTATTAATGAGGAAGACGATCCTGTTATTAGAGAATTCTTCCTTGTTGCCTTCAGCCATATATTAAAAAATTGTTCTATATGGCTTCAAGGAAGCACGAAGCCAACGAGAGATCTAAAGAAAAATTCAATTAAGCCTTATGATGCTTTACGGAGACATTTGATAAAAATGCAGAATGGAAATGAGGCTTTTTACAGAGTTGTTTCTGCTAAAGTAAGGGAGAACGTAGATCAATACTTAAAAATTGAGATTGGAGATGCCAGAAAACAGCCCGTGTCTGATGAAACTGTAGATTTAATTATAACTTCGAGTCCTTATGTAACCAGCTATGAATACGCAGACTTACATCAGTTATCAACTATATGGCTTGATTTAGCAAATGATTTAAAAGAGTGCAAAAAGGAATTTATAGGCACATCTTACAAAAAATATGAAAATAAAAGGTTAAGAAGCTCAATTGCCATGGATATAGTTGATAAAATGTCCCTAAAAAGCAAAAAAATTGCAAAAGAAATCGAGGCGTTTTTCATTGATATGGAAGAGGTTTTTGACGAGAGCTTTAGAATTTTAAAACAGGGTGGTAGATGTTGTTATGTCATCGGTGATACAAAATTGAAGGGTATTGATGTACTAAACGCTGAAGTTTTCGCCGAAAGTTTGCAGTACTCTGGCTTTAAATTCGATAGACTTATAAAAAGAGAGATACCATCTAAAATTCTTCCACAAAAGAGGGATGAAAAAACAGGTAGATTTGCCAATAACGATGAAGCAAATTCTGAGGCTTATCCTATAGAATATATTGTCATTGGCTTAAAGGAGTGAGAAATATGAAATTCGAGGATTTAAAAAAGTTGTATCTGGAGAAGAAAGACCAATTTGGAGTAGAAACCTACAAACACATCTCAGAACTGTTGAAAGAAGCAAAAGAGATTCATAATCGAGACTGGTTAAAACACCCTACCCCCAATAGAGACCATGAACAAAGTTGGAGAGCGTTTAAAGGGAAAAATCTAGAAAAGTTAATCCAATACATTATCACAGATGAAGTCGAAGAAATTGGATTGAAAGTTGTTAATGGCAATCAAGTGGAAAGAAGTATGAATCTATCCAAAGAGTTGAGTCAGGTAAAACGGAATTTGGCTATTGACTATGGAGAATTTGGTTTACACTTACCAGATGTTGATATCATTATTTACAATCCTCGGAATTATAAGGTTCTAGTTGCCATTTCAAGCAAAGTGACTTTGAGAGAAAGAATTGCACAAACAGGTTACTGGAAACTGAAACTCTTCCAAGATGATGCAACAAAACACATCAAGGTTTATTTCATAACCCCCGATGAAGATGGAACATTAACATATAAGAAGCCAGCCAAAAAAGGCAGGGCAATTGTAGAAGTAGATCTGGATGGTAGCTATGTTTTGACCGAAGAAGAAATAGAAGAGAGTAACAAAGTCAAGCTTTTCGAGCATTTTATAGATGATTTGAAGAGGCTGTTAAAAGATGAAGATTAAAAAACCAAAATTTGAAACGACAACTTTATGGGACTTTCCAACCCAGAATTATGGCGACACTCCACATGGTGATAACAAATACCGTGGGGTTACACCTGCATTTGTAATATGGAATCTTGTTCAAAGATATACAAAGGAAGGCGACCTCGTAATTGACCCAATGTGTGGAAGTGGAACAACTATTGATGTCTGTAAAGAAGAAGAACGGAAAGTTTTAGGCTTTGATATAGTCTCTTATAGAGATGATATAAAACAAGCGGATGCTAGGAATTTGCCTCTTGACGACAAAATAGCAGATTTAATCTTTATAGACTCTCCATATTCAGACAACATTGATTACAATAAACATCCTGATAACATTGGGAACATCTCATGTGAAAAGGAAGAATTTTTCTTAGAGCTAGAAAAAGTTGCAAAAGAAGCTTACCGTATTCTTAAACCGAATAAATATATAGCATGGCTTATTGGCGACCATTGGAGGAAGAAAAGCGGTTTCATACCTGTAGGTTTCAAAATTTATACCATTTTAGAAAAATATTTCAAACCAGTTGATATAATTGCAGTTTCAAGGCATAATCAAACATCAAACACCCCCTTATGGCACGAGAGAGCAAAACAACACAATTTCTACCTTCGGGGGTTCAAATATCTAATAATAATGCAGAAGGCGTCAAGATGAAATCGCCCCATCACATAACACAGCATAAAAGGTTCGTGCCTTATGGCACTCACCCAAATTTTTGCTACGCAAACTTCTTTTATCCGCCATCCGTTAGCGGCAAGCGAAAAACAACAGTACAACAATGGATAAATTAGACTTAACATAACATTAAAAAGATTACTATACCGCCAAGACAAAAGTTGAGAAAGTAAACTTTGGTAAAATACCCTGTTTGGCTTAGTTTGTAACTATATTAAAGTTAAAAGCCGGACTTTGTCCATAGATATCTTCATTTTATGTAAATTAAATTGGGGCTTCCGGAAATAGTATGGGTAACATGACAGGAGGCAGGAATCTTTGCATACTTGAAGCATGGAAGACAAAGAACTCTATGAGAAGCTATTAGGTGTAAAAGAGCCATGGGATGTAATCGATGTCACAGTCGACATGCAAAAGGGCTGTGTGGCCGTCAAGCTTGGGCACCCAAAGGGAACAAAGTTTCCTTGTCCGGTATGTGGAGAGCTTTGTGCGATCTATGATCACGAGAAGCGACGATGGCGACATTTGGACAGTTGTGGATTTATAACAATTCTTGAAGCGGATGTTCCTCGGATCTGCTGTAAGGATCATGGGGTGAAACAAGTGAGTATACCCTGGGCAGAATCTGGCTCACGTTTTACTGCGCTTTTTTAAAGCAATAGCGATTTCATGGCTCAAGGTAGCGAGTATTTCTGATGTAGCCAAGATACTGAAAATAAGCTGGGAAGAAGCTTCAGGGATAATGGAAAGAGCGGTGAAGCGTGGGTTAAAGCGTCGAGTAGCAGTACCTGTGAAAGCACTCGCCATCGATGAGACTTCATTTCAGAAGCGTCATGAGTATGTCACGGTACTCTATGACCGAGAGAGGGACTGTGTGATCGATATACTCGATGGACGAAAGAAAGAAACACTGCAAAAGTGGCTTAAGGAACATCAAGACAGCCTTAAGGAACTTGAGTCAGTGACGATGGACATGTGGGATGCCTACATTGGAGCAGTAAAGGAGACAATTCCTGATGCTGAAGAGAAGATCTGCTTTGATCGATTTCATGTGGCAAGATACTTTACGAAGGCAGTGGATAAAGTAAGGGCAGAAGAGCATCGAGAGTACAAAGCGAAGTATGGGACAAGTCCTCTCACTAAGACAAGGTATATGTGGCTACGCTCGAAAGAAAGTAGGGCTGAGCAGAGTACAAAAGACTTTGCAGCGCTTTCTCGTATGAACTTAAAGACCGCGAGGGCATGGAGGATAAAGGAAAGTGCTGTAGAACTCTGGAAGCTCACTGACCGAAAAGGGTCTGAAGAAGGATGGCATAGGCTCTTAGGATGGACAGCTCGATGTCGGCTTAGACCAATGATTGAAGTAGGGAGGACAATACGAAACTATCTCTGGGGAATACTCAATGCGACAGTGAAGAGAGCTACTAATGCGAAGGTTGAATCGGTGAATGCGATAATTCAGAAACTGAAAGTGCGAGCTTGTGGATTTCGCAATAGAGCTCGATTCAAGATGGCAATCCTCTTTCATTGTGGGGAACTCTCTCTGCTTCCAGAGGTATTATCATGACCCTCACTAAAGCCGGAAGCGCCGTTGCTCTTCTTTCGTGATTCCTATGGCACGAAGGACTCGTACCCATGCTCGCTTGATTGTAGTATCTGATATAGGTTTGCTGAAGTCTGCTGAATTTAGGAGTACAAAATTATCTGCTTCTGCTGCGCCTACCGCCTGCGCAATCTTGCGCGCTTCAATGAGAACGCCCTCAAGTGCTGTTGATATAGGTACCTCACGCTTTGAGCGGGCCTTTGGCGCTTTTATGCCATCAAAATTCGTATAGTTTGCAACTACATGAATGACGCCCTTCTGAAGATCGACATTCTTCCATTGGAGCGCGCGAATCTCTCCAACGCGCATGCCCGTAAGTGCTCCTAAGACAATAATGAGCTTCTCGCGCCAACCTACCAGCGGCTCTCCCCTATTTTTCTCCCCATGCGGCAATCGATAGCGCGGCCTGATTTCAATATGAGGCCTATGATTTGCATCATACCACTGAGAAGCAGTTTCCAAACTTAGAGTCTTCTCAAGCTCTTCAAGCGTCAATATACCTCTCTCTTGCGGCATATCCTTTGGCATGACCATTGCTGCAAAATTTATCTTGGGCATTCCATTGCGCACAGCAAGCCAATTGCAGGGCGTCTGGATGGTGCGGCGAATGCTATTGAGCATTGTGCGGCTCTTGCTGGACTTGCGAAGTTCCCTGAAGAGGGAATCGACATGCTTCAGCTTCAGCTCACGCATGGGCATTTCGGAAAAAAGGGGCACTGGAACAAAGAAGCGCTCTGCATTTCTCCGCATGTCGTGAATATAGCTGCCGGAGAGGGGCCTGCCCGCTGCAGCTAGATCAGAAAGATAAGGTGATTGCTGAGGATCCCAAAAAAAGAGAAGGAATTGGGAAACCGGCATCTGCGCGAGACGATCAATCTCATCAAGAACATGCTTATTGCCCAGTTCCTTCGCTTTGGCGAGGGCTTCGAGATCCTCTTGTTCTATCATACGTGCTGCGATGGCTCCCGCTTTGGCAGCGGTAGGTGCATCTGTGGCTCGCGTGAGAAAGATCTTTCCATTGTAAAGAAATCGAATATAAAAATGTTTGCGTCCTGAGATTGTCCTAGCAAAAACTCGATAGTCGATTGGCATCTGCTTGTGACCCATAATTGATTACCCTCCTTTGTATGGTAACAAAATTCAAGTAACAATGCCCAATCACAAGCAATGATATGTCGTAATTCCTTATGGCCCAGGGCCGATTCGAACGGCCGACCTACTGCTTAGGAGGCAGTCGCTCTATCCTGCTGAGCTACTGGGTCGTACAATAAAATGAACATTACTTGAAAACAATGTCATATGTCAATGCAAAGCTATAACATGAACCAGCATTCGAGGATTTGAGAAAACTCTCAATATTGACCTGTCAATCCAATAGAGTTATGCTTCCCAAGATGAAGCTTTGGCATAAATACGCCCTTGGAATTGCCATGGGAGCAATTCTATATATATCCCTTCCTCCAAGTATGATTCATG
>Ga0255346_1007673_pt1 | contig 10015 bp, 10 predicted proteins | sample wastewater_treat_FD_194410 | JGI IMG/M metagenome (GOLD analysis project Ga0255346, IMG submission 194410) | Wastewater microbial communities from Lulu Island WWTP, Vancouver, Canada - plant22 | ecosystem: Engineered > WWTP > Wastewater > Unclassified | place: Canada: Vancouver, British Columbia... | reverse complement strand
CATACCTTCAGTACAGCGCATCGCCATTTCCACCGAGACCGAACCCGTTCCGCAGCCGATATCCCAGCAGACGCTGTTCCTGCCGATGTTGAGTCCGCTGACTATTGCTCCACGTATCTCCGACTTAGTCATAGGCACCTTTCCTCTGACAAACTCCTCGTCAGGGATGGAGGTTCTCAGGTATTTCTCGAAGTCGTGATTCACGGCGATAAGAGCAGTAAGGCCGTCTATCCTGTCTCCGACAGCGATTTCTTCGGCTGTTCCGCTTATTATCCGCTCATCGCCATAAGAAAGATCCACACCGATATGCACCTCAACTTTTCCGAGGCCGTAACTGCAAAGATGCCTGCAAAGTTCATCAGCTGTAATGTCACCGCCCAGAAGAAAAAACGTTTTTTCGTGTGCGCTGACATTCCTTGCTATATTTCCACGCTGACCGTGAAGGCTTACAAAATGCATATCCGACCAGTCCATTTTTAGCTTTGCGCAGAAATATACAGGAGTTGAAATGCCGCTTATTACTGTAACATCTGGTTCATCCAGCGCCTTTATGAGCTTTTTGGCACCGCTGTAAAAACCGCAGTCTCCCGACATCAGCACTGATACTTTTTCGGGCGACCGTTCTTTTATGATATGGGTTATCTCATTCGGCCTGTACTCTGCAACACATGGTATATCGGCATTTCTGAACCCTTCAAGCATTCGCTCCGCACCTATCAGAAGATCGGATGCTGAGATCGCTTCCCTTGCTTTTTCAGTGAGAGTACCGTCTCCGCCCATGCCTATCCCGATAATATTTATCTTCACATCCGCACCTCCTTCGACTGCAACAGCAACTGCTGTATCTCTACCATCGACAGCCCTGTTTCTTCGGGGCGAACTACCGTTACAAGTGCTGCACCGCACAGCTTTGCCGCCTCTGCTTTTTTGGTATATCCGCCTGCACTTCCGCTTTCTTTTGTAACAACGATATCTGCACCGCTAAGCTTTATATGTCGCAGATTCTGTTCAGCGGAGAACGGCCCTTTTTCAAGGATAAGTTTATTTTTATCATAGCCAAGTGAAACGCACATTTCCCTTACTTTATCATCAGGAAGTGCCCTTATCCATATACGATCCCGGAAATCCCTTACCTCGGTCAGTTTTCCTGCTTCCTTGCTTCCGAGAGTGCTGAGAATGATCCCGTCCGATATGTTGAGCACCTCCACAAGTTCGTCCATACTCCTTACCTTTAAACCGTATGTCACTTCCGTTTCCTCCCTCAGCAGACGGTAATACACATTTCCTGTAGAATCGCAGGCTGAGCGGATATTCTTTGTGACTTCTTCGGCAAAAGGATGAGTAGCGTCAATGACCATTTTATAGCCGTTCATCATCAGATCTTTCATATCATCGCAGTCAAGTCTGCCGATCCCGATCTTCAGTAGATCCGACTTTGGCAGAACTTTTGCACCATAATCGGTAGCAACACAGATATCAGCCGTTATTCCGCTGTCAGCGCAGAACTGTGCAAGTTCACGGCCTTCGGTAGTTCCGCCGAAAATAAGGATATCAGACATTTCTATAACCTCGTGGAGTGACCATTTTTCCGCCGATGATCTTAGTTTCAGACGAACCGATGAACACGGTGGTGAACATATCAACGCTTGTATCTCTCAGCTGTGAAAGCGTAAGCAAACGGCTTTCCTCGCCGTCACGGCCGATGTTTCTGACGTATCCGCAAACGGTATCAGGTGATCTGTATTCAAGAATGATATCGCAGGCTTTTTTCAGATAGTCCGCTCTCTTTTTGGATGATGGATTGTACAGCACTATGACAAAGTCGCCGTCAGCGGCACATCTCAGCCTTTTCACTATTTTCTCGGTGGGAGTAAGAAGGTCCGAAAGACTTATTATAGCTGTATCGTATGTGAGAGGCGAACCAAGGACAGCACCTCCGCTGAAAGCCGCAGATACACCTGCAACAGTTTCAACGTCCACATCGGGATGCTTCACAGCAAGTTCCAGAGCAAGGCCTGCCATACCGTAAAGTTCGCTGTCTCCGCTGCAAACAAGGGATACATTTTTTCCCTCTGAGGCAAATCTCAGGGCAAGTTCAACACGTTCCGTTTCCTGCTTCATTCCCGTGGACATACACTCCTTTTCTGGATACATCCGCTTTATCTGCTCGGCATAGACCGTATATCCTACAATTATATCACTTTCAAGCACTGCCTTTTCCGCACCGACAGTCATGCCGTTTCTGTTTCCGCAGCCTATTCCCACAACGTAAAGCTTCATAGAATTTTCCTTTCAAGATCAAGATATACCGGCATTTCCGCCGCCGCAACAGTAACTCCTCCGCAGGCCGTTTTACTAATGACAAGCTTTCCGCCGCTGCACAGAACAGCGCTTCTCTCGCATACATTGTCAGCACCGACAGTTTTCAGTACAAAAGGCGAACTTTCAAATTCGCCCTCAGCTTTCATCAGTTCATCAGCGGTGTAGGTTTGCAGAGTTATATGGTGAGATCCACAGAATCGCTGCAGTCCCTGTTCATCGGCCTTGATATTGATAGTCGCAGCTTTGCATATTCTTGCGGTGTCGATACCATTTTCCGCAAATGCGCTGTTTACTGCATTTTCGATGACTTCAAAGGAAGTCCCACGCTTGCATCCTATGCCGACAACGATATTTTTCGGGACGAGAGTAAGTGTCACGGGATAAGGTCTCAGTGAAATATCAGCGCTTACAACAATGCCTGTACGGAATCCGCCGTCAGCTGATAATTCATCGGGAAGTTCAGAATGAGGATACTGCGAACAGAATCCGACTTTTTCGCCGTCAACAAGTGCAGCCGCCGCCTCTTTTGCTGCTGTCATATCGGTGATGATAAGCCCGTTTGCGGCCGCAAAACTGTCGGGAGAAAAAAGCTTTCCCGAATCCGTGGCAGTCGTCACAGCAGCTGCGGCTCCCAGTTTTTCGGCAATTATCTCAGCAAGTCTGTTTGCGCCGCCGATATGTCCCGACAGCACAGGTATAACGAATCTTCCCTTTTCGTCAATGACAATGACAGCAGGATCTGTGGTTTTTGATCGGATAAAGGGTGCAATTGCACGAACCGCAATTCCGCAGGCACACACAAAAACTATCGCTCCCACACTTGTGAACACCTCACCCACAATGGAAGAAATGCTGTCAAATCCCTCTGCATCGCCGTCTGTGTGCTTAACAAAGCAATAGCGCTGAACATCCGCAATATCCGAAAGATAAGCTTTTATCTCAGCAGACAGGACTCTGCCGTTTTCAGTAAGGGAAATAATGGCTGTTTTCATATCTCAGCCTTTCTGAATTCCGTTTCAAAGGTCTTGTCGTACAGTTTTGAAAGAGAATAATCGTCTCCGAGAAAATCACCGACCGTGATGAGTGCAGTTTTGCGAATGCCGTTTTTTTCAGCAGTTTCAGCAAGCTGCGAAACAGTACAGCGCATGACTTTTTCGTCCTCCCAGCTTGCTTTATAAACGATAGCCGCAGGAGAATCAGGCGAATATCCGCCGCTGATAAGACGTTCCGAAAGCTCTTTCAGCATCCCTGTACTTAGAAAGATCACCATAGTTGCGTGGTGATCGGCAAGACTTTCGATGGATTCCTTTTCGGGTACGGGAGTACGTCCTGCCATTCGGGTAATTATGACTGTCTGCGATACATCGGGAAGTGTGTACTCCGCTTTCAAAGCCGCAGCCGCACCGCAGAATGAACTCACTCCGGGGCAGACATTATACTCAATGCCAAGCTTGTCAAGCCGGTCCATCTGCTCACGTATCGCACCGTAAAGAGAAGGATCGCCGGTGTGAAGGCGGACTGTTCTTTTGCCCTCGGACTCAGCTTTTACCATGACTTCAATTACCTTATCAAGGTCCATGTATGCGCTGTTATGCACCTGACAGCCGTTTTTTGCATAACCGAGAAGTTCGGGATTAACCAGCGAACCTGCATAAATAATAACGTCTGCTTCTTCGATAAGACGTTTTCCCCTCAGAGTTATAAGGTCAGCCGCACTGCAGCCTGCACCGACAAAATCAACCATTGCTCTCCTCCGAAATTGCTTTTATAAGATCATCTGCCGAACCGTTCTTCAGCAGAAAGGGATGCTTGTACGAAAACACCACCGAACCGACCAAAAGCGCACATTTAGCCCTGTGTTCAAGATGAAATGCTATGCGCTTGCCGAGAATATCCAGCAGATGCAAATACTTCTCCTCGCCTGCTTCAAGGATAATATCAAGCGCCGCATCAACAGTCACACAGTCAATAACACGTTTCAGGATACCGCCGTCTATGCCTGCAAGAACACCGCAGGTAATCACAGTCTCCATTCTGCCGTCTGCAATGGATGAATGAGTATTCATTATGCCTGCCCCGACCTTGACCATTTTGCCTATGTGTCCCACAATGAGAATGCCGTCAAATCCCAGCTCAGCGGCAATATCCACAGCATCGCCAATGAAATTGCTGCACTGAACGCTCCTGTCAAGCGGAAGTCCCAGTTCATCCTCAACGAAACTGCCGCTGTAGTTTCCGAGATTTACCAGCAGATACCTGTCGCCTGCCGCTTTACGCATTTTCGATTCAACACGGATAGTCTCCACGAGAGCAGTATTGCTCATGGGTTCAACTATACCTGTTGTGCCGATGACTGAAATACCGCCTTCTATTCCCATTCTCGGATTGAACGTCTTATGTGCAAGAGCTTCACCCTCGGGAATGGATATCTCTATACGGAAACCACCTTTGTAGTCCTGTTCCTCTGCGGCTTCTGAAATGGCTTGAATTATCATTTTCCGTGGAACTGAATTGATAGCCGCTTCACCTACAGGCTGATCGAGTCCCGGTTTCGTGATACGTCCTATGCCTTTTCCGCCGACAATGACGTTTTCAGCCGAACGACTTACCTTTGCGTAAACTCTGATCCCATTGGTAATATCAGGATCGTCGCCGCTGTCCTTGATAATACAGCATGACGCTTCGTTTTCGGTGATAATAGCATCATTTACTTCCAGATACAGCCTTATACCTTTCGGAGTCATTATAGTGACGTTGGAAACCTTTTTCCCCGTCAGCAGCATCTGTGCCGCCGCCTTAGCCGCAGCCGCCGCACACGAACCCGTGGTGTAGCCGCATCTCAGCTTCTGTGTTCCTTTGTATACGTATTCCTCAAGCATTGTCGTTCTCCGCAATAAACACTGTAAAATAGCCGGTTTTCTCGTCGCTCGCATTATGGATGAGACTTTCATCGGGAAGCCCCACATTCTCGGCCGACCATACTTTCTGTCCGTTTTCCTTCAACATTTGAAGAAGTTCAGCTGAATGCCGTCCGCTTTTCATGATGACTTTTTTGCCGCTTCGTCCCACAAGGTCAGGAAGTTCATTACTGCTGTAAGGAATAACAGTCAGCACCTCCGAACCGCTTGCAAGTGAAATACCGAGAGCCGCCGCAGCCGCACAGAAGCTTGTTACACCTGCTATACGTTCAACGGCAAATCCCCGTTCGGTGACAATATCAGCAATGGGTGAGAACGTAGAATACACCGAAATGTCTCCAAGGCACAGCATAGCGCAGTCGCCTTTTTCAAGTTCAGTGCAGATCATATCCGCAATACGGCGGTAGTTTTCGTTTATCAGCTGTGTATCCGACGACATGGGAAAATCCGTATAGATCAGCTTCTTGCCGCTCATATCCACGCATTGTTCTGCGATGGAAAGCGCAAGAGTATTTTCATCTTTTGTCCTCGGCACGAAAACAGTTCCGCATTTTTCCAGACACCGCACCGCTTTCAGTGTCATAAGCTCAGGTTCACCGGGCCCTGTACTCACCCCGTAGAGGATCCCCGACATCAGCACTTTCCTTTCAGTTCAAGTGCAAATGCTATAAGCTGTTCCATATCGAGGGATTCTATTCTCGCAGTCTCGGAAAGTCCTACTGCTTTAAGTGCAGAGTAAACCTTTTCTTTCGGTATTCCCATAAGCGACGAAATTGCATTTGCCGCTGTCTTACGGCGCTGTGAGAATCCGCTTTTCACTACCCTGAAGAAGAACTTCTCGTCATCTTCACTTAGTCTGTGCTCACTGTGCAGGTCTATCCTTATGACCGCAGAATCAACATTAGGCGCAGGCATAAAGCTTCCTCTTGAAACATTGAAAAGGCTTTTCACTGTGCCGTAGTAGTTGACACCTACTGTTATAGCTCCCGAATCTCTTGTGCCGACTTTTGCACAAAGGCGCTGTGCTGCCTCTTTCTGCACCATAACGGTAATTGAATCGATAGGGAGTCTGCTTTCGAGAAGAAGCATGATAACTGGCGATGTTATGTAGTACGGAAGGTTCGCACAGACTGCTGTGTGAAGTCCCTGAAATTCCTCGGCTATCAGCTTACGGAGATCACACTTCATAACGTCCTCATTGAATATCTTTATGTTGTCAAAGTCGCTGAGAGTCTCCTCAAGAATAGGAAGCAGACGTGTATCTATCTCGACAGCGCATACTTTGTCTGCCCGCTTTGCAAGTTCAGCTGTTAAAACTCCGATACCCGTGCCTATCTCCAGCACTCCGTAGCCTGACTGAGCATTGCCCATTTCGGCAATTTTAGGGCATATATCGGGATTGATTATGAAATTCTGTCCCAGTCCCTTCGAGAAGCTGAAACCGTGTCTTTCGAGAATATCCCTTACTGTGTTTATGTTGGTCAGATTCATTTATTATCCCTCTACCTTATGACGTTCTTTTTCGGAAAATTCCTTCTGCTTTGCATCATTCAGCTTTTCCATATCATTTACAAGATAATCAGCCGAACGATAAGCTCTCTGGAAATCCGTATCACTGAAATAAACTTTAAGGTCGGCATACTCACCGTCAAGTATGATATCCATACCGCAGATCTGTCTGCCTCTGTACTTATTGTGAGCATAAGCAATGTATTCATCAAGCTCACGTCTGTCAAGTTCTCCGCCAATTACATTGATTTTCATAATATTCCGCCTCCTGATTATTATTTTCCAATAATTTCATCTATAACACATTCCGCACATTTCATGCCGTCAACTGCCGCTGAAACTATGCCTCCTGCATATCCTGCACCTTCACCGCAGGGATAAAGTCCTTTAAGCGATAATGACTGCAAGTCCTCACCTCTGTTTATGCGGACAGGTGAACTGCTTCTGCTTTCAACTCCTGTAAGCACTGCCGACGGTGAATCGAAGCCTTTTATCTTCTTCCCCATTTCAGGGATGCCGAGTTTAAGCGTATCGCAGACGAATCCGGGAAGATACTCCGAAACATGAGCCTTTTTAACTCCCGGACGATAAGAAGGTGTGACTGCATCACTGCCGTCGGAAGTACCGAGAAGTTCGCCAACTGTCATAACGGGAGCGCTGTAGTCCGAACCGCCTGCCTTGAAAGCCTTCTCCTCTATATCACGCTGAAGATACATACCTGCCAGCGGATCATCACTTTTTAAGTCTGACGTATCCACATTCACAAGAAGTGCGCTGTTGGAGTTTTCAGCGTCACGGGCAAAACAGCTCATGCCGTTTACCGCAAGCCGTCCGCTTTCCGATGAAACCGCAACAACCTCTCCTCCAGGACACATACAGAAAGTGTAAAGGGTCTTTCCGTTGGGAAGATGTACAGCAAGCTTGTAGTCAGCCGCTTTCAGTGCGGGATGGCCTGCAAATCCGCCGTACATGGCCTTATCGATAAATTTGCGTGGATGTTCTATCCTCACACCAACTGCAAAATTCTTCTGTGAGAGATCAAACTTCTTCTCACACAGCATCTCAAAAACATCTCTTGCGCTGTGACCTGTTGCAAGAATGACATTGCCTGTATCAATACTGTGAACACAATTGCTGTCCTCATATTTCACAGATGTAATATGTCCGTTTTCCTCGGTGAAACCGCAGAATCTCGCTCCGAACCTTACCTCGCCGCCGAGAGAAATGACACGTTCACGAAGCTGTTTCACCACAAGTCTCAGCTTGTCGGTACCGATGTGAGGCTTAGCCATATAAAGTATCTCATCGGGAGCGCCGAACTCCACAAACTTGCGGAGTATCCAGCTTATTCGTCTGTCCTTGATGCCCGTAGTAAGCTTGCCGTCCGAGAATGTGCCTGCACCGCCCTCACCGAACTGAATGTTGTTTTCGGTGTCGAGAACTCCTGTACTGCGGAATTTGTCAACTGCGATACAGCGTGAATCCACATCTCCGCCTCGCTCAAGGACGATAGGTCTTGCGCCTGACATTGCAAGCACCAGTGCCGCAAACATTCCGGCAGGGCCGAATCCCACGATAACTGGACGTTCGCTGTCAATGGGAACAAACTTCACATTGTATTTCTCGGGCTTTATCACCGACGCATTTTTCAGTATCTTCAGAAGCTTCTCCTCGTTCTTTGCTTCGATATCTATTGATAGAATGAAGTGAACGTCCGATTTTTTTCTTGCATCAACGGATTTTTTTGAAAGGACCGCCTTTTTTATCCTGTCCCTCGGTATTTTCAGCTTTTTTGAAGCAATGCCTGCAATATCCGAAAAGTCCGCATCAAGAGGAACTCTTATATTTCCGACTCTTATCATCTGATCATCCTTTCAGCGACAGCGCACAATTTCTGCCTGCCCATATTCCCGAGGACCATGCCCACTGAAGATTGTAACCTCCGCAGTCGCCTGCAACGTCCAGAATTTCACCACAGAGGTACATTCCCTTATGCTTCACAGCTTCAAGCTTGTCACTGATACATTCAGCGAGGATACCGCCCATAGTGACCTGCGCATTCTGCCAGGGCGAACATCCCGTAACTTCAAATTCAAGTGACTTTATGAGACTGACGATACGGCGTATCTCACCGTTTCTGAGGCTTTTAATCCTATCATCAAGACTTCTCCCCACTGCTTTTTTCACCAGGTATATTGCCAGATTCTTCACGAATATGCCCGTCAGGAATTCCTCAAGGGGGTAGTCAGCTCTGTCTTTTTTCACACTGTCAGCAAGATATTCATACAGTTCATTCTCCGTCATCTGCGGAAACAGATCAGCGCAGAGAGTAAGCTTCCCCTCATACTGCTGAAAGAGATAAGCAAGATTGAAAACGCATATACCCGACAGATTATTCTCGTTGAACTGTATCTCTCCCGATTCCTTTCGCAGCAGCTTTCCACCGGAATAAGCCGAAACTTCGCCCTTTATCCTGACGCCTTTCAGTCCCTTAACGCTTTCGGGAGCAACTCTCAGCGGAGCGACTGCCGGGCATATCTTTGAGCTTTTCAGTCCCATATCTTTCAGTAGCCTCAGCATACCTCCGTCGGTACCGAAAGCAGGCCCCGCATATCCTCCGCAGGCAATTATCACTCGTCTGCACTCTACCTCTCCGTTTTTGGAATAAAGCTTATATCCGTTCTTTATCTTTTCTATTTTCGTCACTTCAAAGTCACAGCGCTCCTCGATACCGAGAGCCTGTATTTTCAGTCTTATTGCGCTGAGAACTGTATTTGCACTGTTGCTTCTCGGATAGAGTCCGCCGTTTCGTCCCTCGCTTCCTGTTACGCAGAGCACACCGTATGTATCACGGAAATAGTCCACAGCTTCGGGAGTTTTACCGATTATCTCCATAGCATTTATAGAGCCGTGATAATTTTTCGCTGTGATATTGGTATTGCTCAGGTTGCATTTGCCGTTTCCCGTTGCCGCAAGCTTTTTGCCTGAGCGAAACATCTTTTCAAGTATGATCACTCGGAGCCGCTTGTCAGTCTGCTTAGCGGATACAGCCGCCGCAAATCCCGAAGCTCCGCCTCCAATAACTGCTATATCATACATAAGTTACTTACCTTCCTTTTCGCCGCTGATATGCACATCCACCTGTCTGAACGGGATAGCGACTCCGTTTTCAGCAAAAGCTTTCTTCACATTTTCCAGCATATCATATCTTGCAGAGAAATAATCCTCATTTTTCACCCATACAAGTGTATCTATGGAAACCGAGC
>Ga0255346_1007672_pt1 | contig 10015 bp, 8 predicted proteins | sample wastewater_treat_FD_194410 | JGI IMG/M metagenome (GOLD analysis project Ga0255346, IMG submission 194410) | Wastewater microbial communities from Lulu Island WWTP, Vancouver, Canada - plant22 | ecosystem: Engineered > WWTP > Wastewater > Unclassified | place: Canada: Vancouver, British Columbia... | reverse complement strand
AAAATGCATAGAAGGGGAAGATGTGATAGACATAATTTATCCGCTTTACTCTTCCTCTCTCTCCGTTACTGGCTATCTCTCTGTGCTTGCCGAACCCGCTCTTCTGGTGGAGAGTGCACTTGGTTCATTAACAAAAGAGAAGGAGATGACGATTATGGTTACCCAGCCTGATGGAACCCTTATCGGGTATTCGGGTGAACTCCCCTTATCTTCGTTCTCTGATAATACCACAGTCCAAAAGATATCTGGTGTTGGCACATCACCTGCTGCGTCATATGTGGCAGGGCATGATATGCTCTCACTTGGTGAATCTGTATCTCCTGGTAAAGAAAAATACCCGGTGTACTGGAATACAGTATCCCTTCATGGAACTCCCTGGAGAGTCCTGGTATTTTAACCAGTTCTTTTTTTGAGCACCCGAAGCTGTTTATCTGATAGTATTACCAATTACTGGCCTTGTATAACGGCCTGGAAATGTCGAAATAAACGAAGGGTTTTCAGGGCATGAACATTTATGCATTTCAAAGCAATATGCAGACTTTTCATTACTGCAGAAAATTTTGCTATACTATATAATAACTCAACTTAAGAAGATAATGAGGATATAATGAAGATCCGCCCCTGGAGTAATCAAGTTTGTTTTCTCTTTTTAACACTGGTGTCAATCGTCATCGCCCGTGTAATTGAATTATTTGTCCATGAATCTGGTCATTATCTTGTGGCCCGGGCAGTTGGAATCGTTGTCAGACCTGATCCGGTTCAGTCATTGATCACGTCCCCAGTGAGTATAGTCAGGTATCAGGTTGGAATTCCTGGCTTTTATGAAACCTTTAATTATATTCCGCATCTGCCCGGGTCTACCAGCTGGTCTGCAGGTCTGATCTCCATTGGTGGCCTGGTTTTTAATGCTCTCCTGGCTGCTTTGTGTTTCTGGTTTATTTTAAAAACCCAGGGTATCAGATATAAATCCCTCATGACCATTTCACTCTGGGTTCTTATCTTTAACCTTGGTTCATTGTTTTCATATGTCCCTCTCAGGGTATTTTCAACAACTGGGGATGTCTGGTATTTTCTCTCGTCACTCTGGATTCATCCGTTAATATTCTTGTTCCCTGCACTCATCCTGGTATCTGCAGGTCTTATCATCTGTTATTCTGTGATCCTCCCACTCTATTGCATATCCATTCCGGTGAAATCAAAGGCATTAAGGATCTTTATCCTCATCTGTTCAACGATAATCCTTCTCCTGTACCTGACAGGCCCGGTTTTTGCAGAATTTAATCTCCATGATCTTTTATCTCTACCTGAAATGACCAGCATTTTTCCGGTAATTGTTACCGGTCAGTGTGTCTTCCTTGTTGCACTCTTTCTTGCAGGTCTGCTACGCCTCAACTCTCTTCAGTCTTCACGATATTTAGGAAAAAGAAGAAGGTCTGACAGATAAATTTTTATTTTTGCATGAAAAAGTCATCTTGAGAGAGGGTACACCCCTTATTTTAATTCAGGTTCTGGTTTCTTTATCCCATATTCGTCAGATCTATTACAATTTTATATAATAGTAAACTATATATCTTAGAAGATCTCCATTAATATAATTAATGAACAATGAGGATGTTTCATTAGAAATAGACTCCATAAAAACCATAGATCATCTTGGAATCATTGCCGGTACATTCCACAAGCTTGGTTTAGCTCCAATAATTGATCGGGCACTCCCCAAAATCGGTCAACATCAACTATCCAGTTCTCAAATATTATTGGCCCTTATTCTCAACGGACTTGGATTCACCGAAAGACGCCTTTATCTTTTTCCCGAATATTGCGAGCATCTTGATTTGGAACGACTTATCGGACCAGATATTACCGCAAAAAACCTGAATGAATCAGTCATTGGTCGTCTTTTGGATCGGATTTATTCATATGGCCCCACCAAGCTCTTTACTGATCTTGTTACTTAGATGTTTACTGTTTACAAAGAGGGAGTGCAGCTTTGTCATGTTGATACAACTAATTTCAGTGTGCATGGTGAATATGGAAATGAATCCGGCGATGGATGCATCAAAATTACAAAAGGACATCCGAAGGATAAACGCTGGGATTTGAACAGATTTGCCTTAAGCATGGTGGTCAATCAACATGGGATACCGATATTCGCTCGTGCACACGATGGCAACGAATCAGATAAGGAAGTTCTTGTGCAAACAATCCTTTCATTGCAAGAGTCATTCACATTTGATCCTGATGTAATCTTCATGGGTGACAGTGCCCTGTATACGGATAAAAACATCAATACCCTGGGTCCGGAAACAAGATGGATATCCAATGTCCCTGCCACTATAAAGGAGATGACGGAGTTACTCAAATCTGATCTTCGCTTTAGTCCGACCTCAGATCCAAGGTACTCTTGCTGCAGTGTCGACTCATTTTATGGCGGTGTCCCTCAAAAATGGGTTGTTGTCTCATCTGAAGAGATGAAATCCCGAGAAATGAAAACCTTTGAAAAAAACCTCCCGATACGGTTCAAAACCGCAAGTAAAGGGTTAAAGCAAATATCCAAAGTTCGTTATGCATGTGAAACTGATGCCAGGAACGCTCTCTTACGGTATCTTAATGAAACACCTTTAGTAAAATTGGTTGATTCACAGATCAAAATCAAGTATACACGGGAAAATGGTAAAAGGGGCCGCCCAAAAGAAGGAGAAATGTTAATCCCACAATATTTGATTGATGCAAGAGTTGAACTTGCTCAGGATGTCGTTGAAAAGGAAAGGCAATACCTGGGAAGGTTTATTCTTGCAACGAATGTTCTTAATTTGGATTCAGAAACGGTTTTGAATCACTATAAGGGACAGATGCTTGTCGAAAAAGGTTTCCGATTTTTAAAGGACAAATCATTCCGAGTTGCTGAAGTTTATCTGAAAAGTGAAAAAAGGATTGAGGCTTTGTGCATGGTCATGGTTCTCTGCCTCATGGTTTATTCATATACTGAAATGTTGCTGCGAAAACGGCTGAAAGAAGAAGATGAAACTGTGTTGAATCAGAAGAAGAAACCTACCTCTAATCCAACGTTAAAATGGATATTTTTTAAATTCAGAGAGATTAAGTCATGTATTATTTCATTCAACAATTCACTACATTCCTCTATCCAGAATTTGGATCGAGAACTATTGAAGATATTACGATTGCTCGGGCCGGAGTATGAAAAATTCTACGGTTGAAAAAAGATCTGGCGAATGTGGGCTTTATTGCCTGTACGGCCTCTGAAAATAACCGAATCGCCTCTTCTGATGTGGAAAAATAGGTATCTTAACGGTTTTCACCTAAAGTGGTTTCTCCGGTCTGGCACACTTGTCTTAATAAATCTCGTCGTTAATAATGAGATGCCAAACAATCATAATAATTTTCCTTGCCAGTACTACTGCCGTTTTTACTTTACCGGTGATTTCCTTTTTTGTCTCATAGAAATCAAAGAATACACTTTCTTTTTTCTTTGCTGCAGCATGGGCCACTTGTATTAAAATTCATTTGGCTAATCTCGACCCACGTTTAGGGATTGATTGTTTTGCCTTATGATTGTAAACGCCCATCTCTTCGAGAAATCATTCATTCCTCATACAGAAATTTCATCTATAGAACCAAAAGGATAAAAAACCATCAAAGGGTTTCGTATTTTTAGCATTTGATCGGTAAAAAAATTAACCTGAAGTAAACTATAGTGATTAGTTCCGGATATAAAGACTTTATCAGTTGATGTCCGCACAGGATTAAGAGTTCAAACCTATCAGCGCACACACACAAAATTCAAATGGATTTAATTTCGAAAAATTACATAAAAATATTTTCATAGTAAATTTAAATAAGATAATTTTATGATGCTAATAAATATTAATGAGGTATCTCTATAATGTTTGAAGCAATAGTTTTTTATTCTTTTTTTTTCCATTTTAGCTTGGTGAGCTTAAATGACACCGAAAAAGGGAGTATTTATTATAGGGATTTTATTATTCCTGCTGGTTGTATCTGCTTATGCAGAGTATCCTCCATGTATAAGCAGCTCAAACCCATATTTTGGCCCAATGGAACCAGGATATAATGCTAAACTGGAATATCCTGCAGGAACTTATGATTTATGGTTTGCTGAACTACCCATGAAATTTTCTTCATCTACCGAAGCAGATTATAAAAAATGGGATTGGGATGTAATAAATGATGTCCAAATTAAAAAAGGCAAGCAATTAAATGTATTCTTAGGGTTAGTAGGTGACGGAGTCGATTCATATTCAGACTGGATTATGGGCTATGAATCAGTATCATCCAAATCAGGATGGGGTACTCTCAATGTGGATTCTCCATCAGGACGAAATTCAAGATGGGCTGTGGCTCTTTGTCCATAACGTTCATACATTTTTTGGGAACAATATCGAACCAACTGGCAATTTTATCACCTGATGGAAAATCGTAAAAATTTCCAATAACTGCAAGTAAGGTATAAGCTGAAACCTCCCCAATCCCTGGGACTGAATAAAAGGTTTCAAATTTTGTTGATAATAGTTCATAGCATATTGAGAAACAGTACCTGTAAGGAGGTCAATATCAGTATCCAATTGCTTCATAACCCGAAGACAATGTCTCAACTGTAGCAATGCATATACCAAGGGGTTTTGCTCAAAAAGAGTCCAGATCTTCTTTTCTTCTCTATTCTTTACACGTGTATGGATGGATTGGAGTACGACATCAGGAGATTTACCATCAAGGATACCTTAATAACCCGGGTTATTTTTACATTCGCGATCTATGTCGCAGTCCAGCATATAGTAGCAATTCTGGGTCAGTTTTAGAACCTAGCTCAATATCTCAAAAAAACAACCTGCACTACCCAAATAGAGATTGTTCCGTATCTATTTCCATTTTTCAAGGGTCAAGCATGAGGCAACGTCTCACGAAGGTTATATAAATAATAAAATTTTTTCTGTTCTCTCTGATGGGATGACTTTTTGGGCTTAGAGAATAAAGAACAAGAAGAAGATGTCTCAAATCAGTAAGACCATTACCCTCTCTCTTAGAGCAGATTTTTTCGACCGGCTCAATCGCCTTGCAAATGAACGGCACATGTCCATTGAAGATATCGTACATGAATTGCTGTCATCTGGACTTAAAATGGATATGGATGGAACCACCAGGGCTGTAATTGATCACCAGCGTGAAAACTCCCACCAACCGGTCACCAGGGAATTACGTGAAATTATCCGCCGGCAGGATGAAGAGATCACATGGCTTAGGGACCTGATTGCCCGGCTCACAACTTTAACTCCAACAACGCACGTGATAAAGCATGAATACCCTGTTTTCATGCAGGAATCCCGGGACGTCTGTCCCGCCTTACCGGTTGAACAAAGCTCCCTGTCATCTCCGGAGAAGGAACCTGAGTCGGAAGGCATCACTCCCGCCTCAAATGTATCAGTGGATGATGTCCAGTTTTCCCCGTCTGATAACGGGGTGGAGTCTGAAGATATAATGGATTCTTCTTTTTCAGGTTCATTGAGGACTGTTGACCGGACTCTTCGTGATTCAATTGGGGGAGTCAGTGAAGAAGTGATGTATACTATAGCAGAAGCCGCTGCAATAGCCGGCGAAAATGAGTCTGTTCTTTTGGAATACATCTTTGACGGGTTTTTACCAGCCATGCGTGATGGAACCGACTGCCGGATCCGGGGGATTGATCTTCGCCGGTACATGATGAGCAGGTAAATTGAAAATTTGACTGGCCTGATGACCAGTTACATCCCTGATTTTTGAAATGGTACCTGTAATTTATTTTATAGTGGCAATTCTGTGATCAGGATTTTAGCGGGATGGTCCTTGTCTGTCTGAATGGGATCTTCGGTACAAATCCAAAGAAGGACGGCTCAGCAATACCTTCTACCTGTACAGTTACTTCACCACTTGCCAGGATCTGAAATCCGGCTCTGATAAGGTCGGCATTTTTCGCAGTAACAGGCAAAATAATTGTGCTTTCACCGATTGTTATGTCAATGTCCTTGGTCTCCACATGACTGAGAGGGTTCCAGTCTTTACCCTTCAGATATGAGACGTCTGCAGTAATTTTTTGAAACATTACACCGAAAAAGTTTGGATTGTGTATTTTGAGCGTAATGTCAAGGCCAAGATCTGTGGCATTGATATATGCAAGATCAATAGATTCCACAATCACAGTCGGCTCCTTGAAAATTGCGCTACACCCACAAAGAAATGTTAGCGCTATGAGTACTCCTGGTAACAGGATGGCATAAAATAATTTCATCTTTTTCCCCTGGGATGGATATAGGATTCATGAGATGATGAATGAGATGATCATATGGGCCAGATTACGGGAAACGATGTGAGAGGTGATACATATTGTATCAGCATTAAACGCCCCGGGCCGATGAACAATTCCCTGTTTACTATATTGACTCTGATTTTTTCATACTGACAATTAGCATGTTCCACTGTCCCTTTTTTTCAGGAAATAATAAATTCCAAAAACTGCAATCTCTTTTTTATATTCGGTGAAACCATGGATATTACTATGAAACGATCTGCACAACAAGGGGTCTGTTGTTTAATCCTGTCAGTGCTAATTTTAATGACGTCTTTCTCCATTGCACAGGGATCTCTCTCTGAAGAGCAAATTATCTTTAATGGGCCATTTTTTGAAAATTTTGGGCAGGGTTTTTCAAACTGGACTGGTGACACTGCGCCTCCAGGTGGCACCCTTCTCCTAAAAGGGAGCCTGACTGCCATGCCTGATGAGGTAGCTCCGGGGGATGATGTTGAATTTACATTAAAACTCGATGTTTCTGCGATGACCATCTCCGGGAAAGATGGTGCAGTACTAAAAAACACCAGGGATCGTAACTGGACACTTGACACCGTTAAACTTCTGGGCAATGTGGTTGACTTCCCGGTTATTCCAGATGCAGAACTCCTTGGAATTGGAGTTGGATCGCAGGTTCCAGGACTCATATTGCGAAGCACAAAAAGGATGGTTACTGTTCATATCCCGGATACAGTGCAACCGGGAAATTATTCAATACGTGCGTTTATTGCAGGTACGGATATGAGAACCGGTTCTGTCAGTATTACAGTCCTGGACAGAACACCAGCAATCGGGGAAGAAATTCTTCCTACTCCAACAGATACCCTGACACCTGAGCCCACTCCTTTCCAGCCAGAGGAAGAGGAACAGATATCAGATCCAGGGTTTACAGGAACAAGTGCAAAGATAATCAATGAGCGTGAGATTCATGTCACCAGTATCTACCCGTATTCCGGTGGAGCCGGAAATACCATGGGAATTAAGATATATGGAGATCATTTTTCATCTCCAGTGTATGTAACCCTGGTAAAGGATGATTTTGCTATTGATGCATATAATTACTGTTTCATTGAAAACCAGAAGTACGGTGTGGCGATGATAGACATACCTGGGGATGTGGAAAAGGGAATGTGGAATCTTGTGATTACTACGAAGACCGGGAAAGCATGGGTTCCATTTGAAATTACCGATAAACAGATAGCTCCTGTAATCATTTCAGTGGATGCACCTGTGCTTACTCCGGATAAAGTCAGCGATGTGACGATCTCCGGGCGGGATCTGATGGGCCCATGTGAGATCCTGCTGGCTGGAGATGGCCTTAGCTGGTTTTCGTTTTATCCAAAACCCGTCCTGACCCATAATATCATGAAGATCAGGGTGAAGGTAGATGTTCCGTTATCTGACGAGGTCAAGTCCGGTAAACTGGATCTTTGCGTTATAAATAGTGACGGAGTTACAGCAGTTTATAAAAAAGCGATCTCATTTACATTAGAACAATAACATCTTATTTCGGACTTGAACAGTCAGAAAAACCTGCATAACTGCCTGAACCCGGGCTTGCAGAGATGCAGAGGGATCTCTCTCTGTTTGGGGTTAGATTAAGGTGAGATCAGGATAAATCTTCTTCAACCCGTTTGTTGGAGGCACCCTGTTAGCTGAAAAAGGAGACAAGTGGATAGCAGAATATTAGGCGGCAGGAAGGGTTGAAGGTAAAACCGAAGGTATGACAACCATCCTTCGAAACATGAAGAAGAAAGGTATGTCAATCGCTGAAATAGCATATTTACTGGAATGCCTGAAGAAGAGGTCAGGTACCTGATTTAATCATTGTTTTCAAAACCGCTTACTGGCCCTTCAAACCTCCTATAACTTTTATTCTCTTGATTATCGGTATGAAAAAAGGAATTATCCTGGTTTTAAAAAACCGGCGATATTCAGAAGATCCATATTTAGGACGCTCTACAATTTTTAGAATATTGAAATCTCATTAGCTTTTGTTAAACAATGCAGTGTATTCGGAGTGCACCATAAGAACAGCCTTCTATTTATCTGATTTTTCTGATAAATAGCACATCACTATAATATTCCAATGACATGCAACGAGCATCTATACGCTCGTCGCATTAAGTGATTTCAAGTATATATATATTTTGAATTCTATGGTAATTGTGATTTGAACAATTTAAAACCTAAAATTTTCAATCAAAATGAAAATTAAGGGAAATTTCAATAATCATTATTTTATTAATATTTGAACAAATTTTTCTAAAATACAATTCGCTAAAACTATCCGTTTTTCCAGTAAAACAGTGAAATTTTCTTTAAATTATCCATATTTTTTAATCACTGATATTTAAAGTTAAGTAAAATTCGATTATATTTTGGTGAATTTTGTTATTTAATTTTACTAATTATTTTATATATCAATGACAATCAATATATATTTTTCCTTTTAGAGATATTACAATTGAAATGAAGACTCTTCCACATTTATCAAAGATAATCAAGTTTGTGTAAGTATTCGTTCTCTTTAAAAGATGATATTTAATATAGGAAAAGAAATAATGACGCGTAATTACGTAATTAAAACAACATTTAAAATATTTAGAATTGCATTGGTTCTGACCTTTGCATTTTATGGTAGTTGCCTGGCTGATGGTAATGAAGCAGGGTTGTTGGTGGCTGAAAACCCTGTCCCCGTCCCTGAATCAAATCGCGAAAGCAATCCTCCAGTGACATCTCCTCCATCTTTCACAGATTCCGGCAGTTCACCACCAAACCATGAAATACATCCCTCCCAATCAGCAGTGCCAGCAGCTGATTTAACCCCCCCGGTAATAGTGCCAACTCCTACACCTGTCAGAGATGAAAGCGAACCTACATCCTCTTCTGGTGAATCGAATGCCTTCTCCGGTTCAAATCCTTTTTCCGGACCCGTTTTTTCATCTTCGCCAGTGGGTGGAAATATCCCGGCAGGCCAGGAAGAACCTGAAAAATCACCCGTTCCAGAATCTGTCCCTGATGAAGACAATACAATGCCATTTCCTGATGGTCTTGATGACGATTCTGATAATGAAATTAACCCTGAAACAGATTCAGCACAATCTCTGATATTCGTAAACACCTCAGTGGATAATGATTTTCAGGAAAAACAGGAAGAACAGCAGGTTGGTTCGCAACCTGCCATGATTTTTTCAACCCCGCTTGTAAATCAGACATCGGGTAGTGAAGACGATAGTTTTAATGATAACGATCCAAAAAGTGAAGCTATAGGTGGTTTGGATGACGATAATCCGCTGACCCTTGAGATTATGACAGATGATGGAGATTTGTTAGAACTCCTTCCTGAAGAAACCATAACAATTCCTCTTTCTCATACAAATTCACCAGGTACATCAGGTAGCCTTGATCTCTCTGTATATACAATTGAGGATCCTGACCTGAATATGAGTAACCTGCGGGGTGACTCCGGTTCACAATACTGGGTTATTGACACACCTGGTATCTATAACATTGATACCAGTAGCGTAGGCATGTTCTTTACGACCATGAATGCATTTGCCATTCTTATCGAGGTAGCAAATGTCATTTTAAATGGAAATGGGATTACAATTAACGGGGATGCCGGGGCAGATTCCGTAGGTGTCCTTGTGAAGG
>Ga0255346_1007665_pt1 | contig 10028 bp, 8 predicted proteins | sample wastewater_treat_FD_194410 | JGI IMG/M metagenome (GOLD analysis project Ga0255346, IMG submission 194410) | Wastewater microbial communities from Lulu Island WWTP, Vancouver, Canada - plant22 | ecosystem: Engineered > WWTP > Wastewater > Unclassified | place: Canada: Vancouver, British Columbia... | reverse complement strand
TGAAGAGAAATTTCCTAACCTGTTCTTGGACCATGCTAAGGAACCTGCTCTTTATTATTCGGATAAGGTCATTGAGCAATATGTTCGGAATACGGCGGCAAAGCTGCTGTTGTCATCCGCGAAGCCTATCTTAGCGGACCCGATAGGGGGGTTGAAGGCTCTTCGGTCGGCGGTCAATGCGCTTGCGCTGGAGGCTAACCCGTCTACAGACGTGGACCTATCTCAAAATATGGTGGATAGAATCACATCATACATGCGGTTGAAGGAAGTTAAGGGTGTTGATGGGCTTCCTACTCCGTGGAAGAGCTTAAATGAGGCAACAGGTGGGTGGCATCCGGAAGATTTCTGTGTTGTTGGAGCAAGGCCGGGAGCGGGAAAGAGTTGGATGCTGGTTATTCTCGCAGAATATCTTTGGAATCTTGGGTTCAAGCCGCTTTTCATTACCAAAGAGATGAGTACGGAGCAAATTGGACGGAGATTTGACGCTGTGCATTATAAGTTGCCATACAAGGAATTTAGGGCAGGATTACTGCCGGATGCGCTCGAACAGAAATACCTAGAACAGCTTTCCGCTCCGCCGGATAAGTCCCCAATGATAGTTGTCGGGCAAGAGGTTATGACTGTTTCAGGACTTAGGGCAAAGATTGAACAGTATCAGCCGGACATTGTTTTCTTGGACGGATTATATCTTATGCAAGATGAAAAAGGCGGAGAAAGTCAATGGATGAGAATGACTAACATAAGTCGCGCGTGCAAAGAAACAGCGCAGATATATAAAATTCCGATTATTGCTACTACACAGTTGAACAGGGCGGGGGAAGTTGGCAGGGGGCGTACATCAGATGATATAACTCTTGCTGCTATTGGATACTCGGATGCTATCGGGCAGGACGCAGACGTAGTTTTAGGGATAATCCGTACGAAAGACATGGCTCTCTGTAATGAGCTACGAATAAAGCCGCTGAAGGTGCGTGAGGCTGCTATGGATGAAATAGTTTTGGAGTGGGACCTTCATGGGATGAAATTCGCAGACAGGACTCCTTCGCTGGAGGATTTCAGCATTGATTCAGAGGATGAAAGTTTGGACTTTTGAAATAACATATTGACAAAGAGGATTTCATGTGTTATACTCATCTCAAAAGGAGGTAGTGACATGAGTGCTTGGGAGTGGTCGGTTGCTGCGGTATTAATCGTTTGCGGGGTTGGCTGCCTTATTAACATTGTGGGGGTTCTGATAGATAATTTTAAGATACGAACTTCGATTCAGCTTGTGACGTTGTTTGCCACAATTTTAAAGGCGGGAGCTGATACGGATGCTTAAGCTGATAGGGATTTCGATTACTACTCTGTGGGTTGTTGTCGCTATATTGACGGTGGTGGCTTGGGTAGACACTCGGAGGACTCGCGCAATGGTTGCACAGATGGATGCGTTTATGCAGAAGGAATTCGGGGAGTTTGTTTCCATGGGGGATGATGCGGACCGTGGCTCTGCGGGATGAAATTGTAATAACACCTAAATCCGGTACTCGGTGGAGTGATGAAGAGAAGTACATACTGGATACATACTATCCTAAAGGCGGCATTCAAGGAGTACTGGACGCTTTTGTGCGCATAGGTATTGAGAGGTCGCCGGATGCGGTGGCTAGAATGGCTAGGTCACGTAAATTGCGCACGGAGAAGAGAAGGCCGCGAACACGTGCACGGAATAATCCGGTGATGCTTACTAGGCCAATAACGTCGGACACTGTTGAAATCGTAACTTGGTTCTTTCAGCGCGGCTTTTCCCCGACATCTATCGCCAAGGAGCTGAACAGGACAACGGCGGACGTTACTAAGATACTGAAGCAGGAGAGTTACATATGAAACAGGCTGCTGTCGAGTATGTCCTTCGACAGTTAGGCGTTTCACAGATGAAGGCTTCAGGCAATCAGCTGATGATTGCCTGCCCTCTTGCTCCGTGGACTCATGCATCTGGTCAAGACAGGAATCCGAGTATGGGCGTGACGCTAGGAAGCGGCATGAGCATGGTTAACTGTTTTGCCTGTAAGTTTTCCGGCGGGTTGTTGTCTCTCGTTAGGGAAATCGGGAAACACAGAATCGCAGATGGTAGCTGGACGCGAGAAAATGTCGAGCAATTGCAGGCGTATATCATGCTTCGTGAGGAGGAGGATGATGAGCTTCATATTGAGGAAAAAGACATTCTCCCGGTTCCGGAGTTTCTGATTGACGGATTAGGTCTTTATCATCCGTATTTTGCAAAACGTAACATTTCACCAGAAACTGCGGCACTCTGGCGTTTAGGCTATCATGATTTCGCGGAAGGCGGGCGTGTGCTTTTCCCAATCATTGCGCGGGATGGAGAAGTCATCGGGATTCAGGCGCGGCGTGTAGATGATTCTCTGGGGATTCCTAAGTATAAGAATTTTCCGCCGGGGGTTAAGAAGAGCCGGTATTTGTATGGTGAACATCTTCTCCGGGATAGGCAGACGGTTCTTATCGCGGTGGAGTCTCAGGCGGGAACGGTGAAAGCAAATCAGATTCTTAAAACTCGGGAGGAGTTCGCGGTTGGCTTAATGGGGTCTAATCCATCCCAAGAGCAGGTTGATAAACTCGTGGCTTGGGGGGATGAGGTTGTTGTGTTTTTGGATAATGACCCTGCAGGTATCAAAGGTGGGCAAACACTGGTTGACATGTTAAAAGAGCGGGTGTACACTACAATTGTGAAATATCCGCCGGGAACGGATGGGTATGACCCGGATGACTTAGGGGAGGAGGGGTTCCTTTCTTGTCTCACTAATCGGGTTAGTGTCGTGGAGGCGGAACTACACAAGCGGCTCAAAAGTTGGTTGGCACCACAAGAAGAGCGTCTAAAATTTGAAGTCACACTATAGGGTGACAAAGGAGAGTTGCATAATGACATCATTTTTGGATTCCCGCAGGGGATATGACCACTTTGAGAAAGTGGAGAAGGAAGCGGAGGACCGCATCGCGTCTTTCGTGAATCGCTTTTGGCTCCCCCCGGAGAAGGGCACTAAGATAGTCTTCCTGGATGATAATCCTCCTATAATTGAAGAGCATCAGCTCCGCATTGACGGGAATTGGCGTAACTGGATTTCTTGCCTATCAATTGTAGGACAGCCTTGCCCGTTGTGTGAGAGTGGAGACAAGCCATACACGGCAGGGTTCTACACAATCATAGACACAACGGAATGGACGGATAGAAAGGGCATCGTTCATAAGAATGAGGTAAAGCTCTATTGCGTGAAGTTTCAAACTCTTAAGAAACTTAAGAGGGCTTCAGCAAAGCAGAGCGAACGTGGGAAGAACGGGCTAGTCGGCGCAATGTTTGAGGTCTATCGCGGAGATTCAAAGGCTCCGTCTACGGGGGATGAGTTTGAATACCTGGAAACGCTCTCGGATGTAGATATTCGTGCCCTCAATCCAAAAGCGGCTATCCTTGACTACGAGGCAATACTGAAGCCTAAGTCTCCGGATGAGATTCGGCGTATACTCGGCAAGCTTTCGTCAACGGCTAGCGACTTCAACTCCGAAGAAGATATCCAGTACTAGTGAACGGGGCGGACCTGAAATATGGTCCGCTTTTTTATTGCCCCTGTATTGACAAAGACATGCTAATATAATATGATAGTTTTACACAGGGGGGATAGGCAGTGATTGTTCGTACATTCACAGAATTGGATGAGGTGTTGGATAAATTCGCAAAGGCTAAGTATCGGGCATTGGACACAGAGTACGTGCCTTATGGTTATCCGAATACGAAGCTTGTTGGATGGTCGGTTGCGTGGGGAGATTCTGCAAATGACTTAGACGGAGCGTATGTTCCTTTGGGACATGCTGGGGGGCTACAACTTCCGCAGGATGATGTGATGACTCGGCTAAAGCCCATCGTGGAGGCAGCTTCAGAGGACCAGATAATCGCCATGCATAATGCCAAGGTGGACGTGCAGATGCTTTCGCTGTGCGGGATAAGGGTTCCGGAAAGCTGTGTTTGGGATACTATGATAGCTCACTGGTTAATAGCTACCGGCGGCGTTGGAACTACTGAGCAGATGCTTGCTGATAAAGGTTCACATGGGCTAAAGGACTTGTCCTCATTTTATTTCAAACACAAAATGACAGAACTTTCTGAGCTTGCTAAGAAGGAGAAGGGCAACTGGGACAGGGTGAACCGTGTTTGGGTTCCTAACAAGAAGGGTACGGAGGAAGTCCTTCGCGTCGATAAAGTCTCTATAGACCAGTTGGGGCCATATGCGTATGACGATGCTATTCAAACACTTCGGCTTTATTTCTACCTTCGGGATAAGCTGGAGGAAGCAAATCTTGGCAAGGTGTTTTATACGCTTGAAAGGGAGTTTGTTTATTGTTTGGCGGAGATGGAGATGTGGGGGGCATATATGAATGTGCCGCTTCTCGTGGACATTCGCAAACAAGTGGAAGATGAGCTTCAGGAGGTTACTAACAAGCTGAAGTCATACTGGCATCATGACACTGAGTTCAACCCGAATAGCACGCGGGACTTGAATCAGTTGCTCTTCGCTGACAGAAAGATAAAGCCCATAGGCGCAAAAAACAAGAAGAATGAATATTCAACCGCAGCAGAGTATGTTGTAGTATGGGCGGAGAAGGATGAATGCGCGGCTACTCTACTAAGGTACAGAGAGCTATCAAAGCTATATGGCACTTACTTAGTGGGCATGGTCAATACCATCAGGGAGGATAATCGCATTCATTGTCGGTTCAATCGGCACGGGACCAGATGCATTGCCGGGGATAGTTTAGTTTCGACTAGTGAAGGCTTGGTTGCCATTAGGAATCTTGTTACAACGGATTCCGGGTATGGGGATACACCCGGGGAGTCTTTCAAGGTTGCTATCAATGGGGAATTGAAAAACGTTTCGGGTACCTTCGTAGGCAGAGACTTAACTAGACGTGCCGTTTTAGAGTGTGGACTTTCGATTGTCGGGACATTGGACCATCCAATTCTCACAAAAACAGGGTGGAAGTCGCTAAAGGACATTGTTCCTGGGGATAAGGTTGCCGTGTCGGTAGGAGAAAACGCATGGGGAACGTCTGATTTCACTTCTACGGCGGCGGATTGGGGCAGGTTTCATAGAAATATTGTGCAGACGGCGGACAGGCGACAGGACAGGCAGCATCTTGATGCATTGAATCATCTGTTTTTCACCTACATGGGCTTGGCTACGCAGGAATCGGCGGAGATATTCATGAGGGAGATATTCCTCACTGCGAAGTGTCGTTTCTTCGGGCATAAAGTCAAACTGATACTCCGTTTTTTCGATAAGCGAACAGCGGACATCTTTCATATAATGTGCGTTAACGCGGGGTTTCTGCCCACCCTCGTAGAGAAAAACACGTCTACATATACTTACTGGGAGCTGAATTTCTGGAATACGGATTCGTTCAATCTTATCGACAGAGGTTTTCTTGATGCTAAGCTTGCCGCCAAGATTAGCAAGAAAGCGCGGAGGCCAGTAAGGAAGCGGGCGGGTAAGGATGGTACAATCATGTGGGTTCCCGTGTATTTTGTATATGACACCGGGATAGAAGATGTATATGACCTCACTGTCCCGGATGGGCATGCGTTCGTTGCCAATGGGATAGTGAATCATAACACGGGGCGGTTGAGTTCATCGGAGCCAAATCTACAGAATATTAGCAAAAACGAGGAGTTTCCTATCCGGGAGGCTTTCATTGCTCCGCCGGGGAAGGTTCTCGTGTGTGCGGACTATTGTGTTGCAGAGGGCACTCGTGTGGCGTTAACTCATGGGTTAGTTCCAATAGAGCAGGTTGTTGTTGGGGATGAAGTTTACTTAGAGGACGGGCAAACGGCATCAGTCGGCGCAGTAATCAAGAAGGGCGTTCAGGATGTTGTGCGGCTTCGGACGCGGATGGGATACGAGCTAGTTGCTACCTCCCTGCATCGAATACGTGTGTTGGATAAGGAGGGTAATTACGTTTGGAGACGTATCGGGGAGCTAGAGGATACTGACTTCGTAGCCATTCAGTCTGGACGGGGAGAGCCTATTTTGTTCCCCTCGCATACGGAAGTATTGCCGGATGCAGTGTTTACTCACCCGAATAATAAACGCTTTAGGACTCCTAAGTATATATCGCCGGAGTTGGCCTTGTTTATGGGGTTTCTGACGGGGAATGGCACCTTCGGGACGCATAGTTTTGGGTGGACAACGAATGCCAAGGACGAAGACACACATGAGTTGATGCTATCTCTCGTGGCCGAGTTATTTGGACTTTTATCGCTTTCTACTCGTCTTGCTAAGGGGGCTTTTGATACGCGGGTTTCGTGTAAGCCGCTTGTACACTGGTTGAGAGCAACTGGGAGCGCAAAAGAGTGTGTGCCCTCTTATTTGTGGGGCGCATCAGATGAGATTAAGGCAAGCTATTTACGCGGCCTGTTTGAAGCGGATGGAAGCGTGCAGGCAATAGATACTGGGAGAATTAGCTTCGCATCTATTCACAGGGAGCTTGCGTTTGAGGTACAGCAATTGTTGTTATCTTTGGGGATTCCTTCTGTGCGGCGGTATCAAGCGCATGGCAAAGGCTGTGGGCATATATGGACAATCACAATTTCTGCGGCGTTTGTGCAAGCTTTTGCGGATAGGGTGGGCTTCATCTCGGCGCGAAAGAGTAATGTGTTGAAGGCGTTACAGCGCAGGACTGGGCATAGTCCTACGTACGGCGGTATGCCCCATATGCAAAATAAGGTTAAGGCGTTGGGGCTTACAGGAGAGAGTCGTCGGCTACTAAATAACACAAGTTCGTTGGGGAGGCCCATAAGTTTACCAGTTGCGCAGCAGCTTCAGCGGGAGTATCCCGTGGTGGCTGATGCTCTTGGATTATACAGAATCACGCAGCATGGGCAAGTTTTTGACAAAGTTGAATCTGTGAAATCGGCGGGGAAAGCGTGTGTTTATGACCTGTCAGTACCAGGGCCTATGACGTACATCAGTGATGGATTTGTTAGCCATAATTCGCAGGTCGAACTGCGGGTGTTGGCGCACTTGTCCCGTGACCCTGTTATGATGGATATTTACCGAGCGGGGTTGGACTTGCATAGTGAGACTGCCAGAGCTGTTTATCATTTGGACTGCCCGTTGGATGAGGTGAAGGAGAAGTTTCCTTTAGAGCGCAGTCGCAGTAAGGCCATTAACTTTGGGATTATCTACGGTATGGGGCCTAAATCTTTGTCGCAGCAGATTAACTCCTCGGAAGATTCCGCGAAGGAGTATATCGCTCGGTATTTCGAGCGGTTTAAGAAAGTAGAGAACTTCATTAAGTGGTCACAACAATACGCCATGCAGTATGGTTACGTCAAAACACCCATCGGTAGGAAGAGATATTTGCCTGGGGCTAAGTCTTCGGAATGGAGATATAAGGGCACAGCTATGCGGCAGGCAATCAATAGTCAAGTGCAAGGTTTTGCGGCGGATATCATGTCTATAGCAATGAGAAATATCCGTAGACGAGCTATTGAGGAGGGAATCTGGGGTGGCAAGTTCATGTTGGTTATTCAGGTTCATGACGAGATTCTTGCTGAAGTGGATGAGTCAATAGCAGATTATGCGGCTGAGTTAGTTAAGCATGAGATGGAGAATGCTCTGGAATTGAGGATACCTCTTGTGGCGGATGTGAGTATCGCAAAAAATTGGAAGGAGGGAAAGTAGTATGAATTTCTCAAAAACTCAATTTCATGAGGTTGAATGGGCCTCTGATATGTATAAAAAGCTGAGTGGGACAATGCTCCTAGGAAAGGGGGAGGTCGTTCGTATAGGCCGGGAGATGATTCCCGTTTTTGAACCGGAGGAAGGCTCGGACTTTTATCTTCCCCCCGCGTTAAGATTGAACAGGTTAACATCTAATGTTTACATATTCAAAGACACTATGTCCTATTTGGGGCTTACCATAGGCAAGGCGCAGTATGCTATCCCGATGGAACCTAATGCGGATGTTATCGCAGCTATTGTGACTCAAAGGAAAGTTGGGTTGGCTTATAGTTTGGATGATGCCCGGAGTAAGTCGGGACGGAAGAAGCGTATGCGAGTTTTGGCAGTGCCCAAACAAGATGCAAGAGACATATATGCGGGATTGCTGCTTCTAATGCATAAGCCTAAAGAGGAGGCAGAGACGTGCGAATAGACTCGTGGTTAAAGATTGGGCCAAATGATGGTATGAATAAGGAACAGCTGAAAGCGCAAATGACGGTCCCTAATCCGGAGTATCTTACACGAGAGAAGATGGGGTTCAGCACAGAGGGTGTTCGAAGATTCGAGGCTCTGTATGAAGAGCACGGGGATGAGCTGTGGGTACCACGCGGAGTTGTGAATAGATATTTAGCCACTTGTGACGTGCAGGATGATACGTGCTGTGGGAGTCCAGTAGATTTTCGTTCTCGGATAGTTCTGCGTGACGGAACGGGGGAAGGAGAAGACCAGCGGAACTTTGTGGACACCCTGGAGAGTGCTATGCGAAATACGTACGGTGCATGTGGGCAAGCGGCTCCGGGGTATGGCAAGACCATCACGACTCTCGAAGTCGCTGCCAGACTTAAAGTTACTGCACTAGTGCTTGTGCATAAAGAGTTTTTGCTTGACCAGTGGAGAGACAGGATACTTCAATGTTTTGATATTTCGCCGGATGATATCGGATACGTCCAACAAGATACCTGTGACTTCAAGGGTAAGAAAATTGTCATCGCGCTGGTGCAGTCCCTCCTTGCGCGGGAATACCCGGAAGAATTATACACCTGGCCCGGGATGCTTATTGTAGATGAAGTGCATCGCTTTGCTGCACCAACGTTCCGGACCGCCATCGTGAAGTTTCCGGCGAGATATCGCCTTGGAATCACAGCTACCCCTAAACGGCAGGATGGGTTGGAAAGGGTATTCTTCACGCATATCGGGGATATCGCTGCAGTAGGGGAGAAGAGAAAGATTGTCCCCACAATTAATATGGTGAAGACTAATGTGTTGGTTGCTTCGGAGCGTCCATTTAAGGACTACCGGGGTAAAATCAGTTTTGTTAAGGTCGTTAGCTGGTTGGCGGAGCATGATGCGCGAAATAGGCAGATGGCTAGAATGATTGTTCAGGCAATCCAAGCTAACCGGAAGATTCTGCTTTTGTCAGCTCGGCGGGAGCACTTAGTGACGCTGAAAAAGCTGGTAGAGATAGAGTGTGAGCGGGTAGGCGTTCGTACCACTATTGGATACTATGTCGGAGGGTTAACGGCGGAACAACGTGCCATCTCTGAAACTAGGCAGGTTATGCTCGGAACTTACTCAATGGCTCGGGAAGGCTTAGATGTTCCAGACCTAGATACATTGTTTCTTGCCACGCCGCAGAAGGATATAGTGCAGGCTGTTGGCAGAATATTGCGTGAATTCAAAGGCAAGAAAGCTCCGTTGGTTATCGACTTAGTGGACCCTATATCTATCTGTCATGGGCTGGCTAAGGCGCGTATGCGGGAGTATAAAAACATGGGGTGGAAAGTAAAATAATGTCTCCCGCTATTGACGTAGGATATTGGGTATGCTATACTTGGACGTAGGAATGCATCAACTGTCCAGCAAAAAAGGTGTTGACAAATATCTGTGGGCGTGATATAATAGGCTCAGCAAGAGATGATAAGGAGGCAAAAATCATGGGCTTTCTGGCAACTATCGAGAAACTGACGGCGGCGGCACTGACGCTGGACCAGTTCCGCGACAAACTTGAAGACCTTTCTACGGATGAGATTGTTGAGGGCTATATTCAGCTTAAGCCGTTTGAGAAGGCAATCGGCACGGCTACAGAGACGGTCAGGCAGGTGCTCGTCAACGATGAAACCGGCAGATTCTTTGAGAATGGTGTCACGGAGGATAACAAGGGTCACAGATATCTAGAGTCTGAGAATGCGGTTCTTCAGGCGCAGAAGAAGGTTCGTACTACGCTCAATCAGAAGTCGGCATTGGAGTTGTTCAAGAACAGAGGAC
>Ga0255346_1007663_pt1 | contig 10029 bp, 8 predicted proteins | sample wastewater_treat_FD_194410 | JGI IMG/M metagenome (GOLD analysis project Ga0255346, IMG submission 194410) | Wastewater microbial communities from Lulu Island WWTP, Vancouver, Canada - plant22 | ecosystem: Engineered > WWTP > Wastewater > Unclassified | place: Canada: Vancouver, British Columbia... | reverse complement strand
CAGCGAAAGGATTCCGACGGGCATATAAATGTGGATATTCTCTCGTCCGATAAGGTCGGGAACGATGAATCCCGGGAGCATTGCCACCATGCAGGTAATGACTGTAGCAGCGGACATTGAGTCGCCGTCAGCTTTGAATGTGAACAGCTTTTTCAGTCCGTTTGTCATAACAGGCCATGATGAGAACATTGATATAAGGCCGAGAATAAAATGCACAAGCAGATATATCCTCATGTTCTTTGCGGTGAGTATCTGCGCAATAGGCAGATGGAACTGATCGCAGACAGTGATATAAATGCTCATGAAAGAAGTCACAGCGAGTATGAAAACTCTCGAAGTGATGATACTTCTCAGGTCGTAAATATCACGTCCTACATCTTCAACATCGCCGTAGTAATTGAAATCAACGATACGTTTTGTACGTTTTTTACGGGTCTTAGCGGCTGCAAATTCGTCTTCACTGTCAATATCTATGTTAACAGAGGTATTGAGCGATTGAGTTTTCGCTATTTCCGAAAGTTCCTGATCTGTATAAGCACCGAGCGGCTTTTTTGGGTCGAGACCTGCTGCGATCATAGCAGTAGGCGACGGAACGACATCTGTTATCTGTTTCTTGCCCTCGGGATTATCAAGTTCCGCTAAAATAGCGGCACGGTTCTTCTTCTTCTTTTTGAATGAAGGGGGAGTATACATATACTCGCCGTCAGGAGTTTCTCTGTCATAGGTATAATCGTTTTTCTGCCCCCATCGCTTTTTCTTTTTTCTTTTGGAGCTTTCGGCTTCCTTGGCACGGGTCGAGTCCGACATACGTCTTATCTGAGGTGCTTCATTGTGAGCCGAATGAGGAGTATCATGCTCCGGCGGTTTAAGGGGCTTTCCCTGTGGGACTGATCGTATTTCACCGACAGCATCGGCATCGACCATAGTTACTTTTTTGTTTTGTGAGATTATACCTTTATTTTTCTGTGCAGACTCAGCCATCTTTGACAGGTCGGGGAGATTCACAGTAGAATTGAGTATCTTCTGTGTATCCACACGGCCGACGCTAACATTTGAGGAATCGGGCGTATATTCGTCCAGGATCTCCTCAAGAGATGGTTTCTTTTCCGGCATATTTTTCTCCTTATGAATTATTGCTGCGCTGGCGGAGGATCTCATACATAAAGATACCTGCCGCAACAGAAGCATTAAGTGAATTTATTTTTCCAAGCATAGGAAGCTTTATCATGAAATCGCATTTTTTCTGTATCAGCTTACTGATGCCGAAACCTTCCGAACCGATGACCAATGCACAGCTTCCTGTAAGATCGGTCTTAGTGTAGTCAGTGCCCGAAGCGTCGGTACCGTAGATCCATACGCCGTTTTCCTTCAGCGTATCGATGCATGAAGCAAGGTTTGATACTCTTGCCGCGGGAACATAATTCGCTGCACCTGCCGAAGTCTTGAAAACAGTGGCATTAAGTGAAGCACTTCTTCGCTTTGGGATGATGATACCGTCAGCGCCAGAAGTTTCGGCTGTACGGATTATCGCACCGAGGTTATGTGGATCTTCAATCTCATCGCAGATGATGATGAAAGGCTTTGTACCTTTATTGCGTGAAACAGCGAGAATATCCTCAACTGAAACATATTCGCCGCAGGCACCCACAGCAGCCACACCCTGATGAGAAGCGCCGCCTGAAAGCTGAGACAGCTTTTTTTCCTGAGCGTCCTTTACGACGATACCTTTTTCTTTGGCAAGTTTGCGGATGAGGTTAAGGCTTCCGCCGCTGCCGCAGATGTATATACAATCCAGATTTGCATCCGATTTAAGCGCTTCGATAACGGGATTTCTTCCGAAGATTATATCCTCGCTGCGCTCATCGGCAAAATTTTTTTCTTTTTCCATACAAAAAGCAGAGATCCTCTCTATATAAATTGCTTAGACTATTCTATTATACCATCAACAGCGATAAAAAACAAGTCCTTTTCTGTACTTTCAGCGAATTTTCATCCTTTGGCATCAGCCTTGTCCATCAATGCAAATGACAGACAGTTCAGGTCTGTTGAAGATACGGGGAATGAATATCATACGGGGGGGTTTGCAAGTCCACGGCTGATGATATGGACAGTGTCCCCGTAGGTGTACATACCTGTGGTATAGTCGGGGAATAGGCCCTGATCGGGAGCATAAAGCCCCTGATCGAGAATATAAGGGATTCGCCACTGACCGCCGTGGGCGTGACCTGAGAGTATCAGATCAAAGCTTTTACCGTTGACGCCGAGAAGTTCGTCTATCTGTTCGGGCTGATGGGCGAGAAGGATATTGTAGCAGCTTTCGTCCAGATCCTCGTAGCATTCCTCAAGCTGAGTAGCGTGACTGCCGTATGCAAGGCAGTCGAGAATGCCGTAGATACGTACTTTCTCTCCTTTAACATCTATCTCGTTGCATTTGCCGAGGAGTACATCGATTCCGAGGGCCTCCACATCATGGTAGAAATCCTCTTTATCCGAACGCATATCCTCATGATTACCGGGAGCATAGGCACAGGGATAGTTGTCGTGAACTTTTTTCATTATGTCGAGAGCGTATTCTGTACCGCTCCATGCGTCGATAACATCACCGCCGAAAATAACAATATCGGGCTGAGAGGCGGTTATCGCCTCCCATAAGCCCGATTGATCGGTACCTCCGAAGAAGCAGTTATGAAGATCGGAAATAAAAACGATTTTCAGGTCGTTCTTCAGTTTATCTGTACTTGTGTCATATCTGACAGGTTTCATGAGGAATCCCCATACATCAACCACGAGGATGAGGATAATTAAGACAAAGGCGTAGATGAGAAGTTTCTTCACCTTTTTTGACATTACTTAGTTCCTCTCTCGCAGATAATGTCGATCATTTCGCCGACATTCTTCATACCTGAAACTTCACGCATCTTGAAGCGGAGACCGAATTCCTGTTCAACAGCTTCCATCAGGTTGATGTGCTCGATGCTGTCCCAGTCGTCGATATCAGCGGCAGTAGTTGAAGCGTTTACAGTTATGGAATCATCACCGAAAACGTCTCTGAAAACTTCGTTAAGTCTTGCGATTACATCATTCTTATTCATTGCAATTCTCCTTTACTTTGATCACATGGTTTTTGTTTGTGTATGTGTTTATATCCAGATGCCATACGGAATCGCCGTTTTCGCACTTTTCGTCCAGCTCGAAACCGAATGAACCGTAAAGCTCAGATACCATATTATTTTTTGCGGTCTTGTAGTAATAACCGTTTATGCGGTTGACTCCACGCTCTTTAGCCTGACGAACAAGTTCATCCAGCATAGCCAGTTCCATGTCTCTCTTGAGAACACGGCAGCTCATGAGCCAGAGGTCGATGTTCAGCTGATCGCCGCTGATATTTCCTATAACTACAGAAACTATGCCGTTATCGCCGAATTTATCGGAAAGCTGACCGCAGAGCCTTATGTAGCTGTCATTGTTGCCGATCTCCTCGATCTCGCTTTCGGTAAAGCGCCTTGTAGTGCAGTTGAACTGATTGCTCTTATTAGTCAGCTGAGTGATCCTCTGACGGTAAACAGGGAGAAAATCAGTTATCGCAGCGGTCATTTCCAGGCTGAGAAGGTAGTCTGTGTAGCTTCCGAAACTCTTCTGCTGTGCGGCACGCTGAGCATTTGCAGCGTACATCTCCGAACGTTTCAGATCATCTGCGGAAACGGAGGTGACCTCGAAGTAACCGCCTCTACTGAGACAGTACATAGCCTGATCCACGGAAGTGAGTTCGACAGTGCTTACCTGAGGGAGCTGACCATTTACAATGGCTATCTCAGCGGGATTATCGTCCACGAAAACAAAGCTGTCGATACCCAGATTCAGTTCACTTGCGGAATCAGCAATATTTCTGTCCTTGGGATCCCAGTTGGCTTTGATTGATACAAAATCGTCCTTGCGGAGGACACTGCTTGGATGTTCAAGGCCGAGAAGAGCGTTCTCCTCGTCATTCTTTGAGCAGACAGCAAGCAGTACACCGTAATTCTTGTAGCCTTTCAGGAACTGCTGGAATTCGCTGAAGGACTGTCCGACAGCAGTTTCGGGACCGATCTCTATGCCTTCCTGACCGTCGTCACCGATAACTCCGCCCCAGAGCGTGTTGTCCATATCCAGGTCGATGACCTTCTTGTTCTTGCCGTAAACGGACTTGATAATGGACGCAACACTGAAAGCGAGATCGGGGATACAGCTCATTCTTACAGCGTGTTTATAGAGATACCATGCTTCGGGATCGTGCCATTCAGTCAGGCTGAGAACCGAGGAGAGGTAGTTGATATCGTTGATGTAGAAACCGTTATTGTTTCTTGCGTAATCCGAGAACATCACATTCAGACGATTGATGAAAGCGGCAGTACCGCTGTATCCCCAGCCGTCGTAGTTTCCTGTTCTTCTGAAAAGAGAAAGCTCAAAATTGTTCTGGATAATAGGACATGAGAACTTCTCCATAAGGGATACCCATATCTGCTTGAAGATACCGAACTGATCCTCCAGTTTTGCCTGTATATCTTCCGGTGACTCAGCAGGGCTTTCGGGGAGCAAAGTAAGGTTTCTTGAAGTAGTGTGGATGAAAATGATATCGGGAGCGAAGCTGTCAAGTTCGGGATTGCCGAAAACAGCGTCCTCATAGAATTTGTTGTACTCCGACTGATAGAACTCAGGTTCGATGCCGTTATTCAGCAGGAAAAGTTCCGTCATAGAGATTATATCGTTAGTGGTAGAACCGCCGAGAACAGCGATCTTCTTGTGGATCCTTGCGGAACCGTCAGCTAAAAGCTGTTTTTTCAGACCTTTTCTTTTGCGAAGGAGGGTCTTGCTGTCAAATGGGAATTCAAGTTCTTTCATATATGTTCCTTTCGGTGTTCTGTTACTTTGCGGTGAATTTATTGCCGTATTTTTCAGCAACTCTCTGTGCATCCGAACCTTCCGGGGCGATTATTTCTGTATCCACAGCCACAGGAGAAAGTTCGTCATCACCGTCAAAGAAAATGCATTCGGGATTGGAAACGGTAAGGGAAGTGAGTTTACAGTACGAGAAGACGTAGTAGTCTATCTCGGTAACAGGCAGTCCCTTTATCTTATCGGGGATAGTAAAATCTATTGGTATGAAAATATCCTTGTATTCGGTTATTCTTGCGTGATGTTCATAAAGAGTATAGCCGAGGCCGTTATTGGTGTAGCCTTTTTCATAAAGTTTGGTATCATCCGCATACGGACTGCCCGGATAGGCATCACTGTAATAAGTAGTAGCCTCTATTTCGCTTTCGATAGCTTTTTCTTTTCTTTTATCTATAGACCTGATGGCTGCAACAGATAAAATGACAGCAAGGACAGAAATGCCGGCGATGGCAAAAGTCTTGCCTATAGCGGAATAGTCGGTCTTCTTGTAATAATCGAAATTAAGCGGAACGGCACTGTCTTCGCTTTTATCGGAAAGATCAGTGTATCCGCTGACTTCTTCGGCTTTATTATCTTTGATATTGTCATTCATGATAAGTACCTCAATAGTGGAGATTGTTATAGATCTGATCTCTGTTAGGTCCTACAGCGGAATAAGTACACATAGCGAACAGCATATCCGTACACTTTACTTCCTTTGCAAAATCCACAGCATTTATATCGAAATATCGGATATCGCACATATAGATATTCTCGAAGGAATTAGCAAGAACAGGGAGAAGTGCATTTCCGTAGCTGTCCTTGAAGACAACAAGGGTCTTGCCGTTCTTGCAGGAAGGATTGTTTACGTGGGTGATCTTCTCATCAGAACCGAATACCATGTAATAGCTTGAAGTATCAAGGGTTTTCGGATCAAGGAAAAGATCTTCCTCAACAGGATTCTGGAAGTAGGAATCGTAACGTGTGACTTTAAGGGTGTTCTTTGGCTTATAGTATATGAACTTCTCAGGATTATCCAGCAGAGCAGAACTCTGTGTGTAACCGTAGAGAGTGCCGACAAAACCGTAGAGAGTTACCTTCTGGTACTTGTCGATCGGATCGAAGTCCACACCTGCGGCTTCAGCGAAAGCCTCAGCAGCATAGTAAGCACCCAGCGGCTGCCAGTGGTGGTCAGTACGTGAGTAGATATCCTCATTCTTGTGAGCGAGAAGGGGAGTATAAGCATCAACAGCGGTAACGTTTTTCAGCGAACGCTTTATGCTGTCGAGGTCCTTCTTTTCGCTTTCAAAGAGGTCCTTGTAGTTTTCGGGAGTATAGAAAGAGCAGGCTGTAGGTGCAACGAGAGAGTAGACATTCACCTTTGGAAGTGCTTCCTTGTACTCGTTGACATAATCAGCGTATTCCTTCTCATTTCCCCATGCTCCGCCGTAGATCATGATACCACGATTGTTGGCGATGAGGATATTGTTAGCCATTTCACCATCAACAGCAGGCTCAACAGCAGCAGGGAGAGTTGTAGTCGTTTCAGCGGCTGTAGTCTCAACAGCAGTACCTGTGCCTTTTGTTGTGGTAACGGCAGCAGTAGTAGTCTGCGGATCCTTTTTCTCGAATGCGATACCGTGTAGCTCTACCTGATCGTCACCGAATTTACGGCCTTTAAGAGGAGTGATGCGCTGAGTGATGAACTTCTTGAACATATCTCTGTTCGGTACGGTGTCATCGTAGTAATCAGCGATACCCTCTGTGTATTCGCCCTTGAAGTAGGATTCAGCGGAAAATTCAGGGAAAGTTGCAAGGTAGCGGTTTTCGTCCTGAGAGATGGTCTCATGCTTGAAGAAAAGCATATAAACAGAACCGAAAGCAAGGAGTCCGCCCACAGCAGCAACATTCACCCAGGCGATACCACGGGTGATCTTGTTGTGTCTGCGCTCACGCTTTTCCTGCTTTTTCTTCAAAGCTCTCTGACGTGCGGCTTCCTTTTCAGCGGCGGTTTTCTTCTTTTTCCTGCCATTTGAAGCATCAGCCTTGCGTGGAGCCTGTCCGTCAGGTCTTGCAGGCTTTCTTTTCGGAGCATCTTCTGACGGCTTCGGAGTACGTGGCTTTTCAGGCTGAGCGGATGAAGAAGTGCCTGCTTTTTTCAGTGGCTTCAGAGGTTTCAGCGGACGGGGAGAACTGTCGGCTGAAACAGGATTATCGGGGCGCTTTTCGTAACGTCCAACATATTCGCTCTTTTCGGGCGTATCGTTATTTTTATTCATATCACTCATTTGTATGACCTCATTTATCAGAATCTGAAGTAAAGGAACGGATTGGTTGTAGCGTCAACCAGCATAACACTGGTGAGCAGAAGCAGAAAAGCGGAGCAGACGGTAGTTACCAGTGAAGCAACGCTCTTTGTGAAGAAAGTCTTGTCGGTGAGCTTCTTTGCCCATTCGATAAGCGGGAAGCAGCAAACTACAGCCAGTATCACCAGATAGATGTTGTTCATGAAAGAAATCTTGTCCTGGATACCGATAAGGCCGTGTCCGCCGAAACCGAAAGCAGTCTTGAAGAATCCGCCAAGTTTGCCGAGATCCTCAAAGTAGAAAATTGCGAATCCCACGATAATTACGATCTTGTTGTAGATCTGACGGATAACGATAGGGATCTTCTTCATGTTCTTCTTACCGATGATCATTTCAAGGAATACGAAAATTCCGTAGTAAACGCCCCAGAGGATGAAGTTCCAGCTTGCGCCGTGCCAGATACCTGTGCAGAGCCATACAAGGAAGAGTCCGCCGTACTTTCTTCTCTTGCCGAATATCGGAACATAGAGGAGATAGTCTCTGAAAAATGTGCTGAGTGAGATATGCCATCTCTGCCAGAACTCTGTGATATCCTTGCAGATGAAAGGATGATTGAAGTTCTCGTCGAAGTGGAAACCGAAGATACGGCCCAGACCGATGGCAATATCGGAATAACCCGAGAAGTCGAAGTAGATCTGCATAGCGTATGCGATAGCACCGAACCATGCACCGAATACGGTAGCGCTTTCAACGTTTCCGAGGAAGTTATCGGCAATGACGCTGAGCTGATTAGCGATGAGGACCTTCTTTGAAAGTCCGAGAGCAACACGGTTAAGACCGTAGGATACGTCTGTTATTGAAGTTGTTCTGTCCTCAATCTCTTTTTCGATAGTGCTGTAACGGACGATAGGTCCTGCAACGAGCTGAGGGAAAAGAGTGAGGTAAAGCAGGAAATTCTTGAAGCTTTTCTGTGGAGCGACTTTTTCCCAGTGGCAGTCGATAATGTATGAAACCGTCTGGAAAGTGTAGAAGCTGATACCGATAGGAAGCTTGATATCGGGAACGGGGATATCGGATGAAAGCAGAGCGTTGATGTTCTCGATAATGAATCCGCTGTACTTGAATATGCCAAGCATGAGAAAATCGTAGATAACAGCAAAATATGTTGCGATAGTGTCACCAGCCTTGCCCTGATAGCGGCCTATCATTCTGCCCGCACCGTAGTTGATGACTGCGGTTATTATCATCAGGAACACATATACAGGTTCGCCCCACGCATAAAAGAGCAGCGAGAAAATTATGAGTACCCAGTTTTTTTGTTTGACATTTCGGGCCAGTGCATAGAGCAAAAGACAAATTGGCAAAAAGATGTAAATGAAGAAAAGTCTGGAGAAAACCATTGAACTACCGCCTTATATAGTATTTCCGAATCAACGGATAAAAATATTACTGATAAAATATCACGCACTTTTAATTATACAATATATCGAAAACAATTGCAAGAGAAAAATGACAAGTATCGACATATTTTTTGAAACTTGCCTTGATATATTTTGTATATATTTATTACAATTGTATTACAGAGGTGAAACGATCTAAATATTTACTTGAAAATAAAAAAATTTTTGCTATAATGATAGTATAAACTAGGGTGTGTTGACACTAAAATAATGTGCAGATTTTTGAGCAGAATTTCTGCGCAGACAAGGAGAGGAAAACGCAGGTGGGCTGTCGCCCAGCAAGTTTTCTCGACGCAGTATGCGTAAAATTCTGCCAAAAAGATGCGTTTTAGGCTTAGTGTCAACACACCCTAATATATAACAGGAGTTGATCTTATGAAAAAAAGGCAATTATATTATTGACAGGAGCATTGATTCTTACTGGCTGTGGCTCTTTTGACGAAGGATCGTTTTCGAACGATATAGAGAATACAGAAAATAATACAACTGAAGCTGTTGAAACAGAAGCAGCTGAATTTTCTCTGCCGTCACTTGCAGATACAGGAATTGATATTTCCGAGTTTACATTGTCCGATGAAAAATACGATGAGGAAGTAGAAGGAGAGTGGTGCTATGATGCAGAAAGACCGCATTACAGATATGATATGTATACTTCTCCTGATGGTGCAAAGATCGTATTTGATGAGGAGGGAAGGGTAGTTCGCTTCCGCAATTCGCCTGAGATCGTCAATGCAGACTTTATTGAGAGCGATGATGTCCCGATCGATAAGATACAGAAGTTTGTTGATGATACTCTCCCTGAAGGGATAAGCATTACATTAGAGCCATGCAGCGGTTACACAGAATACTGTCCTACACATATGAAATACTATAATTTAATCGAAGAAGTCGGAGAAAACGGTTGGGTCAATGCCAAAATCAACGGAGATGGCACTATATTAGAAGTTGATTATAGTTATCAAGTACCAATTGAAGATGTGGATACAAAGCCGTATGATGAAGAAGCGGAAGCGATCATCAAGGAGCGTTCTGCTGACGGTGAGGGTGAAATATGCGAAAAGTGTTTTATACGTGCGGATGGTCAGTTATATGGTTCATACAGCATCCTGACAGGTTTTAAATATGATAATGACCAACCAGCTGCCTATGGAACTTATGTCGTTATTGTAAGACCTGAACACGAAACTGTTCCGTTCAAGACAGAATAAAAAAATCCCTCAGCAATTGATATAATCCCCTTAAAGTAGACACACGAAAAAACAAAAGCGTGTGAAAGCTGTAAGGGGGTTATTTTATGTCAAGAGGAAGTAAGCTAACAGATGAAGAACGCATAGCGGCAGTGCAAGAATACC
>Ga0255346_1007661_pt1 | contig 10030 bp, 5 predicted proteins | sample wastewater_treat_FD_194410 | JGI IMG/M metagenome (GOLD analysis project Ga0255346, IMG submission 194410) | Wastewater microbial communities from Lulu Island WWTP, Vancouver, Canada - plant22 | ecosystem: Engineered > WWTP > Wastewater > Unclassified | place: Canada: Vancouver, British Columbia... | reverse complement strand
CCTTTAGTTGACCTCTAAGGGGCGTATAAAAGTTTTCTTTTATTATATATTAAAATTTTTAAAGAAAAATAGCTTTTATACGATATTATTTTAATTATAATTATTATAAAATATTATTAACTATTTATATTATGATTGTTAATATAGAGCAATATCAAGGAAAATTAGTAGTATCTTATGTTAAACAAGATGGAACAATCGGGTTTACGCAATTTAATATCCCGGCTTCTCATCAATATATTTATGTGTATGCAACAAGAGGCATGGGCACACCCGGTATCCAATCATGGGATTTTAAGCCAGTTCGTAAAATTCCTACACGATTTCTTAGCAGAAACAGGATTCAAGAATTTTTCATAGAAGCAGGTGAACAAAACACTAAACATTTGTTTGAACCCAACATGCCAAATTTGTATGGTGCAGATATTGAAGTAGAAGTAACTGATGATGGATTTGCTGATCCTGAAATAGCTAACAATAAAATAACTGCGATATCATTTTCACATTATCCTGATATTACAGTATTTGGATTAAAACCACTATCTGGGGAAGAATGTAAAGAAATAGAAGATAAAATAAATAATCATATTAGTAAGTTTGGAAAAAAGTATCAATTTGTTTATAAGTATCATAAAAATGAAGCAGATATGCTTTATGATTTTCTTTATAACTATGTTCGTCATGCACCTCTTATAGCAGGATGGAACTTTTGGAATTATGATTGGAGGTACATTATAAATAGATGTCGTAAATTAAACTTAGACATATCATGGGTATCTCCAACTAAACAATGGTATGAGCATAAAATAAAAGATAGAAATAAAAACGTAATTGTAATGCTTCCATATCATAAGCTTATTATTGATTATATGACTATTTATCAGAAATGGGATAGAACTATAGAAGTAAAAGAAAATGATACTCTTGAATATGTTGCAGAAACAGCTTTAGGCATTACAAAAATTAAGTATCCTGGTACTCTTCAAGAATTATACGAAAGAGACTATACGCAATTTATATTTTATAGTGCTATTGACAGTATTCTTATTGAATTTTTAGATAAAAAACTTAAGACTATGATAACATTCTTGAACTTAGGAAACATTACAAAAGTTGAAGCAATGTCTGCGTTTTCACCAATTTTAATGTTAGAGGCAACATTGGTTAGATACGCATATCGAAGAGGACAAGTTTTTCCAAAAAAGGAAGAAATGAAACAAGGAGAAGGTTATGAAGGCGCATTTGTTTTTGAACCAATTCCTAATATGTATGAATGGGTGGTCTCATTTGACTTTGCGTCACTTTATCCTTCAATTATGCGTCAATTTAAGCTTTCCATTGAAAACTTTTTATTTAAAGATAAAAATTATACACCAAAGGCAAATGAAATTAAAGCTGCAAATGGTGCTGTGTTTGATGCATCATATGAACCTTTAATCTCAGAAATTCTCACAGATTATTATAATCAACGTAAAGAAACTAAAAAAGTTTCAATAAACGCGGAAAAGGAAGCTGACGCTCTCAAACATATACTGGATAAAAGATTAAAGGACGCAAAACTTTAACACATTTTTAATAGTTTTATGTTGTTAAATTTTTTTAAAAGATAATAAATAACTTGATACTACAAAACTAAAATAAAAATATAAAACTCAAATGAATTTTGAATATACTGAAGCGCAGTTAAATGAAGCCGGCCTCTCCTATTTTAAAGGAGATGTGTTGGCTTCAGACGTATGGATTAAAAAATACGCATTAAAAAATAACGATGGAAAATGGGTAGAGGGGCACCCAGAAGAAACGATTAATCGAATGATTAACGAATTCGTAAGAATGGAAAACCAATATCCCAATCCATTGACAAGGGAAAAAATCGAAGAACATTTACAAGATTTTAAGTATTTTATACCTGGCGGTTCTATTTTATTTGGACTGGGAAATCCTTATCAAGTTTCATCACTAGGAAATTGTTTTTTTATTCATAACGGGGCAGATTCCTATGGTGGCATTTTTAATATTGATGAGTCTATAGTTCAACTTATGAAACGTAGAGGAGGCGTAGGCATAACACTTGAAAATCTTAGACCATCACAAGCTAGAGTTAACAATGCGGCCCAAACATCAACTGGAGCAGTTTCCTTTATGGATAGGTTTTCTAACTCAACCAGAGAAGTTGCCCAAGATGGAAGGCGAGGAGCGCTTATGATTTCTTTAAATGTTAATCATCCAAATATTAAAGAATTTATAACAAAAAAGGATGATTTAACTAAAGTAACAGGGGCTAATGTATCAGTTAAAATTACTGATGAATTTATGAAAGCTGTTGAATTAGACGCTGATTACATTTTAAAGTGGCCAGTTGATGATAAACAGCCCGTTATTAATGAACAATACGCCTATAATAAACTTTATGAAAGAGAAGATGGTTCTTATATCATGAAAGTAAAAGCCCGAGAAGTATGGGACATGATTATTAAACAGGCTCATAAAAATGCAGAACCAGGTGTTTTGTTTTGGGATACTATTATTAGCGAATCGCCTGCAGATTGCTATCAAGAGTTTGGTTTTAAAACACTTGGGACAAACCCATGTATAGTTGGAGATACCTTAGTGGCTGTTGCTGATGGGAGAAATACTGTATCAATAAAACAACTTGCGGAAGAAGGAAAAGATATACCCGTGTATTGTTTAAATGAAAACGGGAAACTTTCTATTAAAACTATGAGGAATCCTCGAATAACAGGTTATAATCAACCTGTTTATAAAATTACTTTAGAAAATGGACATACTATTAAAGTTACGGATAATCATAAATTTAGATTAACGTCAGGGGAATATAAAGAAACAAAAGATTTAAAGTACGGAGATAGTTTGCATATTTTAACAAAATATGTGGCATCATTAAATGAAATATTTAAAAGACCAGGTTCAAGAGGCGCTAATTATTGGTGGCTTAAAAATGGATTAGAAGCCAATAAATCTGAACATAGATTTATTTTTGAAAATTTTAATAATAAAATACATCCATTTAGAGGATTTAATGGAACGACTTCATTTGCAAAATTTATAGCATTAAAGTTGGGATATGAATATGTAGATAAAAATACAAGAATACTGAGAAATTATCAAGATGCTTTGGAAAATGGCTATAATGCAAAAATAACTGACGATAATCAACTTTTAGTTGAAAGAATTTGTGAAGAATGCGGCAAACCATTTTGGACGTATTATTATAGAAGAGAATATGCTATATGCTCAACCTCCTGCTCTAATAAATATGTAAATAGGACCACAGATACTAATAAAAGAAGAACCGAAACAATAAATAAAACCTATCAAAGAAAGGGAGAAGAAAAAACCCAAAAACAAATTAAGATATTTAGTGATCTTAAATTTAACTTAAAAAGAGAACCAACATATGACGAATGGACACAAGCATGTAAAGAAAATAATATCCCATATCGTTTAGGGACTAAATATAGTTTAAAAACGTTTGACGAAATTAAAGAACATGCAGAATTATATAATCATAAAGTTGTATCAGTCGAATTCTGTGGATACGAAAATGTATATAATGGAACTGTAGATAACTACCATAATTTCTTTTGCGGAGGATTTGAAGAAAAAACTAAATCCGGAAAAATAAAATTGCTATTTTTGAATAATTTGCAATGCGGCGAGGTGCCCCTAAGCACGCACGATTCATGCAGGCTGGGATCAATTAATCTCAGTAACATGATAGATAATCCTTACACAAAAAAGGCAAAAATTAATTATAACCTATTATCTGAGGTCTCAAGATTCTCTCAGAGGCTCATGGATGACATCGTATCCCTCGAAGAAGAAAAGATAATGGATATTATATCTAAGATCGAAAGTGACCCTGAGGACATAGAAATAAAAAGAACAGAATTAAATCTTTGGAATAAAGTGTTAACGGTGTTACGAAAAGGAAGAAGAACAGGAATAGGTGTTCTTGGTCTTGGTGACATGTTGGCAAAATTAAACATAAGATATGGAACAAAAGAAGCAACTGTAACTATTGATAAAGTTTTTAAAACAATTGCAGTAAATTCATATAAAGAATCGGTTCAACTTGCCAAAGAAAGAGGTTGTTTTCCAATATGGAATGCGGACAAAGAGGCGCAAAATCCTTTTATTATACGTGTAATTAGTAACAACTTTTCAACGGAAGAATATAATGACTATTTACAGTATGGAAGGCGTAACATCGCCAATCTTTCGATTGCACCTACGGGAACATTGTCGATATTAGCCCGAACAACCTCTGGCATTGAACCAGTTTTTAAATGCTATTATAAGAGAAGAAGAAAAATAAATCCCAATGAACAAGGTGTTAAAGTGGACTATAAAGATGAAAATGGAGATAGCTGGCAAGAATATAACGTTTTTCATTCGGAGTTTGAAAAATGGGCCTCTGAAAATGGTTACATGATACATAATGTATCGGATAATGAATTAGATAATATAATTAAACTTTCACCATGGGCAGGTGCTCAGGCGCATGAAATAGATTATAAGGAAAAGATTAACATGCAAGGTGTTATTCAAAAGTGGATTGATCATAGTATTAGTGTAACACATAATTTGCCTGCAGATATTTCTATTGAGGAAGTTAACAAAATTTATTTTCATGCATGGAAAGTAGGGTGCAAAGGTTGTACAATTTATAGAGAAGGTTCAAGAGCAGGTGTATTGATAACAAAGAAAAAAGAAGAAGATGATTTTTTGCCAACTAATGCCCCTAAAAGACCTAAAGAGTTAAAGGCAGATTATTACGTAGCAACAGCAAATGGTGTTAAATATGCGGTTATTGTTGGTTTATATAAAGATAGGCCTTATGAAATATTTGCATTTGAAAATCCACCACTTGATAAAAACGTAGACGGAAGAATCGTGAAAATTAAAAAAGGACATTACAAGTTTATAAACCATGATTTTGAAATTGATAACTTGCAATTATCAGCAGACAGAGTAGAACAAAGGGCTCACACGATTTTACTTAGTATGTTGTTAAGACACAGGGCTCCAATAGAGCATGTAGTCAATGTTGCAAAAAAGATCGATGAAAACATTACATCATTTAGTTCGGCTTGTCGTAGAGTATTGTCAAGATATATTTCTGAAGAAAAATTAAATGAAAAATGCCCCGAATGTGGAGGCAATTTAGTAAGAGAAGAAGGATGCGTGCATTGTAATACGTGTAGTTACTCTAAATGTTAACCAAAAGGTCTTCTGATTATTAATAGCTTAGGCTCAGATTCAGCTACCGTTGAAGAAGCATCTGTAACTGATAAAAACGGTGTTACAGGTAATCCATTTTGCCAAATGTTCATGTCACCAAAATTGATAAAAGTGTTTTGGGGCAATTGAACATTAACGGAATCTACATAAAAATATGCATTTGTAGTTGTTGCAGATGTAGCGCCATAAATATTTAGTTTCATTCTGTTAAAGGGCGTAATAGGTGTAAAATTTAAAGATAGTTGTTGCCAAGCCGTTGTACTAGAAGCTGTTACTCTTGTTGACGAGTCAAGATCATATATTACTTCAATTGTAGGATTTATATGTTCTCCGGCATAATAATTAGCGCTATTAATTTTTAACCAAGCAGTCACATTTAATTGTTTATTCATACAATGATTTCCGATAGGAATTACTTGTGAAAAAAGCAATGGTCTTTCTGGGTAAAAAGGCTCAAACCTTAGAGAATATTTATCTTCACCTGAAGTATGTACAGTTGGGTCTTCTAGTTCATAACCACATCTTTGAAATTTTCCAAACGGCGTGTAAGATTTATCTACCTTTGGCTCGTTATTTTCTGCTTCAATTCCAAGAAGAGAGTTATTAGCACCATCTCTAATATATGTTTCGTGGATAATTAATTTTCCCGAATTTGAACCAGTAGCATATCTAAATACGACATCATAATATAAGCCACCATAAAATGATAAATCATTTACGTTAGGTGCAATAGTGCCAAATTTGTCATAATTGCTTCTAAAATTTATTGTAGTTTCAGAACCTATAAAACCTATCGCACATGCACAATAATCAAAATAGTTATTTTCAGATAATCCATTATTTATTTTACTCATTCTAACCGAACCGCCTCCTGTTACAGAAGCAGAATTACCCCAAAATACGTTATTAGTCATTAAAAGATCAATATCTCCTGCATATACAAAAGAGTATGCAGAATTTTCAAATGAATTGTTTTTTATATGCACTTTTACATATACACCGGTAGTAGATGCTAAATGAGATACAGTATATTGTGCGCATATTCTATTATCGTTAAATTCCAATAAACCAGAATACCATTTATTGGTTGCTACTGTATCAGTATAATACGCTATTGGTTGATATAGCATAGTTTGCCTAAATGAAACATTACGTTTAAAACTCATACCTTCAGGAGGAATTAAACATCCACTAAATGTATAATACACTGATGTATTATCTGTATACATAATATTATTTTCAATTACGTGTTTATCCCTGTTTGCCGGCAATGCAGGGTAATTATAGTAACTCGCTGCTACTTGTAACATAAAAACCATTTTTTCTAATTTACAGCCACTAACTTCAAAATAATTCGGGTGTTCTATGTTAAATACCATGTATCCTTGAACGTGTATCCCATATCCTCTGTCACGATTTATAACTGTGCCGCCGGCATATCGTCTATATGACAATAAATTACTAGTTAATGTAACAGTTGATCCATTTACAGCAGATATTTGTTGCCATACAATTGTTCCTTGGCCTCTAAGATATTGTTTCCCTACATATACGTAATCTCCTGGAAACCATTTTCCTGAAACATCTTCTGTCAAATGAATTACTGGTTGGTTTGCGTTTTCATTTTGTGCTAAAACTGCATAAGCCTGTTCAGGAATTTCCCCGTAAAGAAAAAATGCAGATTTTCCTCTGGAACGTGCTGATGTTGTTCCCATATATTGTAAAAACCCTGGCACTACTGTTCCATAATCGGGTGTAGTTTTTCGACATATTATTGCCTGTCTATTAAAAGGAATTCTATCTTCTTCACTGCCAACACGAAACCCTGAAAATGAACCCATGTATATTCTTCCGCCTAATGTTAACGTATAGCTTTCAGCAGGCGGATTTTCCCATTCTAATAAACATACTCCCGATTTACTTATGTCCATACTACGACATATCCATGCACAAGTTCCAGTAGTAGTTTCTCCTGTTGCCGCAAGTCCTCTTAGTGTTATACTTCTATTTATAATAACCTTATCTGCAACAATTAATGTATCTTCATCATTTGCCGTAACAGGATTATCACACCATGTAACATAAGCAGGTGCTAAACCATTTGATGTCATTAATTGCCAAATAGATGTTGAACCAACTGCTGTACTTACAGCAACATTGAATCTCCATTTTCCAGCTGTAGTATCTATAGGATACGGATTATCAAATTTAAAGGGAACAAAAAAACCAACAAACGAATTCCCTCCCATAGAGTATTCGGGATTTATTTCAGCACAAGTCATATCTTTTACTGCTCTTGCTGTCCATGTTCCGCCGACATTTTCTTGCAATGTAACTCTAACTCCTCTTGCAGTAGTAACAGCGGATACTGCGTGTAAAGCTAAAATAATTCCGCAACAATTTGCATTACTTGTAAAAGTAACATCTATATTTCTTTGAGTAGCTATATCTAAAGTAGTAGCACTATATGCGCCTAAGTTATAACTATCTGCTAAATAAAATGCGCTTGGATCGCTTAAATAAGATGTATAAAAAGGGTTTGAGCTATCTGATACTATTACTGCCATGAAAATACAATATTTTATTTATATATTTAACGGATATTGCATAAAATAAGTATCATAAATTTTTTTATTTCGATTATTTTTGTTATATTTGTTTTAGATATATAAATAAAAATTAGATATATAAATAAAAATAAGTTTTAATATGAAAGCAAAATTAGTTAAAGAATCATTATTTGAGAATATGTCACAAAATTTTATAGAATATTTTGAAGACATGTCTCAGGAAGAAAAAAACAAAGTTCTAATAAATGCAAGTAAACGTGGTCATACAGAAGTAGTTAAAGTTTTATTAGATGCAGGTGCTGATGTTCATGTTGAAAATGATTGGGCTTTACAATGGGCAAGTTACTATGGACATATAGAGGTAGTTAAGTTATTGCTAGATGCTGGCGCTGATGTTCATGCTAAAAACGATTTAGCCTTACGATATGCAAGTGCAAACGGTCATATAGAAGTTGTTAAGTTATTATTAGATGCAGGCGCTGATGTTCATGCTAATGATGATTACGCTTTACGACATGCAAGTGCAAACGGTCATATAGAAGTTGTTAAGTTATTATTAGATGCAGGTGCCAGTATTAATGAAGGACGCAGGAATGATAATTCAAAAGTCAAAATAGTTAAAGAATCTAATGAAGATTTTTTAAAACCTAAAAATATGGAGGATCTTGATCCTATAAATAAAAAAATTTATGATGTTTATAAATACATAAAAGATTTAGGATATGAGGTACAAATAGAATCTAATTTTTATAATCCCAAAATTAAAGAAATTAGATCAGAAAACTATATTTTATCATATCTTCCAGAAGAAGAAAAAGATTGGAATACGCCAGGTATAGATGCTGAATGGGGATGGGCAATTACTAATGATAATGATGGCTATATGGTTATTGAAGGATCTTTTTTATCCACTAATGAAATTATAGAAATCTTCGTGGATCTTTTAGATAATGGAGAAATAGCAGAACAAAAATATTTAAGAGAAAACTGAGGAGGTAGAGGAGCAGGATACGCCGTCTGGGGCGGAGGAACCGGAAGAAACTTTGGTAACCCATCAATGAGAGGAGGATTTGCAGGAAGAGGATTTGGATTTGGGGGTTCAATGAACCTCTCAGGCGGTCCAAACTTGATGTACACATACTCAGTAAAACCTCTTAGTCCGGTTTTACAACAACAATTAACACTACAAGATGATAGTAAGTATATTCATGTTGGAAGTAAAATCAAAGGAAAAATAATGAACACTAACAAAGATATTAAAGGTTCTATAATTAGAATAGAATAGAAGAAGATGAAGATAATAACGTATTATGGTATGTTGTTTTAGATGAAGAAGGAAGACAAAGAAGAGTTAATCCAACAAGTGCATACTTAGACGAACCTGAACAAATTATTACACCAAATGTAATGGATATAACTAATGAAAGTTTTTATCCAAAATTAATTGAAAACTTAAATATATTAGCACCTAAGTCTGAAGATCAAATAAAAAGAGATTTAAAAAATTTATCTCAAGGGGAAAAGGATAAAGCTTTACTAAAGGCAAATAGAAAAGGTTTTATAAAAATAGCTAAGTTATTAATAGATGCAGGAGCAAATATTCATACCAAAAAAGATTATGCCTTACAAATAGCAAGTGAAAAGGGCTACGCAGAAATAGTTAAGATGTTATTGGATGCTGGAGCTAATGCTCGTATTAATAAAGACTGGGCTTTACGAATAGCAAGTGAAAATGGACATACTGAGGTGGTTAAACTCTTGTTGGATGCTGGTGCTGATGTTCATGCCGGCGGTGACTATGCTTTATCCTGGGCAAGTGTAAATGGTGACGTAGAAACAGTTAAGTTATTACTAGATGCTGGAGCCAACATTCATATTGACAATGATAATCCTTTACGATGGGCAACTCGTTTTGAACATATTGAAGTTGTTAAATTATTACTAGATGCTGGAGCCAATGTTCATGCTAATAATAATGAGGCTTTACGATCAGCAAGAAAAAATGGTTACACTGAAATTGTTAAGTTACTTAAGCAATATATGAATAAATAAAATAAAATAAAATTAGTATGAAAAAATTAGTTAGAGAATCATTGTTTGAGGATATGTCACAAAATTTTATAGAATATTTTGAAGACATGTCTCAGGAAAAAAAAGATAAAGCCTTAATAAATGCAAGTAGACGTGGTCATACA
>Ga0255346_1007655_pt1 | contig 10040 bp, 9 predicted proteins | sample wastewater_treat_FD_194410 | JGI IMG/M metagenome (GOLD analysis project Ga0255346, IMG submission 194410) | Wastewater microbial communities from Lulu Island WWTP, Vancouver, Canada - plant22 | ecosystem: Engineered > WWTP > Wastewater > Unclassified | place: Canada: Vancouver, British Columbia... | reverse complement strand
GTCAGAGGCGGTTTACCATTTTGGATCAACAGGGCGTTTTTTCATCTTTGCACATTTCAGGGATGCCGCTGATGCAGGCTATGCATATGGTGCAGGATCTCCAAGACAGATGGCCGCCATTGAGAATATTGATGAAGGATCCGGGATGATACTAAAGGCATTAAAGGATCTGGGTATCTATGATAAGACTGCGGTTTATGTTACCACTGATCATGGTTTTAATACCGGTCCAAAAGATCATACAGGCCAGACGGCTCTTTGGATGATAGCTAATGAACCTGGCTATATCAGGGACGGGGATCAGAAAGATATAACCCCGACGATCCTAAAAAGGCTTGGAATCTCCTACGGGGAGATGACCCCCTCATATAATTCCACGGATCTTATCCCATGATAATTTTCATATCTTTCATGTATTCAGGTTTTCATCTTTAATAAATAGGAAAACGATAAAGAGATAATAAGGCTAATATTCCTGTCTATCCAGTTCTGAAGAAAACTTATATCCTAATCACTCTAAGCTCAGATAATAACAATTAATTAACCAGTATATTGAGATGGTTTTCATGAATGATTTATCCAACAGATCTGAACTAAAAATGATTTCCAGTCTTCTGATTATCAGCCTGGCAATCTTTTTTACCCCCGCATCAGCCGTCATATTCATTGAAGACGGATCTGAACTTGACGAGTCTGCACTGCTCAAATATCTGGAAGAACCTGCCCCAGCTTTTGAAGAACCAGTTGTTATCTACTTTTATGATCCTCACTGTGGCGCCTGTAGTCCTGTTCATGACTTCCTGGATTTTTACCTTGAAGAGAATCCTGAAACAATCCTTGAACAGGTCAACCTTGAAGAGGACCCCGAAGGAATGGACAGGTTCCGTAAATTTTCCAATGCATTTAACAGGGATAAGACCTTCATCCCACTGATGTTCATCGGTCCTGTTGCATTTGAAGGTACAAACGATATCATAGACCACTTTGATATGGTGTATAACTGGTACATGGCCTCTTACAAGGAAGAGGATAGTGACTGATTTTGTATAAACCGGTCAAATTTTCTTTCTTCCTCCTCTTACTTTTTTAACATTAAACCGGTTATAATAGTTCAGGTAATTTTTAACTGTTCTCTCCAGGGAAAACCGGTGAGGAACATTACCGGGAGTTTTATAATGTTACATGTGCTATCAACCAGATGAACGAGTATGAAAAAGGTAAGCGGAGCAATTCTACAAAGAGATGGTAAGACGTACGGCATAATGACAAATTCACCAGCCGGCATTGTAACCCCCCGGGACCTTGAACACATAGCTGCAGTCGGAAGGAAATTTCACATTCCGATTATGAAAATAACATCAGGACAAAGGATTATCCTTGCAGGCATAAAGGCTGAGGATGTTGAACCGGTATTCCAGGAGTTAGGGGATCTTGCTATGCCTGACCTTGGACCATGCGTGAAATTTGTCCAGGGTTGCCTTGGAACAGAAATGTGCAAATGGGGTGCACAGGATTCTATAAAGATGTCATCAAAGATCCAGGGACTTATCAATGGCAAAACATTTCCTGCAAAGGTTAAGATCGGTGTTTCCGGATGTCAGCGCTGTTGTAGTGAAAGCCAGCTCCGTGACATTGGACTTATTGGAACAACACGGGGATGGATCGTTTTATTCGGTGGAAATGGCGGCAGAAAACCGCGGATGGCCGATCCCATTGCATATAGCCTGTCGGAGGATGAGGCCTGTGACCTGGTTTTACGGCTGCTTGAATTTTACAAAAAGCATGCACAAACTGATGAAAGGACTGCCAGGTTCATGGAGCGTATTGGAATAGAAACATTAAAATCAGAACTGCTCACTATGATTCCTTACATAAGTCTGGACAAGGTGTAAACCATGATAATTACCAAACTTTCAGAGGTTGAAAAAAGCCCGAACCCACATAATGTGGATGCAAGAAAAGTCTTTGACTCTCCTCATGCAACAGTTGTAATCATCACCCTTCAGCCAGGTGAATCACTAAAAAAGCATAAGACCCCTGTTGATGTCTTCTTTTATGTCCTCGAAGGGACGGGGATAGTAGAGATAGGTGATGAACAGGCAGAGGTGACAAAAGACAGCCTTGTGGAAAGCCCGGCAAGGATCCCTCACCGGTGGATAAACGAGAGCAGTGAAGTATTCAGGGTCCTGGTTGCAAAAGTTCCAAAACCTGTTGAAGAGACCAAGTTACTCTGATCAGCCCTGCTTCTGCGATCAGGAAGTTAATCTTCGATGCAGAGTTGACCCGTATCATGACCTGCAGGGCGGGAAGAACACAGGATAACTTTTTTGCAATTGATCCGTACCAAGGCGGTCAATGAAGTTATCAAAAAAATTTATTTTTCCTATTTATAATCCGTGAATTGCAAATTCACCTGGGAAAGAGATGTTAAAAAGTTATTCCGGGAGGTAGCGGGATAACCTTATAGAATTGAACAGGACTGCCATGGTCGCTACCTGGTGACCGATTGCCCCCATAACCGGGTTAATGATCCCGTAAGCAGCGATGATGATTAGAAACATGTTCAAAAACAGGGCAAGACCAATATTTTCCATAATTGTCCGCGTTGTCTTCTTTCCCAGCTGAATAAAAGAAGGAAGTGCAGAAAGACCCTTTCCCATGAGAATAACACCTGAACTTTCCAGGGCCAGTGTATTTGCCCGGCTTCCTATTCCAACTCCAAGGTCAGCCCTAACAAGTGCAGGACCATCATTTATACCATCACCAATAAAACAGACAATCTCTCCATTCTCCTGTAGCCGTGCCACGTAAGCTTCCTTATCCTCTGGAAGCAGCCCAGAAAAAGTCATAGACCCTGGAATATTCAGTTCCTCCGCGATAGACTTGGCCACGTTCCTGTTGTCCCCCGTAAGCAAGGCAAATTTATAATCGCCTAAGCGCCTGAGTGAGGAAAAAGTCTCTTTTGTATCGGAATGCAGGACATCAGAGATGCATATCTTCCCGATATATTTGCCATTTTTAGAGAACAGAACCTCGGTCTCATTACCATCTGCAATTTCCCGTGAGGATTGAAAGTTCATCGGAAGTGACACTGAATGTTCCTCTAAAAACTCCCTTGTTCCGGCAAGCACTTTCATACCATTCCATGTATCCTCAATCCCTTTTCCTGGGATGTGACGTGCTGTTCCCACGTCTGATATATGAATACCCCTTCGGCCTGCCTCTTCAATAATGGATTTTGCAATCGGGTGGGGAGATGAACGCTCAACTGTGGCGGCAATGGTAAGAAGTTCCTCTTCTGTATACTTCTCTTCCGGATGGATGGAGGTTAACTTCATCTCACCTGATGTCAGGGTCCCGGTCTTATCAAATACGAATATAGTTATCTGTCTGCAAATCTCCAGGAATTTTCCACTTTTTATGAGAATTCCCCTTTTCGCAGCAGGTCCAATAGCCGCCAGAACAGCTGACGGAGTTGCAAGAAGGATTGCACAGGGGCAGGAGACGATAAGCACAGTAATCCCCCGGACAATATCCCATGTGATGATAGATACAATTGCGGTGATTGCAAGGATGACTGGTGTATAATAACCGGCAAATCTGTCAATTACCGGATGGGACGGAGGTCTTCTTAGTCCTGCTTCCTGTACCAGTTCAACAACTTTTGCAAATGATGACAAAGAAGCCGGTTTTGACGTGGTAATAACCAGCGCCCCGTCAAGGTTAATGCTTCCTGAATAAACAGCATCACCTGGATTTTTCTTAATTGGAAGGCTCTCTCCTGTCCGGAAAGATTCATCCACATCAGAAACCCCGGTTTTAACAAGCCCGTCTACTGGAACTCTTTCACCGGGGTGTATCACTACCAGGTCACCAGTTTTAATATCATCTACTGAAATTTCACGAATTATATCATTCTCGATGATACTGGCGGTTGTAGGTGCCGCCTGAACCAGCATGTTCAGGTCTTTCTTTGTCCTGGAATAGAGATACTCTTCCACCAGTTCCCCGATTGTGAGTATGAATGCTATCTCGGCGGCTGCGGTGAATTCGCCAATGATAACCGCAGCAACAAGGGCCAGTGCTGCAAGTTCACAAACATTCCACTCTCTCCTGATAAGTCCGGTTACCGCTCCTTTTATGATAGGGTATGCTGTAAGGGCAAGTGCTGCAAGTGCTGCCGGGATCTGAAGCTCTACCAGGGGAATTATTCCGTATTCAGTCAGTACTGCAATGAGAACGAATAATCCGGAAAAAATAACCTGTACAATTGTCTTCTTAAGGTCGTCCCCTGAATGATCATGTTCATGGGCACATCCGCAGCCATGATAGGAGCAGTCCGCATCGCATGATGACTTATCTGATCTCACTTATATCTTCCAGTCTCTAAATGTGTTCGTTAATCTTCTGCAAAATTCCGATGAAAGCCTGGGTATCTTCTTCGCCAAGGATCGAGGCAATCTCACTTGCAAGGTTGAGATGGTGCCGGTGATGCTCTTCATAAGCCAATGTTCCTTCTTCTGTTAACTCGATTATGTACGAACGACGGTCATGTTCCGCCCTCACCCGCCTTGCAAATCCTTTCCGTTCCAGCCTGTCAACCGCAACTGTTGTGGTCCCGGTAGTGATACCAAGTCTCCCTGCCAGTTCTTTCATATTCATCCGGCCATAATGGCCAAGTATCTCGATGGCATGTGCATCAGATATTTTCATGTTCTCAGATTCTACGACCGATGACTCCCAGGAGGTAAACCGGTCAAAAAATTCGACAAGAGTCTCGTTTAACTCATCCCTAAGGTGCTCTTTCTCTTCCATTGCTCTTTCACTCTGATAGCATAATATTTGATTATCAAACTATTTGATCTAATGATATTTAAATTTATAGAATGTGTGATCTTTCAAAAGGTTCTACTTTCAAATAAAATTCGGAATATCGTATTATCAGTCATTACCAGAATTGATACACTGGTTTCTCCTCAGTCCCTGTCCCCGTTTCATGAGTTCTATTCTTCTTTCATGGAAATTCTTTATATCTTTGCAGAAATAGTGAGAAATGAGACAATTCTGAAGATATGGTAGGAGTGAAATCCATTATACCTGACTCGTTCCCTGCCGGGTTTATTTTTGACAATATGAGGGGGGGCATTATAAAAAAGCTATATTCTCTAAAAAACCAACATGTAACCAATGGTTGATCCTGACATCACCGACCTCCAGAAAAAGGCGGACCATTTTGAATCTCAATATAACGCTTTAAAAAAGGAGTTTAAAGATTTCATTGAGACCACTAAAAAAAATGAGGAACTAAAAAAGAAAGACCTGCAATCAGAGAATGCAAAAAAGATGCTGGTTGTTGCTGACTCATTGTGCCGGATGATGAATAGTACAATGGATCACTCCTGTGATGCGCTCAGGTCTGTCCATGAAAATTATCACCTTAATATTGAAGGCATGTATCAGCAGTTACTCTCCTCAGGGAAACTGACACCCATCAATCCAAAACCGGGAACGACATTTGATGATACTATTCATATGGCAGTCGGCCTTGAATACAACAGTAAATACCCTGAAGACACCATATTTTTAGTGATACGACCAGGATACATGAGGGAGTCCTCCCTCATCAGACCAGCCGAAGTAATCATCTCAAAAAAACCCAGAGAACCTGCACCCATACAAAAACCCAGCATTTTAAGCTCCTTTCTGAATCGGATGTTCCCATCCAGGCACAAATTCGATGCCATTGAACATGGTCTCGATCAGCTTGCACATAAAGGGAGTGAGAATATAAACAGACTTGAAAAAGAGATAGGAGAACTTGAGAAGAAAATAGGGCAATATGAAAAGGAAATTCATGACCTGAATCAGATTATTACCGAGCAGGCAGATATCCAGGAACAATTGGAAGACGATATGGGAACACTCAGGCAGGATATTCGTACTTTGACGGCCCAGATAAGGGATTTGGAAGGCATCATATCAATGAGGGAACAATGGGATTCACAAAATCGGGTAGATGAGGTGCCACTGCACCAGGAACCGCATGACAGAAATGATGATGACTAAAAGTGTAACTACAGGAACTAAAAATGAATAAGGACATAATCGGGATCGATTTTGGGACAACAAACTCCAAGATGGCATATATGCTGCTTGATGAACCGGTGGTAATTGAGAATGACCTGGGCAGAAGAATCACACCCTCTGTTGTGTATTTTAAAAATGAGAAGGATTTTTCTATCGGAGAGCAGGCCAAGCATAACCAGATAATTTATCCGGAGAAAGTTGTCAGTTCCATCAAACGTAAAATGGGAACAGATTATAAAAAAAATGTGGGCAGATACAAATTTCCCCCTGAATATATCGGAGCCCTGATCTTTCAAAAACTCATCCATGATGCCAGAGAACGGACGGGAAAAACATTCTACGATGCAGTCGTATCTGTCCCTGCAAATTACTCAGACAGCCAGAGACAAGCTATCAGGGATGCAGCGGAGATTGCGGGTATCAACGTTGTCCGGCTGATTAATGAACCGACTGCTGCTGCACTCGCTTATGGAATAAGGGAGGACCGGGACAGAAAAGTCCTGGTCTATGATTTCGGCGGTGGTACGTTTGATGTTTCCATTCTTTCTGTCTCATCCGGTTTTTTTGATGTGGATGCCAGTACCGGCGAACACCGGCTTGGCGGGGATGACATGGATGAGCGGATAATTGCTCATGTCACGAAAGTATTGCAAAAAGAACTTGGGAAAGGGGCAAAAATCGATCAGGGATTACAAGCTACGTTAAAAGAGGCAGCAGAAGAAGCAAAAATCTCTCTTTCAACAGAGGAGAGTACAACAATCACCATCCCGTTTGTTGCAGAAAACCGCCCCCCATTTACATTACAACTCACCAGGGAAAAATTCGAATCCCTTATTCAGGATCTGATTGAACGCACACGTGACCCCATGGAACGCGCCCTTGCGGATGCATCCCTTGAAAAAGATGAGATAGATGATATCCTCCTTGTCGGCGGAACAACCCTGATACCAGCCGTCCGAAGGTTTGTGACCGAATATTTTGGAAAAGAACCCCTTGAGGGAGATCCATACACGGCAGTTGCAGAGGGAGCAGCCATCGCAGGAAGTACTTATATTACAGAAAAATCCAGGGTTGCCAAAAACGTTGAGATAAGTGATGTGATTTCTTCGTCACTCGGCGTTAAATTAGTAGACGGGTCTCTGTCCAGGGTGATAGAGCGTAATACGAAAATACCCATTTCCAGAGCCCGGCTCTATGCAAATGCAGGACATTTTGCACATGAGGTCATCATTGAAGTATACCAGGGTGAGGAGGAGATGGCAGAAGATAACGAATATCTTGGGGAGTTTTTTATCAGTATTGAGCCCATGCCAGCCGGAGAAAATAAAATAGAAGTTACATTCTCGGTTGGTGAAGAGTTTGGTATCCTGAATGTCCGGGCCTATGATACTGACTCAGGAAATGAGCGGACGGTGAAATTTGAATCACGATCCCGTCTTTCAAAGAAAGATAAAAGTAAGTGGATGAAAAAACTCGTAGGGAAGGGCAGTGTACATGTAATAATCGGAGATGAATCAGGAAAAACAACATTGGATATGTACCTCAATCCTGCAACATCGATTGAGTCTTTAAAACGAGAGCTGGTTGATCGGGAAATAATGACCGAAGATGAGATAATTGAGATTGGAGATCGTACGCCAGGTGATGACCAGCGGGTATCTGACTTAGATCTGGAAGACGGGTGTACTATTACCATCCGGGGGAAAGATGGGAAATAAAAAAAAGGGACCACAAAAGCAGGAGAGCCTCAAACAATCGCCTCCTCCATTGAATCCGGATGAGGATCCGTACTGGAAAGTCTCGACGGAAAATCTTGATCCACGAAAAGGAGCACATTTTATTGAACGATTTTTAAATTATCAGGTGCGGTATCCTCAGTGGGTCGAAGACATCAGTTCAGGTGTACCAACCTATTATGCTGTACTGGGATTGTTGAAAGGGTTTTCAAAAGAGGAACTGCAGAGTGCATATGAACAGGAATGCAAATTTTCAGCCTACCCGGATGACTCTATTGAAGAGGCCTACAGGGTGCTCTCAGATCTACAACTCCGGGTGAAATATGATGAATTTCTTATCAGGTTTGAACATGCTACCCGGTATAACCCGGCTCATATGACAGAGGGTCTCAAAAAAGCCCATGATGAGTTTTTGAAAAATGCTCTGATCATTAGAAAATTAGGAGATTTTGCTCAAAAACACCATGACTACATGTATCTTATCACAAAAGGAATGCCCAGTATTTTTGAATATTCGGGACTGAAACATGGTTGTAGTGATGGAGATATTGATAAATACGCTTCATCTGGTGATGAATTAACGGTTTTGATATCATCAATAATGAGGGATCCGAAAAAGCGGGAACAATTCGCAAATTACGATACTTTAATTGAGACAAGTTCGAATGAAGATGCGAAGAAGCAGATGAGAAAACTACAAAAGAGATGGAAAGAATTAGATCCGCGATTAGTCCGGAAAATTTTGCAGATGTCCCTTCAGGAGTCTGAGCAGATGATGGATATCTTTGAGCGAACAAGCAATACTTTATCCTTAAATCATGACTGGAAAGAATTCCTCCCCCCATCAGAAAAAACATTCTTTTCAATCTTTGGTATCGATGAACATATCAGCTCCCTTCCGAAAAGTGAGATTGAATCTCTTCTCCGTGCCCGGTACCGGACAATGGAACGGACACCGGATGTCAATCTGGCATATACGGTTCTGAAAAATCCGACCCTTCGTGATGAGTATATCTGGATGTCGCATCATTATGAATTAAAGCAGATCTATGATTTCATCACGGAAGAGGAAAAATATCCGGATGAACTGAATGATGCCCGGATTCAAGAATTAATCGCTGAAAAGATGCGTGAATTTGAGAAAATATTTGGCAGGATACGATAAGCCGGTTCGCTCAAACCCGGGACTGATGAAAAAATTAACCAATCTGGTCATCCAAAAAATGCTTGATGAGAGGATATCTGCATACATGCATAACACTTACAAGTATTTACGATAATTGCCTTCATACCTCATGACTTTCAAACCTGATGGAATTCTATAAATACGCGGCCAGATGCTGGTAACCCAGAACCTCACCAAACGCTTTGGTGATCTATTGGCAGTTGATAATCTGACCCTTACAACCGGAAACGAAATATTCGGTCTGGTCGGCCCGAAGGGATCAGGAAAAACTACTATCTTATCTTTGCCTTTCTCCTGGGAGCCAGATTGTACTCCCCGACTCAGCTCATCGGCACATATATTATTCTCTTCATCTTCGGAGCACTTCTTTCTGTTACAGCAAAAACAATTGCCATCTATCTGGATGATCATGACCAGTATGCGGCTGCAAATGCCATGATTTCAATGCCGCTCTTTTTCACCTCTTCGGCCATGATGCCTATGATGTTATACCGGCCTGGCTGTAGCCCATCGCAAGGCTCAATCCCTTAAGTTATGCAATCGACGGCATCCGGATTCTTCAGACCGGAGCTATTCCGGTGACCCAGATCAGTGTATTATCCCTGCTTTGTATCGGTGTTATCATAATTGCAGTCCATGTATACAGAAGGGTGAAAATATGATTGATAATCAGATGGTTTTGTGTGAACCCATTAAAAGCAGATATAATTATATAAAAGACCCATACATTCATCACATAGTGAGAGATAAGTAATATACTTATATCTCACATTAATTTCATTAACCGGACCCATGAACTTGCATTTCTTGAAGACAGGTATCGGTCAAAACAATCTGAACTGCTTATCCTCTATGGAAGGAGGCGGGTTGGAAAGACTGAACTATTGATTCGCTTTTTAAATGATAAACAAGGCATTTACATTCTGGCAACAACAGAATCGGAAAAGACCAACATTGGGATCTTTGGAAAAGAGATTGCAGATTTCCTTGAAGATCCAAATTTTGCACTCGTATCGTATCCATCATTTGAA
>Ga0255346_1007651_pt1 | contig 10044 bp, 12 predicted proteins | sample wastewater_treat_FD_194410 | JGI IMG/M metagenome (GOLD analysis project Ga0255346, IMG submission 194410) | Wastewater microbial communities from Lulu Island WWTP, Vancouver, Canada - plant22 | ecosystem: Engineered > WWTP > Wastewater > Unclassified | place: Canada: Vancouver, British Columbia... | reverse complement strand
ATCGCCATGGCACCCGGCCCCTTGCCTTCGTTCGATCTTTGGCGAGTTCCCGGCCCCAGGCTGTCAAGTCGTATTCAGTTATGAGCTCTATAGGCTATCACCTCCGTACAGAGACAGTTCCCCTAACTACAGAATAACACGTATGAAATAGACTGTCAACTATTCGCACAGATGCCAGCGTAATAGCCTAATAGACACCCAGTCGCGCCGAACCGCGCCCACGCGCCCGCCCTGGAAGGCCTCGACGGCCTTGCATCGCCATGCTTCATGCAATGCCTAGCGGCCAAACAGCCGGGCCCACAATCCCCGCCGTTCAGGATTAGGAAGCGCTTTCTGCGCTGTCATGCCGTGTATCATAATTAAGTTCTCCACCTGAGTTCTGAGGAAGTCCCGTTCCTGCCGTAGTTCCTCCAGGCGCTCCTCTAGAATGCCGATCCGCGCCGCCAGTTCCCGAAGTTCCCGTTCCTCGTGTTCTGCTTCACGTTCCGGCTCACGTTCCCCTGTCGCGTCGGGCTCACGTTCTGCCTCACGTTCAGCCGCCGCCTGCTCCACGTCTACCCATACCAGCCAGCGGCCTTCCGCGTCCTTCTCGCCCTGTAGGCTACCCCGCTTCACCCGCATACGCACCGCGTCCGGGCTTATGCCCAAGGCTTGCCCGGCCTCGATCAGCGTCAACTGCTCCAGCATCGCCGCCCACCTCCCAGGGCTCACGTTCGCCGCATGTTCGCCGCGTCCTCCTGGCACGTGTAGCGAATGAGTTCATGCCATTCTGTTCGCCCGTAGGCAGAACATACCCATGTTCGACTGCTCGAGTTCACCCACCGTGTCAAATCCTCGCCGAAGCGCCATGCTATGCTGTTTATAATGCAATCCCGCCAAAATCGGCCCCTCAGAATGCCCCAGGACGCACGTTCTCGGCCTTTCTCGTGTCCCGGGCCCTGCTCTAATCTCTCGCGCCTTGTAGAGCCTCCTAGAACACCCGTTTACCTGGGTTTTTGTCAGTGAACCTCTGCTGGCGCTCCTGCTATGTCCTGCGCTATGCGTCCGCACCGTGCAGCCGCGCAGTTCGGCCACTCGCCGCAGGAACTCGAAGCGCCCACGCGCCGCGTCAAGCCAGTCACTCATGGCTCCGATCCTCCTCCGGCCAGACTGTGATGACGATATGATCCCCGCCATCCTCTGCCGCCCTCGGCATGTACTCACAGCAGCCGCCCTCAGCATCACGCAGGACGCGATACCCCCGCGCCGCCACTGCTGTCATGGCTTGTCTGAGCATGGCCTGTCTGTCGCCCGATAGCTCCAGCGTCAACTTTTCGACTGGATGAATGCTTCTGTCGCCGGCTTCAACTACAATCACCGGAAGGCTCACCGTCGCCAGCGATAAGCCGTAGTGCCTCAGAACGTAGTCGGGCACCGTCTGTGCCCCGCCGGTCATCTGCGCCGGATGATAACCTTTGTAGTCCTCCATCTCCTCCAACGTCGCCGCCCGGAACGGCACAACCGCGAAGTGTTTGAGTTCCCCTCCCGGAAGCTCGACCACGATCCGATTAGCCATGGTGTTTACGTACCACGCGCTGGTCACCGTCACGGATCCCACCGCGCCCCGCGCCAGCTCCTCCACCACCGCCTTCGGCACTCGCCAGCGCCCGGCAATGAGAACACCTGTTAATCTGCCGTCCTTGAGCATCCGCCTGATTGTGGAGTCAGACAGTCGCAGGTATTCGCGCACCTCCGCCAGAGTCAGCAGCTCTTCGGTCATGGAAGTCACCTCCTCCGGCAGAATATCATGACTATGCTTGCCTAGTCAACAATATTCTTGCGTAGGAGGCCGCAGGGAATCCCCACGGCCTCCAATGCGTCTAGAATGTCGGCCATTCCGGCAGTGAAAACGCTAAGCGCTGTTCAAACTTCCTCTGAGCTGTGCGCCTGTCGCCGTATGCGGCCTCGAATTCGTACAGTCGCCGCAAGTTGCCGTTCTTGTCGTGCTCCATGAAGTGCTCGATAACACGGCTTTCGCCCTTCTCCCAGGCTACATGTGCGATAGCCTGCGCAGACAGTTCATCATCGGCCCGGAAGGCCCGCTCCAGCGCTGCCCGCAGTTCTCCCGCGTCCATGCTCGATGCTCGATCCATTGCCGCCGCATATGCCGCCCGCGTCGCTACCTTCGCGGCCTGGTCGTGGAATGCGCCGAATTGTGGTGCAAATGCAGCCTTGCGCAGGGTTTCCCGTGTCTCCTCCACTTCCGCGTCATAAGCCGCCCGGAGTTGTTCGTGTTTGGTCGTCGCTTTCTGGTGCAGTTCCACCGCCTCTTCATGTTTGCCCGTGCTCGAAAGGTTGTCGTCGGCCTCGATCTCGGCCAGGCGCTCCCGGCAATTCGCCCGATTCTGAATCATTGCGGTCAGCTTGTTCTCCAGCGAGTCGATTCGTGTTTCACTCATGCTAATATCCCCCTATCTAACTTTGAGCGCTTGCCCCAGCCGCTCCAGTTTCATGTCGGCCACGTTCTCGGTCAACGTCATAAGCCCATGCAGCCCCGAGGTGCTCTTGACGAATGCCAGCTTCCGCCTGGCCTCCGTGGTCTCCGGCGTATCGTAGGCCTCGAGTACCTGCGCCATGCGTCCGCTGTATTCATCCGTGGTCATGTCTCGGCTCTCAAGATACAGCCCCGGCCAGTCGCTTCCACTCAGCAGCCACGTTCCCAATGCGTCGCCGCCCTTAACAGCCCTGTCCAGCAGTTCGGCCATCTTTGCGGCCACCTGGCTGGCATGGCACTTGTCCAGCACCATCCGATAATCAGCCTTTTTCCCGGCCAGTTCTGCTTCTTGCGCCGCCGCCTCGTGCGAGTATGTCGTTTTCGGCCTAGCCGGCAAGGCTTTCTTCTCTAGGTGTTGCCTGAGCGCCGCCGTTTCGGCCTTCGCTTCGGTCAGTGCTTGCGTCACCTTCTGCCGCGTCATGTCGTAGTAGGTCTGGGCCTGTCTGCCCAGCTCCTCCCTCGTGAACACCCTGGCGTTTTCGTCGCTCCACATCTTTCTTGCGGCCACGTCGGCCACTGCTAGCGTAGTCCTGATATTCTCGCACCTCTCGCCGATGATGCAGCGACTATCGCCCGCCTGCCCGCCTCGCAGCTCTTTCATCATGGCAAGCTCTATCTGTTTCGCCTGCTCATCCAGGCTTTGAATGGGATCTATCTCTATCATCAAAGGGCACCTCCGAATGTTTTACCAGCCTCTCGGCTTTTTCATAGGTCTGCCTGGTGCGTAGTCAATCCTTCTAAGCGGCCACGCGATACGCACCCCGCGCCCGCTGGTGATGATCTCTTTGCCCGCCGGGATCTGCGGTTCTGCGCCAGGATCCGCCGCCGCCATGTAATCGCTCTGATAGGCTATAGCAGCCGTGCAGTGCATGAAGGCGTCGGCTATGTCATCATGAATCGCCGGCGAGTCGGCCTCGATGCTCAACCTGCCGGAAGGCGTAAACGTGGCTCGCAAGTGCGAAAGCTGTTTCATTAGGTCTGGATGCCTCGGCAGGATCAGGCGGCCCTGCTCCATGAGGAGCTTCATCTTCCCGTAGGCCTCCTGCTTGTAGGCCTGAGTCGTGGCTATGCCGGCCACTCCGCGCCGTGTCTGGCCCCTGCGTATCGTCTGCCGCCATTTCTGCGCCAGCAGTTCTGTGGGCGCTTCGCCTGGCCCGTTTGTCTCCGAGAACACGGCTATATAGTCATATCCCGCATACTGGCCGTAGGGATTCCGCCGGCGATGATCCCATAGGCTTGTGCTCACCACTCGATCCACGAAGGGCAGGTATCCGCCCGATCCGGCAGGATACTCCTCGATCCACGACACAAGCCACACTGGCGGCTTCAAGCCGGGATTCAAGAACGGATCCACCACCGGCACGGCCACGACTAAAACATTCGAGTCATACCTGACACCCCAGTCAATGCCCGCGATAGCTCGCATTCCTCCGGCTTCCTCTGGTGGTATCATGGGGAAGTCGGCCACGGCGGCCATGATCTCTTCATAAGTGAAGTAGGCCTCCGCGTCGTCTACCCACTCGCCCAGCACTTCGGCCCTGTAGGTTAGGGGATCCGTTCGCTCTTTCTCTCGCTCCAGGAGTTCCTTGTTTATCAGTGGAGAAACCTCATACCTCCACTGGTAGGCCGCCCAGTCCTGTGAACCAGCCCGCCCGTCCTCCCACACCTGCCGGAAAAAGTGCTCACGGGATCCCCACGGAGTCGATCCCATATACACCTGCGGCTTTGCCACGGCGGCCACGGTATACAGCGCCGCCCGCCATAGTGCTCCATCCATGAACGCGGCTTCGTCCAGGATTAGGACGCCATCCACCGTGTAGCCCCGCACCTGCTTCTCACTGGAAGGCAAGCATATAATCTCGCTTCCATTGGTCAGTCGCATCCTGGAAGCCGTGGAGTCGGCCACGGATCCGGCCAGGAGCGGCGAACCCTCGGCAATGTCCCGGATCTGGCGGAACAGCCGTTTCGCCGCGTCCTCTGTCGCGCTTATAACTAGGCTTGTAGATCCCGGTCTAGCAAAGGCCGTCCACACGGCCACAACAGAGAACAACAGGGATTTTCCTGTTTGCCTAGCCGCACATATCGCCTTGAAGGGCCTCTGATCCCTCACCACTTCCGCCTGGTGTTCCCATAGAGGAAGCCGCAAGGCCTCAGCGGCGAAGGCCGCACAATCAGCCTTCCACCTGGTCAGTGTCTCGCTCGTCTGTCTCACCTCCTTCTCTTTTGGCCTCCGCTTCGGCCATCAAACGTGCCAGGTCAAGTGCTCGCCCCGTGGTCACCCCGAGTTTGGCCCTGGCCTGTGGGGTCGCGCCCAGTGCCTCCAGATATCTCAGACTCGTATTTGCCATGCTGACCACAACCGGCAAGAGAGGCCGCACCTCCCCTTTTGGCCCCACAATTCCTTCCGCGTCCAGGTATTGGTCGGCCTGCTGTAACCTGCGCAGGAGCACGGCCAGAACCGAACAGGCCGCCGCGTCGGCAGGCTTGATAATGTCTGCGTCGCCCTCCAGAACAGCCATGATCCGGTCGGCCAGTTCCCGAGTCTCGGCCTGCCCGACTGTGATCCTATACACCCCGTGGCCCGAGTCCTCACCGGAATATTTCAGATTGGCCAGACTGGCCGGCACTTGGCCGCGTCGCCCCTTCTTCTCGCTCGTCTGTCTCACCCCCCAAACACAAAGGCCGCGCCTATTAGCACGGCCCCATTCGCCCGTTAGACGCGCCACGCGCCACGCTGCACGTCGATCCATGCCCCATATGATGAATCACACACCCCGCCCGTTTTGGCGGGCTCCTAGAGGCTCTGAGGAGCTGGATTCCCTCACCCTCAAGGGATTGACGCCAAAGGATCCTCAGTCTATAATCAAGGTGAATTGTAAACCCTGTTCAACGTTTACAATCACCAGAAGGAGGCGCTGCAAATGACAGGATCCGCCAGAATACGCAGGATCCGCGAACATGCCCACCGCCGAACAGAAACACAACTGGTATTGTCCCAGAAAGCCGTCGGTTACGTTCGAGTGTCCTCTGACGAACAATCCAACAACGGCCACGGACTCGAAGCGCAAGAGGCCGCCATTCGCGCCTTCGCCGAATCGCAAGGCTACGATCTCGTGGACGTTGTGGCCGATGTAGGAGTGTCAGGAGCCACGCGCCCCGAGATTCGCCCCGGCTTCGCCCGAGTCGTGGAGCTTGCCGAACAGCAGGCCTTCTCCATTCTGCTAGTCTGGAAATTCGACCGACTGGCCCGTGGTCTGGTCTATGCGGTCATGGCTACCAGCGCCCTCCAGGAGCAGTTCGGAGTCATGCTTCGATCCGTTACTGAGCCAATCGATACCAGCACCCCCACTGGTCAAATGCTGTTTGCCATCTTCGCAGGCATGGCTGCCCAAGAACGAGAAGCCATCATTGACAGAACCATAGCCGGCAAGAAACAGAAGGCCTCTCGTGGCGGCTACGTCGGCGGCCTCACACCCTACGGTTACCGCAGAGACAAAGAAGGCGGCCTGGTGATCCATGAACCAGAGGCCGCCGTGATCCGTCGCATAGCATCCATGAGAGAGGCCGGCGCCACACTCCAGGCTATCGCCGATGCACTTAATGCCGAAGGGATCCCTGGCCGTCGCGGCGGAGCCTGGTATGCCCGCACAATAAGTTATGTCCTCGATAACCCCCGGTATAGAGGCCTCGTCGAGTGCTACTTCCAGCACGGCGGCGAACAGCACATTCTCACCGAAGGCCAGCACGAAGCCATTCTGCCGAGAACAGAGTGAGGCGCTGGATCATCGTCTAGCGCCTCATACGTTCAAAATGTAAACGTTCATTTCTTGTGCCTTTGCAGCCCGTGCCTTCCGCCGCCATCATCCGCCCGCACTTGCAGCGCACCTCCGCACTCGGCAAGGACTGGATCCGTCCGCCGCACTGACAGGTAAACGTCACTAACAATGACCCTTCGATCCTCTCAGCCATCATCACCACCTCCGCATGAGAAAGCGCCTCCAGTTCGGAAGGCACTCAAACACGTGTTTACCCGCGTCTATATGCTCGTTGCGGAGACTTTCTGAACGCGCAAGAGGTCATCTCGATTCTTGAAAAGCCACCCGTGGCGAAACGCGGGCGCTTCGCATCACGTAAAGAAGGGCCCTTCGTCAAAAAGCCCTTCTACCTGCTGAGTTCTGGAATTATGTGCATTATGTAATTATGTGCATTATGTCGCACCTCCCAACACCCGCCCGGGCAAACAGCCCTTACGCTGCGAGTATGCCGGATCTCGGCCACGCCAGGGCCCCTGGCCTGTCCCTAGTAGTGATGATATATATAATATGTACATCTTGCTCATCTTGTACATCTTGCTCATCTTGTACATCTTGCTCATCTTGTACATCTTGCTCATCTTGCAAGGCTTTGTACATCTTGCTCATCTTCCCTTTACGCTGGTCTTTTGCATCCAAGATGAGCAAGGTGTGCAAGGTGTACACGCTATATGTTCAATACACTCTGCGTATCTCTCGGAAGGCTCCACGTCCACCCGCCGCGCCCGCCTTGCTTTTGCTTGACCACTCCTAATGCTTCGCCTGCTCGTCTCAGGGTTCCTGGAAGTATGTCTGCGGCTTTCGCTTCACTCTCCAGCTCCTTGCTCAGTACCGGGCCGTCGTTCAACTGCTCTTGCAGCCACTCCACGGCTTCCTCTAGCTTCGTGCGTTTCTCTGCGCGCACCGAGTCGGGCTCGAATATCTCCGTCGCCGTCGCGTCACTCAGGCCTGCCCACTCGAACACGCCATTAGCCAGCGAAAAACGCACCGTGCGTCCTGCCGCCGCTATGTTGATCTTCTCGTGGGCCATTGCACTCACGCCCGGCAGTTTCGGGTCACGGCCCACCATTAGGACGCTTCGCACTACTGCCGCGAATGCTACTGAGCCGTGCAGTTTATCCAGTGTTCTGTCTTTCGCGCCTTTGCTCAGGTGCATAATGAGCAGGAATGCCGCATCGCATTCGCGGGCTAGTTCGCCGATGTTGGCCAGAACAGGCCTCACGCTGCTCATCTTATACGGGTCAACATTGCCGCCGATGAATGCGTGTACTGTGTCCACAATTACCAGCCTGGGCTGTGTTTCGTTGATGATGCCCCGCAATTCCGGCACGTCAACGAGACTAATCGGCTCACGTTTTCGCGTCCGAATATCCAGCTTGCTCTTGCACAGATACACGTTCGACGGGTTCGCGCCCATCGCGTCCAGCCTGGGCCTGATTGTGTCGCCCCAGTCATCTTCATCGGCCAAAATGACCACATTACCCTGTGGAGGCGTGAACATGCTGCCATCCTGGGCAGGCAAGGGTTTGCCTGAGCTCACCGCCGTTGCTATGGCCAGAGAGAGAAAACTCTTACCCACGCCTTGCGGGCCTCCCAGAATCGTCATCTTCCGGCTTGGAAGGTATGGCTTCCATAGCCAATGCACTTCTTCGGGCTCAATATCGGCCAGGCATACGAGTTCGGGCTTATAACGCAGGGCCTCCCGCCCCTCGATCATCGCCGCCGCTTCGGCTTGCGCCCGCTCTATGGCCTCCAGGGCCTTATGTATGTCGCCCGCGTCCGCAAGTTCTTGCAGTCGCAAGGCCTCCGCTTTCAGCGCCCTGAAAGTCGCCTTCTCCTGCACGATTTTCAGGTGATCTTCCCAATGCTCCACGTTTGGCACAGAGTTACCCAGGACGCTTATGTAGGACGCGCCGCCCACTAGCTCCAACGTGCCGGCCTGCCGCAGGGCCTCCATTATGGTTACAATGTCCACCGCGCCGCCCTGGGCCCTCACGGCCTGAATGGCCTTGAACACCATTCTGTGAGGTTCAGAGTAGAAAGCATCTTCTGTTATACGGGCTATGACGGAATCGGCCACTCCTGCATCTAGCAGCATGGAGCCCAAAAGGGCCTGCTCTGCGTCCAAGTTGGCCGGGATCTCTTGTGCGGGCACAAAAGCACCTCCTTACCAGCGACAGGCAAGGAGGAGTTTCCTCTGTGGCATAGAACGATAGCACTGTGGTATGATTGACACAGAGGGAACTCCATATTGCTCTGTCGCTCGCCGCCAGTGCAGCCAACACGATGGCGGCGAAGCTCTTTTCTTGCCATGATTTTCGCTACCCATTCACGATTCCCTGCCTCAACGCTTCGCGTAGTCGCAACCCCTCCAGGTCACGCCAGGCCGCGTATTCCATCGCCAACTTCTCGCCATCCACGCCCGCACATTCAAGTGCTCTGAGCACCGCAGGACTGATTTTCGCAGGTGATCCCCTCTCGGCCTCGTAAACTCCCACCGCCGAAACGCCCGCAATTATCGCCAACTGGTTCTGAGTCAGCCCCAGCCGTCGCCTTTCGCGTCTCACGGGATTCTCCATCATCTCACCCCCTTACAAGGAAAATGCCTGCTCACGCAGGCCGATTCCATAGGTCTGTAGCTCTCACTATGATCTGATCCTTCTCCGCCAGTGCCATATTGCTCAGTCGCAGGTCAATAGAGGGATAGGCCGAATGCCACAGGTCGAATTCCGCTCTTACCGGGAAGCGAATATCAATGCCCCGGTTGATCTTCTCCATCAAAGCGCCGTAAATTAGCACGTCCACGGCTCTCTCGACGCTCTCCGGAGTGCTCAGGCCTCGTAGCGTCGGCAGGCTCGCCAGAATGAGCAGCCCCGGCAGAAGTTCCTCAGCTTCGCGGCCCGTCGCGCTCCTGTCGTTGACCACCCACACCTGCCGCGCCCGCGCTATCGCCGTTTCCTTGAAAGGAGTCTGCAAGGCGTATTTGAGGAAGGCCGCGACGGCCATTTCCTGCGCCGCGATGTCGGGATAATCGCCCACCCGGCCACGTCCTCTGCCCTGGCCCGCCTGCCGCACCGCCGCCGATACCAGTCCCCGCGTTACCCATGTCCTGGCCGTTGCCAGTTTCAGCTCCCCCATGTCGGGATAAAGCCTCCTGGCCGCCTCGATCACTTCCGGCATGGTCACGGGATCCACCCCCCTCCGCCCGTCGAAATATGCCCATGGCAACCGCCCCCGCGCCTTCGTTCGCGCTTTGGCGTGTTCCCAGCCCCAGGCGGTCAGGTCATATTCAGTTATAGCCTCGATTCGGTATCACCCCCATTCGGGGAACACTTCCCCAAGGCTTACAGCTCTTCAAGCCTCGCAATTAACACCTAATGCCATTATACCACACTCTGTATTGCCGTCAAATTCTTGACTATCAGACAAATACGGATTACGCCAGCCCCAGCGTATCCAGGTCACTCTCCAGTATCCGTGCAATATGCAGCCGGCGCTCCAAGTCCAGCGGTCTTTTCCCTCTTATGTAGAGAGACACCAGAGACTCCGATACCCCCAGCGCCTCGGCAAGTTCCCTCTGAGTCATCCCCCGCCGCCACAATGCCGCCCGCAGGGGGACATGTCGCCGCCCCTTGTCCATGCGCTCACCTCCCGAATTTGCCCCTCATATATGGTGCCGAAGGGCTGTTTTAGAAGTAG
>Ga0255346_1007640_pt1 | contig 10057 bp, 12 predicted proteins | sample wastewater_treat_FD_194410 | JGI IMG/M metagenome (GOLD analysis project Ga0255346, IMG submission 194410) | Wastewater microbial communities from Lulu Island WWTP, Vancouver, Canada - plant22 | ecosystem: Engineered > WWTP > Wastewater > Unclassified | place: Canada: Vancouver, British Columbia... | reverse complement strand
GGCAGTTCCAGCTGCAGCTTCTGAAAGAATAGAAATGAATGAATTTAATGCAATGTCTATCTATATACATAGAAAAAATAAGAAAGAAAATTATGGAAAAGATAAATGAACTAGATAATGTAAGAAAGCTCGCTACTATTGCGAAAATCCTTGATGTTAAGCCTATTGAAGGTGCAGACAATATCGAAAAGATATTCGTGCGTGGTTGGCAGTGTGTCGCAAAGAAGGGCGAATACAAACCCGGAGACCTTTGCGTATACGTAGAAGTTGATTCTATAATGCCAGACGGTTTATCTGAAGAAAAGAAAGAAGCTTGGAAAGCTCTCAATAAACAAATGTCTAAAGTTTCTACTGAGGAAGACCGCATGATTCTTAGAGAAGCGATGAATGAAATCATAAAGGAAAATACTCGTCCGGAATTCGAATTCCTTCGTGATAAGAAATTCCACATCAAGACTCGTAGAATTCTTGGTGAAATTTCTCAGGGTATTTGCTTTCCTTTGAGCATACTTCCAATAAGAATTAATGATGATGGAATTCCTGAAGGATTTATCCCGGATTCTTTTGAAACTAGAGATTGGAGAGAAGGAGAAGATGTTACCTCTGTTCTTGGAGTTACTCAATACATTGCTCCAGACCCAGCTGTTATGGGCGGAGATGTTAAAGGTGAACTTCAGGATGTAGGTTTCCTTGTTTCTGACGAGGAACGTCTCGAAAACCTCAATGCAAAGTACGAAGAAATGCGTAAGTTCCGTTACTTCAAGACTGAAAAGCTTGATGGTACCTCTTTTGCAGCTTACTTAAAGAATGGTGAGTTTGGCGTATGCGGACGTCACGTTAATTACAAGCAACCCGACGATGACATTCCTTTCGACAAAATGAATGTTTACTGGAAAGCTGCTTTGAAGATTGACCTTGAAGCAAAAATGAGAAAGATGGTTGCTGAAAGAGACCCAGGTTTGGATTCGAACATCGTATTCCAGGGAGAACTTATAGGTGAAGGTATTCAGAAGAACCTTTACAAGCTCAATGGACAGGAAATTCGTTTCTATAATGCATTCAATATTGATGCTCAGGAATATCTTTCTTATGAATGTTTCTTGAACATCATGAATGAACTCGGTTTGAAAACTGTTCCAGTTTTGGATGATAACTACGAACTTCCAGAAAGAGCACTTGATATGCTTGAAGAAGCTGATAAAACGTATTCTGTTTTGAATCCTAAGCAATTGATTGAAGGATTTGTATATGTTGCAAAAGGAGAACTTTCTCCTTTAACCAAGATTACTCGTTCTTCTTTCAAAAGATTATCTTTCAAGGCTAAGTCGAGAACATTTGATATTAACAAGTAATGGAATACAAACCAGACATATTTTACGATACGCGAACTATTTCAAAAAGTCAATACAAGAAATTGTTGAAAGAAGCTCATGGGCTTTGTTATAACTGGTGGGTAGATGATAAACCAACTTGGTCAAGAAGAAAAATCGATATGCCGCTTGAAGAAGTGTTAGAAATTTTTGATAAAACACCGAGGAAACATCTTCATATAACATTTATACATCGCTTAAGTTGTTGTAAAGCTGAAAAAGAGCACCTTGAAATTGGTTTTGGCACACTTATTCGTAGAGATGAACAAGGAAACATTCATCCAAATGGCGACATATTTCTTTGGATTGAAGCCGACATAGAACATGAAGATTATTTAACTCAAAAATATAAATTGGAAAAAAGACTATAGTGGTAACGAAACTAATATATGACCCAAAGACAAACAAAAAGCTTCGTCCTCGTTTTAAATTTAACGGCGGACGTGGAGCTATTTTGTGTCGTAAGTGTGGTAAGATAATCAAAGAAAATATATCTCGTTTTGATTTAAAAAGACAAGTAGAAAATATATTTTGTGTTGAATGCGCAACTGAAATGCTAATGAAATTTTTTAAAATTAGAAATGATGAACAAACAAAATCAGAATGATTCCGTTAAAAAGATTGAAGAAATCGTAGCGGCATTAATCGTAAAATACTCAAATCGAAAAGACATATTTGAGCCCTTAACCAAAACAATTGGAGATTACGCAAATAACACATTTTTACGTGCTGTAAGAAACGTAATGTTTAAAAGAATACCGGTGCATCTTGATAATAAGCAAAAGTATTTGTGGATAATCAATCAGGGTAATAGTGTTCCAATGAAAACAGGAACAGCTTACATTCAATGGATGGCTAAAAGAATCATGGAAGAAGAAATGGCCCTTCGCCAAATGATCTGGTATGTGAATGGGTGGGGCAATCCATATCCTCCTCGTAAGCCAATAAATTTTGGTGATGGAAGCTCTATACATGAAGGCTTTGAAAACTTTAAAGCAAGATGTGAAAACAAAATGGCGGAGTATGTTGCGGATGTCGACAAAAGAAACGAATTGTTACATTCTATATATGCATATGCAGTATATGTGCATAAGAATGCTTATGAAACGGGAATCAATGATGGCGGAGATGTATTAAAAAGAACTCTTATCGATGTACACAACAACATTGAATACAATTTGAAAATAATGGATGATTTGTTGAATGAACAATCTAATCTTTAACACTTTTTTAAAAAAAGTCCGAAATAATTTTTTTATTTCGGATTTTTTGTTTATATTTGTACTATAAAGATAAAATTATGACAATAATTACTGAACGTCAAAAAGAGATTCTCGCTGATTTAGAAATCGGCACAGAACCTGAAGTAGTGGAAAATCCTTATAGTGGAGTTTCCTGTACTCTCGAACCCGTAGCAGTTGCTCTTCATGATTACATCAAGGGGTGTGAAATGTTCGGTGACTACAAAAATATGCAGGAAGCAATCATGCTCTTCCGCATCAACTGGCCCGATGAATATTATAAACTTTTAGACTAATATGAGAGATTTAACTCGACTTCCGCAAGCTTCGATGGCTGTAGGACCTCAACTTGAGCCTATTGTCAAAAACATAACGAAGTATAATCTTCAGCAACTGAAGAATGAATTGACCAAAATCCTTACCAATCCAGAGACCTCCGTGTCACCTGAGAAGGCTGCTCGATACAAGGAAAGTATGAGTAATATATACTCCTTACCCCGAATGCAAATGTTCGTAGCAGACATTTATCTCGCATCAGCAGGTATGGGCATAACTCCAAAAACAAGAAAATAAAATGGCATACGCAGATAGTGAAGATAAGCAACGTGGTATTGCTCGGGAACCTTTTGTAGCTGAGCGAATACTTGAATACTTTAAGAAACAAGGAATGCGTGTAACTATGGAGAAATCGGCTCTATTAGAAGACATGAGAAAGCACTATGACTATTCATATAAGTGTGCAGAAAGCCAGTCATTCGCAAATAACGGAAAGGTTCATGAGATAAAAGTGGACATTAAATGCGGAAAGACTTTTACACTGTTTGATGACAGAGGAAGAAATACACTTGAACACTCAGATTCAACTTTTATCGTGTTTGAATTGGAAGAGGGGAGCGATTTGTTGTGGGTAAACACAGGAAAGTTTAAAGAGTGTTTGAACAGAAATGGCTATGAATTAAGAAAATCAAAAATAAACAACAGTAAGTATTTCTTTATAGAAGACTATATTCGAAAGAACCAGAAATTCCTTGGTAAATTCGTGAAATATATAAAATAAATGTATTTCATATAATGAAACAATTGGTTTGTGAATCTTTACAAGAATTTTTTAAAATAGACGAAAACGTGGAAACAGCAAAACAACTCTTTGCACAAAAAGACATATCTTCTAATGCTGCATTATATAAAGAATTTTTTGAATTATTGAGTCAAGTACCCGAAAAAGATATTGATAAATATGCCGAATGGGTTGTAAATACGGGTATTGACCCAGATTACATTAAAGCCGAATTAGATAAATTAGAAACTAACAAATTGTCATTAGATAAAGAAGCTAATGCATTTGGTAGTTTTCGTGATTTTAGAAGTTATATTAAGGAAAAAATAAATCAAAAGGAACAAGCAAAACTGCCGGAAGAACCAAAAGAAGATAAAAATGTTCGTCAAGAAATAACTCAAAAAGAACCCGAAAAAATAGTTAAAACAGACTTAATGCAATCCAAAGAAGACGAAAATCAAACAAATGATAAAAAACCTTACGCCAATTACAAAGAGAAGAAAGAAAACAAAAAAGAATATCAGATCAATTTGCAAAAGCCTTATTAAGAGGGGAAGATCCGGGAATGTTCGGATATACATTATTTGTATATGCTGTTTATGTTGAATGGAAAGGCGTGCCATACGTCAAATTTGGAGAAACATACCAAAATAATAAAGATGCTGCTAAACAATATGCCATGAGACATACAGTAGGAAAAATTTCCGGTTTACTTACTGAAGAAGATATTATCTTTTGTGAAGATGTATCAGATATTGCTATTAAAATGGATCCTAAATATGTTTTTCAAAAACATCAACAATTTGATGATGTAATTAGAAAATATTTTCCGGGAAAATCTGGTTCAATTAAAAATCCATTTGGAATACGCTCGGATGAATTACATGAACATACTCCTAATGAAAGTTTCGAATCAATTAAAACACAATGGATAAATGCGTTAGAAAAATTAAGAAATAAGGATTTTAATATTAAGCCAACTCGAATTTATGAAGCTCGCCCTTTTCATAAAGAAATGAGCAAAAAAATTAGTCAAAATCTTTCAGACCCTGAGTATGATAAATTTCTTCTTGCCGCAGCAACTGGTGCTGGAAAAGAAGTTACAACATTAGAGCAACTTATTCATATACATGATAGTTTACAAAAAAGAATTAACCCCAAAACTGGAAAACCTACCATTAATGAAAATACAATTCATGTATCTTGCGCAACTATTCCCGAAACTGAATTAGAACTAATTGAAGAACTATCAAAAGTAATGGGGATGCAAATGACCAATAGTAAAATGACCCCATTTGCAAGAATTAAAGGATATTGTCTCGAAAAATTTAAAAATGGGTATTATGGAAAGCTGACAGATAACGCTAAATTGTGGTTTGATAAACACATTGAATCTGTGAAATCTGTTTCTAATATTCCTAAAAATAAAAATTTTCCACACCAAGTCCCTGTTTTATTTGGGAGTTTTCCTGATTTAGGATTAAAACAATCATCTGGTGATCCTCATGGAATTTATGATGCATTAAGAAAAAGAATAGGAATTTTGGCAATTGGCGAAGCACATAAATTTTTAAGTAAGCTTTCAAATAAAATGTTTCCGGCGATTAAGAAAAAATTGAATTACAAATTTTTGCTATTGATCACCGGCACACCGTATGATTATATTTTTAATGAAACAGGAGATTTATATTTTCCTCCTGAACAAAGAGCATTATTTACTCGTTCTGATTTATATGAAGAAAAACGAAGATATCTTGAAACTGGAGAAGGAGATTCAGCATTTGCTGCATATCCAGACATATATTATTATAGATTAAACATTGCTGATGTAATTCAAAAAATGAAAAATGACCCAAATGAACCTTGGGCTGGCGATGAACATAGTTTTACATATCAAAAATTATTTGAGTATGATAAAAAGTTAAAAAAATTCAAATACGAAGATGCAATTATATTTTTCTTTAAAAGATTGTTAGGATTTAATAAAATGGGCTCTGTTGATGAATTAAGTATTGCTAACGCAAAAGATCTTTGTGATTACGCTAAAAGACACATAATTGTAGCGCTGCCTGTAGGATCAAAGGGAACTGGAGTACATACATATATTCCTGAATTGGAAAAATTATTAGTTGCTAATGGTGCTCTTGGAAAATATGAATCTTATGTTTCATATGAAGATGATTTAAGTGATGTTAAAGAAATTATAAAAGAAGACAAATCTCCCACTGTAATATTTACATGTAATAAACTTCTTACGGGTACAAATATTCCTGCATGGGGATCAATTATATTTCTAAGATCAATTGGAAATAGCGTCAAATTTTTTGAACAAGCAGTAGGAAGAGTTGGAAGAGCATTTAAGAAAAAAGACGAAAAAACAGGAGAAACTATTGAAGAAAAAAATAATGTAGGTGTATTTTTAGGAGATATTAATAATGTAATGAACATTCACGTTTCTGTTGATGAAAAACTTTCTATAGAACGAGGAAAAAATGAAAATTATTCAACAATTGTCAGTAGAACATATAATAATTATTTTTTCTTTGATAATAGAAACGGAAAATGGGAAAGATTCACAATGCCAGAAGTTCAAGAAGCTCTAAGAGAAGTTTCTGGGGAAGTTGATTATCGTTTTAATCTTTGTTTAAATAATCCAAAACCTCCAAAAGATTTTAATTTAGAATTTTTATGGTCACAATTCGGAGCTTCAACTAAAGTAGATGTAACAGATAACCAGGGACCAAAGGGTGGAAATAAAAAAATTATTGAAAGAGTAAAACAATTAGAACTTGATTTTGACAATGCCAAAGATAAAGAAAAATGGTATCGAAATATGATTAAAACACATATTTCAAAAATATTAATAATTTGTTTACTTAGAGAATTTAAAACTATACAAGAATTTAGTGCTTTTATTAAAAAGGCTATAAAAGATGAAGATTTATATACTTTGGAACTGATTGGACTTGGCGCAGAATTAATTCCTCAATATATTGATAGTGATGAACAAATAGATAGAAAATATTTAAATAGATGGCTAAGTCGTATTAAAGAGGAATCATCTGAAGATAATACGATTGAAGGGATGAAGGAACGACATCATGACATTAATGAAGAAATGGATTTGAATAAATTAAGTACTTCAATAATATTTGATCCATTAAGTGTAACTGAAGAAATTTGTTCAAAAATAGAGAATTCTCTTAATTCAGCAGAAAGAATATTAATATATGAAAAGAATGGCTCTTTTGTATATTCCGTTTTAAAACGAATTGGATTAAAAAATATAGGAAAAATAACTTTAATTATATTTGATCGCATCTCAAATGAAATTATTAATTACATTGTAGGGCCAAACGCAAAACTAATGGAAATAAAGTACATAAAAAATATAAATATTAATCAACTAAACACTATGGGAAATTTTGATGTAATAATAGGTAACCCTCCGTATAATCGCCCCAAAGAATCAGATAATAAAAGTAGAAGTGAACAATTATATGATCAATTTGTTCAATTATCTATCGACACTTCAAAACAAATAGTTTCTTTAATTATACCGTTTAAATGGTATGCGTTAGATAGTATGAAAGATTTTCGAAATAAAATGATGAATTTATATGGAACAAACTATATTAAAATAGTTCCGGGTGGCACGTTTACTGTAGCGTTGGATGGGGGGATATGTTATTTTATTATTGATAAAACTAAAAAATCAGATCATGTAATTATAGAAAAAGGTGATAAAAAAATTAATTATAAATACAATCCTAAAATATTAGATGCAATATCATTAGATAGTCACTTTGATAACATTGAAGAAGTTTTTAGTATACTAAAATCGTTACCAAAAATGAGTAGCGTATATAAAAATCCTCAAGATGTTAAATCAAATGACAATCGACTAAAAGAAAAGAAAACAAATGTCAATGATATTCCTATATTAGCATCTAAAAAGAAAGTGTATTATATAAATAAATCAACTTTAAATCTTAAAAGATACGATTTAGATAAATACAAAGTTTCATTTGAAAGAGTTAATGGGGGATATAGAAATAATGGATTTTATGGTTTGCGTATATTAAATCCTGGAATAGCAACTACGCAAAGTATATCTTATTTTTCTTTTGATACTAAACAAGAAGCCGTTAATTGTTTAAATTATTTAAAATCAGAGCCCGTGTTCTTTTTAAGAAACATTGTTCAAACTGATAAAAATTTCACATCTCCTATATTCAGATATGTTCCTTTGTTAAATTTTAAAAAATCTATTAACATTAATAAAATATATGAAATATTAGGATTATCTGAATATGAAGAAGATATAAAAAAGATCGTTAATGATAAACACTTGAAACAATAAAAATATGACATTACAGAATAAGCGTTTATCACGTCATAAATTAACGTCAGAAGTTTTTACACCTATTCCTCTTGTTGATGAAATGCTCGACAAACTTCCATCTGAAGTTTGGTCTCCTGAAAAAACATTTCTCGATAATTCTGCGGGTAACGGCAATTTTCTTGTACGTGTCCTTGCTTATAAATTATCACATAATCACCCTCCTCTTCAAGCTCTCTCAACTATTTATGGAGTCGAACTTATGTCTGATAATGTAGAAGAGATGAAACAAAGACTTCTTGATACACTCCCAGAACTCGACGATACTCAAAAACAACAAGCAATAGATATTATTAACCATAACATTGTTTGCCATGACGCTCTTACATGGGATTACGAAAACTGGAGAAAACCAAAACGTTCAAAAGCAAAGCCTCTTTTTTAAAATTTATTAATATGAAAACATCAAACATTCTTTATGTAGCAGCATATAAAAAACCCTGCGAAGATTTCCCTGATAATCCTGCAAGAAAAGTGGGAATAACTGGAGGTGGTAATAGCACAACAAAAGATAGAATGAATACTTTATCAAACGGCACTGAGGCATATTCTCCTGTAGAAGCTATTCAATCGTGGCAATTTCCAGATGAGCTTTCTGCTAAAACTGAAGAAGATTACTTACATAATTTATTAGATGCATTTGATTTACGAACAAATCGTGAATGGTTTAATGGAGGCAATGATGAAATAAATAAAGTTGAAGAAGTTGTTGAAATGCACATGTTAAATCTTATAGCAAAAGGATTTAAAATTAGAGCATTACATGAAGAAATTGATGAAAAAGATACTAAACATGAAATAGTATCTGATGATAATGAAAAAATTAAAATAAAAGGCAAACGACGCTCCTTACCAAAATCAGTAACTGTTAACGGAGAAAAAATACAATATAAAAAATTCGGCGATATACTTACTGAAGTATTTAAAATATTGGTTGACAAAAATAAAATAACAAAAGAAATGTGTCCTATTTCTAAAAGAGAAGGCAACAAAAATTATGTTATTAATACTAAGCCTGAACATTCTGATGAAGCTCCATTTAGGGGTCCTTCTGAATATAAAGGATTATACGTGGAATGTTGGCACAGCGCACAAGGAATGTATGATACTATAAATTTTATAATAAACAAATTTGGTAATAATGAATTTATTCTTAATATTGAAGAATAAATAAAATAAAATATTCATTATGGCAAAATTGATTAAAGAATCTTTAGATGAAAATTCTACAGAAAGCATTAATATTGTAGCTGCGCTAAATGAGCTGTTTGATACAAAAATGACTTATCCTAGAATTACAGATGCGCAAAAGAAAAAACTACAAATGCTTCGCGCAAATCAAGGCTTTATGGATTTGCTTGAATCTCATGTTTATGAAATTATAGAGTTTGAAATTGATAATATCGATGATCTTATAGAAATACTAATAGATGAGGATTCTACATTAGAGGATTATTCTGGAAGCAATCATCGTCAGCCCAATATAGAATATGATGTGCTTGAAAGCGATGAAGTTACAGAGCTTAAAGAAAAATTAGATACTATGTAAATGAGAGCCCGTTTCGTATTTGAAGCGGTAAACACAAGAGACAAGTATTATGCTCCTCCAGAGCTTCTTGAACATGTGATGCAAATGGTCAAAAAATACGTGCCTCTCGATCAAGTTACCGAAATCGTTGAACCCGCTGCAGGTGATGGTGCTTTCATGCCCTATCTCAATCCACTTGCTAAGCATCTTGGCGTTAAAGTCTTCTATTACGACTTGGAACCGGACAACGACAGCATTCCAAAACAAGACTTCCTTAACGACAATCCTATGCAGTACAAACCCGGCCGCCTCATTATTACAGGCCCGCCGTACGGCACTGGCTCGTATCTTTGGGAAGCATTTGAACGTAAGGAGGAATCTGAAGAACTTAAGAACAATCTTATCAATGTTTATAATGATATTGAGCAGGCATTGGCAAATATCAAGAAAATTATAGAT
>Ga0255346_1007639_pt1 | contig 10057 bp, 9 predicted proteins | sample wastewater_treat_FD_194410 | JGI IMG/M metagenome (GOLD analysis project Ga0255346, IMG submission 194410) | Wastewater microbial communities from Lulu Island WWTP, Vancouver, Canada - plant22 | ecosystem: Engineered > WWTP > Wastewater > Unclassified | place: Canada: Vancouver, British Columbia... | reverse complement strand
GGGCCGCAAAAAAAGCCGATTCAAGATGCTTGGTCTGGAATTTTGATGGCACTTGCCTTGCGCTTGCCATTTTGTCGAGGATCTGAAAGTCGATGTCTTTGGCAGATGAGTCTTTTATGAACCCAGCGAAATTAGCCATAAATCCTCGGATGTTTTGGACCTCCAGCAACCAATCACGACTTGGCGTCGCCAAAAGAATCCAAGTTGAGAGCTTCGCGAATCAAATATGATGACTTGTGTTGACTTTCGAAGTATGTCCTCATGGATAGTTCTGCCAATAACCCAAAGAAAATAAATTGGAAACCCGCCAAAAACAGGAAGATTGACGCCAGAAAAAATGGATCGGAATAAAGCGGCTCGCCCCAGATCAGCTTCTTGATGGCGGTCCAAGTCATGGAAAGACAGCCAAGAGCAATGGATAAAAGCCCCCATTTACCAATAAAATACAATGGCTTAGTTGAGTAGGCCAGCAAAAAACGGACAGTCATAAGGTCCAAAATAAGGCGAACAGTCTTGGACAAGGTGTAATTTGAGCGACCAAACTGCCTAGGACGGTGATTTACTGGCAATTCCACCACAGACCCACCTGCCCACTTTACATAGGCGGGAATCAGTCGGTGCATCTCGCCGTAAAGTCGAAAATCTTTTAAGACCTTGGCATTATAGGCTTTTAAAGTGCAACCATAGTCGTGAAGCTTTACACCGGTGACTAGGGAAACTAGTCCGTTTGCGACTCTGGAAGGGAAGGTTTTGGAAAAAAAGGGGTCCTTTCGTTCACTTCGCCAACCTGAGACAAGGTCGTAGCCTTCCTCAAGCTTGTGAATTAACTTGGGAATATCAGCTGGGACGTTTTGCAGGTCGGAGTCCATGGGAACGATAATTTTTCCAGATGCGGCCTTGAATCCGGCGTCAAGGGCTGCAGTCTGCCCAAAGTTTCTGGCAAAAACTATCACCTTGACCCGTGGGTCTTTAGCGGCTAGCTGCTTTAAGACGGCTAACGAATTGTCAGTGCTGCCGTCGTCACAAAAGATTAATTCAAAGGGGCGATCAAGGGGGACTAAGGCCGCGATGAGTTCATCGTACAGTGGGTAAAGGCTTTCACCTTCGTTAAACACTGGGAGCACGACCGATATGTCCGTAGAATACGCATCCATCGCGACACATGGTATCATGTTTATCGCCTTCGCTGGGAGGCCAAAATTGTTTAGAAAGGCAACATGAAAGATGGCCCTGTTGGGCGCGTGTTTTTGGGAGTGATAGATGACTGAACGCTATCCAGGCAAGCCAGCTGGTAAGAAAACGCAACCTAAGACTAAGCGACCAAATCACATCATTACTGTTATCTTGGGGGTTGCTTTTGTTTTGCTGGCGGTTGGTGTGCCGGCAGCGCTCATGTACCTGGGCAGCGGCGATGACTTGGATGTGCTGAGCCAACCGCTTGAATCAAATGCGGCGGTGACTGATTTTGAGAAGGCGGCTCCTGCAACAAGGGCTACTGCTACTGAGGTCATCAACGAGGATTGCCGCAGTTATGTGTATCAGAGGTGTAATGCGCTTAGGATTGAGCCAAGGGAGTGCGTGAAGTTGGCTGCTGAGGCCATCCATGTGGATCCGGAAGGAGGGGCGCCTCTTTGTAGGGAAAGAATGGACCCCATGGTAGCCGACGTGGCGCGATTTGCTGAGGCGGCTATGCAACATGCGGCGGCGGCTGCTGAGGTTGGGGCGGAAACTGAGCGCCTGGCTTTGGGACAGGTGGCTGAAGTTGATGACGGGTCTTTGGTGGCTTTGGGACAGGGCAGCAATGATGAAGCGCGGGTTGATCCGTCTCAACCAGGGCAGCCAACACAAGATGACGCAGGGAGACAAGCAGAAAATGGACAGCCTGCTGCTGAGGGTCAGGCTGCGGTTGCTGGTGGGACCGAGGAGAAGCCCGAAGAAGAGGCCCAGACTGAAACTGCAGCCTCAAAGCCGGAAAAAAAGCAGTTGACTGTGCAAGAAAAGGCTAGGGCCTTGACCAGAATGCACCAGGTTTTAGAAGAGTTCCAGCGTGCGGCGTACAACTATGGTCAGCCGACTGGGCCGCAGGTGGCTAGGATACAGGAGCTAAAGGAACTGGCCGAAAAACTGGATACTGACGAGGCTAGGGAGTTGTATAACCATCTGGTCAAGACTTACCAGACTCCAGAAATTATCCAGCCTAGAATCAATCCGATGCTTGACCCAAGCACCATCGAAACGGTTGGGGAATCCCAAAGAATCGAAGCAGGTGTAACTGACAGGTCCCCCACAACGAGCCCAGAAATGGATAAGGTCAGGGGCTGGATGGATGAGGCCAGGAAGGAAGCTGGTTTGCCAGCGGCACCTGCCGCGGCCCAGCCAGATCAGGTGGCACAACCAACCGCGACGGTGGAAAGTGCTTCGATCTCCAGTGAGATTGGGTCGGTTTCGCCATCGTCAGTCGGGCAAGTCACCTCGATTAATCCTTGAACAGTCGTTTAATCTAGTTTTAGCCGCTTACCAACTTCGTTTAGCAGAGTTCTGTAGTCGTGGGCACCTCTGCCTGAGGGGTTTGCCTCGAAAACTGTCCTAGTGGATTGGCCAGTTTCTCTGATATCAGCACTGGCTCTGATTGGCGAGAGCACCAAGTTTGGGTATTGGCGGTTCAGGATGTTGATGACGTTTCTACTGGCTCTGGTTCTGCCGTCGAAGAAAGTTGGTATCAAGCCAAGAAGCTCGACCAGTCTTCCGGAATTATCACGCAAAGATCTCAAGGTATCAGATAGTTGGCTGACACCATGGATTGCGAGGTAATCGCATGAAACTGGCACAAGGACGGCGCCAGCAAAGGCAAGCATTGCCTCTGTCAGCGGTGACTGGGCGGGACTGACATCGATTATCACAAGGCGGTAGTCGGCTATAGACCCAAACTGCTTGCGGACCAGAGGGCCACTTAGGCTTTTGTTGTAAGTCAGCTCATTTAAGTTTTTACCCACTGGTAATAAAAAAAGATTTTCGCGCAACAACTGGACACTGGTCAGTAATGTGGCCTGCCCTCTGAGGACTTCTGCTAGGCCCAGTTCGTTGTTTACCTTGAACAACTCGGTCAGGCTGCCTTGAGGGTCTGCGTCCACAAGCAGGACTGGTATGCCCTTGGCCGCAAACCCAGCCGCCAAGTGAAAAGCGGTAGTGGTCTTGCCTGTGCCACCCTTTTGATTGGCTATGCATACTCTGGCAGCTTGATAGACTGGTGGGGCTAGGCGCTCGGTTAAAACGGTCCTACAGGGAATAGAGCAAACGTTGTGCTCCACCCCTTCAAATGGCAGTGATTGATAGGCGTACTCCTGGGCAAATCGCTTGCCACAAATCTCACATTCCAGGATTTTTGCCTGTTTTACTGCGGACGTTCGACAAGTCTCACTGCAAAAGAACCTGGTTTTATCCCCATCACGATAGACCTGGAATCGCTTTGTTAGGGGGAATTTGGTTTTACAAACCTCGCACTCATACAAGATATCTGCCATCTTCAATCCTTTGGAAAAGAAAACAAATTACCAGCTCCAAGCTATCAAGCTATTGATGTTTGGGACTGTTGTTCATAGCAGCCACCACACATCAATGATTGGGTATACAGGAAATTTCAAAATATCTGAAGACTTAAGTCCCACCTGAGTGGGGAAATTACCAATTGCGATGCCCACTGACAACCTCAGCTGATACCAGGCGTGCGTATAAGCGATGATGGTGGTTGGGATTTCAGCCCCTTGACCAAACAGGTACCGTCCTTGAACTGCTAGCCACAACAAGTCTTTTTGGCCGACCAGCCAACCTATATTGGCGCCATACATGAAACCATGTCGGATAGGCTCGATGTCAAGGGAGTAGCCAGTCTGGAAAGACAGGGCCACAGCGTCGATGAACGGCACTGACACTGTGGTGTAAACGGCCGCTGAACCTGGGACATTCTTTTTCATAACCGAGATGAACGACTGCTGGTAGTTGGCGCTGATGGCAAAGGCAACCTTGGGGTGGTCCACCACCTTGAAACGAACGGCAAGGTTGGGGGTCAAAAGCAGGTCCAAGATTGGGTGGGTAGCCACAGTCACCCGGTCGATTACCCCATATTGGAGTGGCGAAAAAATGCCGACAGTAAGCTCGCCTTCGTCCAAAGTGTAGGCAGTGCCTGAAAAAACACGCCTGATGTTTCCAAATTCGGCAGATGCGTTTAAGGGAACAAGAATCCCAATCAACGCTGCTAGGAATGTTGTAACTATAAATCTGCCCATGGCGCACTCGGTTTCCCTTGCGAATGCTACATGCGGAGTCGATTCATGGCAAGTTGGAGGCTATTTTGGGTCGCTGATCAGTTTTAGGTCATCAAGGTTTAATCCTGCTGGGTAGCCGTAGGAGACATAGCGATCATAACCGTAGGAGATTACTGCGAATGGTTCGCTGGAATGGGCTGTGTGAACACCGTCGGGGATGACTAGCCTCCAAACGGCCCATTCTTGATTAACCCCTACAACGTGGTAATCGCCGAACTGTGGCCCAAGTTCGGTGGGCTCGACCAGTTTTGGTTCGTCTTCAGCCTTTTCTTCGTTTATCTTGGCGATGTCATCCATGATGTCTCTGATTCGCTTGAAGGTCAGGTCTTCTTGCTTTAATTCCTTGCCGTTAAGATAAACGGGCACTCCCACTTTGGAAATTATGCTTACGCAATCGTAGGTGTATTTGTTGGGAGCCAGGAAAACGTATTCAGTTCTGAATTGCTCTACGGGGACGGCCAAGATAAAGGACGGGTCGCCAGTCCTGGCGTCGTTTGGACCGATACCGCCAATGTTTGGATCTGGTGCATCTTGGGCCGCCAGGAATTGGCCGACCAAAATCGGTTTTGTGGCCACAATTTCAAAGTTGCGATCTGACTCGAAATCGATCCATTCACCTCTGTTTAGCAGGGTGTTTCCAACCACGGGTGGGGAGGTTGTAACCATAGTGTTGTTTTCAGCGGCCATAATCCGCCAAACATCCTTTTCACCACCCCTGGGATAGCTTTGGGTCGCTATGTACTTCTTGCCCCAGGTCTGGACAGGAAATAGTTGCATTTCAAGGTGATCGGCGCAGCAGGTGTTGTAGGAGATGCAGTCGTAATTGTTGCGGCAGGACACGTCTTTGGACTCAAGACCTAAGTTTTTGGGATATTCGCAAAGGCAGTCTGAGCGGCTGGTACATTCCATCCAGTGGCCGTTGTAGTCGCAGGAGCCGTCTGGACAACAATGGTTTGTGTTTGGGGCGTTAGCAGCTTCGCTGCCTCCAAAGACAGCGACCGGATGATTGCTGGTTACCGTGGATCCGGTTAGATCGGCTCCAATCGCATCTGTTTCAATGTTTAGAACGTCGTATCTGTTCAAAATGAAGGACCTGGTTTCCCCGGGCTGCATCGCTGGGATGTCTTTGCCCTTCAAAGTCGGGGCCGTGACCTGCACCACCACTTCGGTGGGGCCATTAAATGTCCCGATAACAGTCAAAAAGCCCTTTAAATCCGGGAAAGTCTGCTCTCTGGTCATAATCATGTGATAGCGACCCAGGGCATTTGTTGGTAGCAAAATCGAGGCATCATTGGAAAAAACGCCAACGTTTTCCAGTGGGTTAAACTGATAGGCGGTTATTGGCATCGTGGATTTTATGCGATAGCCAATTGGTTTCAGGATGGTCCCGTCTGCATCCCAAAACTCCTGCGTTTGGGTCCCATCTTCTTTTTCTATCGTGTGGGCTCTAGGCAGATTGAAGATCCTGAGCCCCATTGGCGGGATTGGGTCGTCAGGAAATGGATTTCCAGAACTGTCGTTTAAAACAGGCCCGTAGGCGGTGTCAATCTGAACTTTAACGCCATATTTGCTGCTGGTGTTTGAAACCACTATGGCATATTGGGCCCCAGCGGCATCGTGATATCCGCCCTGCCCGCCTCCTGGAACAAAGGCGTTGTCCAGGTCCACCGCCCAGTACTCGCATCCAATGTAGGAATTGAGCTTTTCCGCCAGTTCACACAGGCTGATGCAGTTTCCAAGCTGGCAGATTTTACCGGTGTTGGTGGGGTCGCATTCCTGAGCGACGACCCAGTCATTTGAATCTTGGTCGCACCTAAGAACAGTAAAGTCATCCAGACACTTGCGACGGCCAGGGACACATGAGGTGCAGCCTAAGGGGTCTTCACGACAGACGCCATCTGGCGCACAGGACTGGGTTCTGTAGCCGTTTCCCTCTGCATTGCACACAACCAATCCAAAGCTGTCGTCAGTACATTGAAGTGGGGTCCCAGGGATGCAGACTTCAAATTCCCTGCCTAAGTAGTCGATTTCCGTATCTGTGTCTTGCGCTGCATCTAAACGGCCTAAATCGTCTTTGATATCCAGGACATCGCTTTCAGACACACCTGAAGAACACCCCAAAGCAAACACGGCAAGTAAAAGCAGTCGTTTCATAACTCAATTCCATGCCCAGCGGTTTGGGCTTTTCTAGCTCTTAGAAATATACAGAAAATCCGGCGGCTCCAAAAAGGCTTCCGTTACCAACACCAAAACCAAAACCCTTTTCCTTGGTGTCAGTGGAAAGGCGCCCGGTATTCTGGGTTAAAACAACGTCCTTACTGGTTAAAATGTTAAATGTAATTCCTGTAACCAAGTGGATCGAAAAGTGGTCTGTAAGAAATACCTCGGCCACGAGGGGCAATTCGATATTTACTTGCCAGGTATTTTTGGCGGACTCGACCACTGGACACGAGGCTCCAGGCTCGCAACCAGCAGCATCACGACGCTCGGCGGTAATGGCCGCTCCATTTTTCCAGCCGACATCCAACTTTACCCCAACGCCAAGATTGACCTTTTCGAACCTGGCAAAATCATAAAGTCCAGCTAGGGCAAAGCGGACGGCAGTCCTAGGATCTGACTCGGTGGGTTTAAAAAGGTCAAATCCCAAAGTACCCCAAAGCACAAAATTACCCAAATGGTATTTAAGACTTAAACCAGACACCCCACCCAGGCTTTGGTCATAGCCAATTCCAAATTTACCATTCATATCTCGCGCATCCACAGACATGGGGATGCTAATCGCCATTACAAGCGCCAGGATTGAAATCAAGCGAGCAAAAGGTTTCACGGATTTCTCCCATCAAAGGGCCGGATGATTGTAGCGCAGGTTGATGGCAAATTCACTTGGTTGGGGAGGGACCAATAATCCCCGCCTGATTGATGCCACAGTATTATTCTTTCAGTACAAAACTGAAGTTTCCAGGTTCACCAATACCCACCTCACGACACCCTTGGCCAAGATCGCGAAGCACAGGATAATTCTGTTGATCACAAAGGCTCAAACCTACTAGTTCGGCTGTAAGTTTTGCCATCTGATCGCGGATATCTTCAGGTGTTGGCATTGTTTTGCCCCCCTGCCAGCAGTACCCTTAGTCGGTTTAATCGTTCCGCTCCCAGGTCTTCTGGAAGTACCCGCCCAGCTTCAAGATCTTCAAGGAGTTGATCAAAACCATCCCTGTTCTTTCTTACGCGACGCCGCTCATCATCAGTCAGGTCACGATTAACGATGTTTAGAGACTTCCTTTGTTCTACAGTGGGATAGCGGAAACTAAGACTGAAGTCATTTTTCTTAACCTGCTCAAACTCATTGATAAGAGCCTGCATCCTATCGCCTACCCCCAAAACTCGGACCCAGGCCTTGCTTCGGGTGATAGCGGTAAAAAGCCTATTTCGCACACGCGCCATATTACCAAACGACGAATAACAATCCTGCGCGTTGATGATATAAACCATGCCGGCCTCGTTTCCTTTCGCTCTGAAAATGCCGGTAAACGCCACAGACTGGTTGTTGCCGTCAAAAAAGACGTCAGGGGAGGTGTCAATACCTGCTAAATGCGAATTAACCCCAAGTTCAAAAAGATGCTTGCGGATGGGACCGACCGCGTCTCTCGTTGAAACAGGGTCAGGATTAATGACTATAATGTCATCTGGACGTAATTCATCCTCTAACAGGTTAGCACGAACAGCGTCGGCAACCCACTTTGCCTGTTCCTCCTTCGACTTAAAGCAGTGGAACTGGATTAGGTCATCGTTAGGAGAGTGGCCTTCCAGAAAATCTGGGCTACTGTCTTTTGAGCGCGAGAGGGTTACTTCATGGCCATCCAATAAATCTCCGTCCGTCACCTTATAACCAACATCAAGCCAGAGCTGATTATTGTCGAAAATCTGTACTAAACCGGTTCCAACATCTGGATCCGGAGTCCTGTAGACACCAAAACCTAGGGCGTGGGCGGTGACCAGCACTGGTCGCGAGTTCCGGTAGCATTTTTCAAGAATAACATCCTGCTGGGGCTTGCCTGGCTCGTTTGGCTGGAGCCGAACCCTGGGAGTTCCATCAGCGTGTTTACCAAAGATTTCTTCTGGGGAAGGAAGCGAATCCGTGCTCAAGTTTTGAAGTTCGTCGTAGGCATAAACAAGCCGCTTCTCGCGCTTAAGTAACTCATAACATATGCGCAAAAACGAAGGAGGAAAGTCCTGTGCCTCATCCACAAGGATGGCGTCGTAGATACCGGTGGGATTGGGGCACTGTTCCAGTGCTCTCTGGCATGCTCCTTCAAACTCCTTCCCTTGGCCAAAATTGTGTTTAGCCGAGAAATAATCGTGATATTCGAGACCATTAATCTGGCAAAAAGTGTAATAAAGGCCGTTTCGATCTCCCCCGCCTGGAGCTCCCCAAGCATGAACTATCTGTACCTTGTCCCAGTCCGGCTCCTCATTCGTTTGCTCAATGGTAAAGTTATTGATGAGTTGCCGAAACTGACCCTTTAAAGACCTAGTGTTAAAAGTGACAGCAATCTTCCAATCTGGGTGCTGAGCGTGAAGATACGCAGCCTTTAAAGCAAGGACGACGGTCTTGCCAGAACCTGCAAGACCGCGAATTCGTTGAACTCCTTCAACCGTCTCAATGACGGCACGACCCTGAAGAGTGTCTAGGTTCGCGATGGAGTCTTCAAGTCGTTTCAGCTTTGCACCACGTGAGTCACTCTTTTGTACGTCTCGCTTGCGCCCTTTACGTATGGTTGAAATGGCTTGGATTACAGAGACCAAAGCCTCGTAACGGCTGGGATCTTGCCAGTCACGCCTATCAAGCCACGCCTCTAGGTTTGCCTCGTTACAAACTGGATGCAACTCACTGGATATCCCCGCTGTATCATCTAACACCGGGGCGAAAGTCACCGGGTAAATGGGAACCTTAAGGTCACGTCCTTGCATCAAGGATTTGTGAGCACGAAGTTTTGATTCTAACTTGTTGTAGCTGTCATCTTGGGCTTCCTGCACTTGACTGACATCACGACCTTCTACAAGGTTGAATACAACCAGCCCACTTTCCTTGGACACCAACATCGCATCGATGTGATATGGGCCCTCGGATGTTCCGATAATTGGGTAACCAATAAACAGGTAGCCGTTGTATTTTTGCCGAGAGGTAAAAAAGTCGGCCAGCTGCTGTGATGAGACCGGTTTTGTTGTTGTTCCGCGTATGATTGTTACCACTTTAGGCCTCCTGGCACCACAATATATCGTCCGTCCGTCAAAAATGTTTCAGTCTTAAGTGCGCCCCCACCAGTAAGTTTTGGCAAAGTTATACTCCCTTTCCAAAAATTGGGGGCAATCGCCGTCCTCTCGTCCAATGGCTTTGGCGAATCAATCTGATGGTCGCACCATTGTAAACGCACGATTTATCAATCGAGGTATCATTCAAGGTGCCACAAATGTCAAGCATCATCCAAAAATCACCACCTAGTTTTGGCTAGCTGGTCGAAATCAGTTTTTTAGGCTGGATTTTGTCTTTAAGTCATAGCTTTTTAATCAAGCAAGGGGCATGAGGCAGGGACAGGGGCAGGGGGGGACAGGGAGCAGGGACAGAGGCGGGGGACGGGGACAGGAGGCGCTAGAAACGGTAGGTGGCGCTGAGGGTCAGGCTTCTGGCTTCGATTGGGGAGCCCAGGGAGGTCAGGTTGTCTAGGGAGAAACCT
>Ga0255346_1007637_pt1 | contig 10058 bp, 10 predicted proteins | sample wastewater_treat_FD_194410 | JGI IMG/M metagenome (GOLD analysis project Ga0255346, IMG submission 194410) | Wastewater microbial communities from Lulu Island WWTP, Vancouver, Canada - plant22 | ecosystem: Engineered > WWTP > Wastewater > Unclassified | place: Canada: Vancouver, British Columbia... | reverse complement strand
ATCCGCCTCCCGGTAAACGAAGTAATCGCAGAAATTGCTCCGGTCCTTTTCAAGGACCCGTTCCGCCTGTGATTCCCGGCACTGGTTGTATACACGGTCATCGTAGAACGTGCAATTCAGGCAGCACCGCAGATCCGCCCGGCAGTCGGGACACACATCCTTCCGCCCGACGACCCTCGGGATCACCAGTTCCTTGCCACACCGGTGACAAACTTTCATGATGCTTCCACCTTAACCCTGCTTGGGAAAGGCTTTCCCCAGCCACTGGAGGGTCTTTTTCAGAATATGCCTGTAGATGTCCTCCGTCGGCAGATACAGCGATTTCGGCACCTCGAAGGAATGATCGCCGCCATCCACCACTTCCAGACGGGAGTTCATGTCCAGGTCCAGGGTGCCGAAGACCTTTTTCAGGAGCAGGAGATTGCAGAAAGGATCTCTTGTCCCGGCGAAAAAGAGCATGGGCGCCTTGATCTTCGCAAAATGATCCGCCCGGGCTTTTTCCGGCTCCCCCATGGGATGAAGGGGGTACCCGAGAAAGACAAGGCCGTCGGGATCGATGAGTTCTTCCGCCGTCATGTGCGCCGCGATCCTGCCGCCCAGGGATTTTCCGGAGGCGAAAATTCTTTTCGGCTCCAGGCCCGACTCTTCGCGGATGTAACGCATGGCACCTTCCCAGGCCAGGTAGAGGGCATCCTTTTTATCGGGATGCTCCCGGCCTTTCTCCTTGAACAAAAAATTGAACCGCAACGTCGCGTATCCCGCGCCGGCCAACCCCTCGGCAAAGGTCACCAGCAGGGGGTGCTTCATCCCGTTCCCCTGGCCGTGGGCGATGATAAAGACATCCGCATTTCCTTTCTTCGCTCCCTCGGGAACAAGAAGGATACCGGAAACCGCTTCCCCGTTTCCCAGGGGAAGCGACACCTTCTCTTCCGTGAATGATTGATTCGCCATAACCGTTTGTTCCTTCCGATTTATTCGTGACGTCACGATTGTTTCAGTGCCTTGTCTCTTCTGCAAGCGGTATGCGCAGAAGGGGCGGCTTTCTCGAAACAGGTGATGTCCATTCTCGTTTATGAACATATCACTTCATTTGCAGATACTCCATATCTGAGTGCCCGTGGATCGCACTTCGTTCGAGAAGGGGTCGATGAAAAAGTGGAGCGGGTAACCCGCCAAAAACTCCGAATGAAGAAACCAATTCTCCGGCCGGCGATCGCATCGTGTCCTGTTAGCTTGAAAATTGCATGTCGGTTGATGGTAATCGGTTAAAATGGATAAAGAAAAACATTGAAAGGATTCTATCCCGTAAATGCTCGCACTTGACGATACCGAAAAAAAATTGAGAGATGAAATCTCGACACTCCGTCAAAAAATTGCCATCCTTGAATCCTCAAACCGGCCACAAAACCCTGCCCCGAGCATGAAAAACCAAGGGGACAATCATTTTTCCGATCTGTCCGATATGATCATGGATGGTTTTATCCGCACCGACATGAACGGAAACATTATCGAGTATAACCAAGTTTTCAGGGAAATGATCGGCTACGACGATCATGAAATCACGTCCCTGAACGATCACGACCTCACCCCTTCACAATGGCATGCCATCGAAGCGCAAATCATCACGGAGCAGACCCTGAAGCGGGGTTACTCCGATATCTACGAAAAAGAATACGTCCGTAAAGACACCCGGACCATTCCCGTCGCCTTGCGCAACCGCCTGGTCCGGGATCGTGAAGGCAACCCTGTCGGCATGTGGGCCGTCATCCGGGACATTTCAGAAAAAAAATTCTCCCAGGAATTGCTGGAACAATCGGAGGGGAAATACCGGACACTGATCGAGCACATGCAGGAAGGGATTTTTATTCTGCGGAACGACGTCATTCAATTCGCGAACACGGCTCTGGCGGATATGCTGGGCTACGACCAGCTTGAAATGATGGGTAAAAAAGTGGAGACCTTCATTGCCCCCGAAGATCGCCGGATCATGAAGGGACGTTACCGGATGCGCAAGATCGGCGGCGGTTCCATTTCAAACTATGAATTCAACCTCCTTCACAAAGACGGGACAACGCGGATCACGGCCCTGCTGAACGCCGGAGTGATCGAGTTCCAGGGTCGAGACGTAATCATGGGCACCATCCGCAACATCACCCTCTATAACCAGATGAAGACCGCTTTGAGAGCAAGTGAAGAGCTATGTTCGAAACTTCTTGCCGCGATTCCGGATCCGGTCGTTCGAACGGATCTGCAAGGCCGGATCGTTTTCGTCAACGATGTCGCCGTGCAACTCAGCGGGTATTCAAGGGAAGAAATAACGGGGATGGAACTCACCTTCTTCGTCGTTCCGGAAGACCGCCGCCGGGCGTTGTACAACATGCGGATCATGTATGAAAGAACGATCGGTCCGATGGAATACCGCATCAAGACCAGAAACGGCAGGATCATGCACATGGAAGTCAACGGCGATATCCTGCGAAGCGAAGATGGAACGCCCTATGGCACCGTCCAGGTCTGCCGCAATATAACCGCACGGAAAAAGATCGAAGAAACGCTGAAAGAATGGGAAGAGCGTTACCGCCTTTTGTCTGAAGCTTCCTCCGAAGGCGTCGCGGTCACGGACCAGGGTCGCTTTCTTGACGCCAACAGGCAGATGCTCGACATGCTGGGCTACAGCCACCAGGAAATCGTCGGCAGACCGGTTTCCGATGTCATTGCCCCGCAGTCGCTGGACATGGTCATGAAACATATCCGGGAAGGCTGCGAGGAACCCTACGAAAACTATCTCCGCAGAAAGGACGGCACCTGTTTTCCCGTCATCAGCCGGGCGAGAATGATGCTCTGGGGCGGAAAAAAATACCGGGTAACCGTTCTGAGGGACATAACCGAAATCAAACAGGCGGAAGAAGAACACAAACAACTGGAAGCGCAGATCCAGCAAGCTCAGAAAATGGAGGCCCTGGGGACCCTTGCCGGGGGGATCGCCCACGATTTCAACAACCTCCTGATGGCGATCCAGGGCTACACCTCGCTGATGCTCCTGAATTGTCACCCTGACAAACCCGAATATGAACGGCTCAAGAGCATCCAAAAGCAGGTCAAAAGCGGCGCCGAACTGACGAGGCAACTGCTGGGTTTCGCCCGGGGCGGTAAATATGAAGTCAGGACGACGGACATGAACGACCTCCTGTACCAAAACTCGGAAATGTTCTCCCGTACGAAAAGGGAAATCACACTGTACCGCAAATTCACGGAAGACCTTTGGGCGGCGGATGTGGACCGGGGCCAGATGGATCAGGTTTTCCTCAACATGTATATCAATTCATGGCAGGCCATGCCGGCGGGCGGCAGCTTGTTCATCGAGAGCCAGAATGTTTTCCTGGACGAACAATTCGTCCTGCCGTACGAAATCGCACCCGGCAGGTACGTCAAGATCTCCGTCATCGACACGGGATGCGGCATGGATCAGAAAACGCTGCAGCGGGTATTCGAACCCTTCTTCACCACAAAGGAAGTCGGCAGGAGCTCCGGTCTGGGGATGGCCTCCGCCTACGGCATTGTCCGGAATCACGGCGGAGTGATCACCGCTCACAGCAAGAAGGGCTTCGGAACCACCTTCAACGTGTATCTGCCCGCATCGGTAAAGGCGACGCATCAGGAATCTTCCCCGAGTCCCGAAATCCTGGTCAGGGGAACGGGGACGATCCTCGTCGTCGATGACGATAAGGCCAACAGCGACGTGATCTGCCAGATGCTTATCTCGCTGGGTTACAAGGTCATCAATGCCCGGAATGGCACCCAGGCCGTCGAAATTTATGATAAAAGGCGGGATATAGATCTGGTGATTCTCGACATGATCATGCCTGGAATGAGCGGCAGCGAAACGTTCGATCAGCTCAAAAAAATCGATCCCGGCGTCCGGGTCATTCTCTCCAGTGGATACAGTATGACCGGCCGGGCGAAGATCATTTTAGACCGCGGCGTGAAGGCTTTTATTCAGAAACCCTTCACTGCAGAGGAATTTTCGCTGAAAATCCGGGACGCCCTGCAGAAATGACGGGGATCGAACTTCCTGTCCCTCCACCCTGCCTTTGATTTTCTTGACTTCAGAGTGCGCAGAATATAGGCTGCCTCCTCGACGGCTGTTCGCGAGCCGATTACTCAATCCGGGACGGTAAGATGGAAGAGACAATATACACTTTGACCGATGAGGGACCGATGGAAGGGGACGGGAAAAATCTCTCCGAGGAAGAAAGAATGGATGCCCTGCTCAATGACGCTCTAAGCCTTGTTCTGCGTCACCTCGGCGTCGATCTTTCAGGGGACGTCGGCCGGCAGCTGGAAGACAAGGAAATCATCGTGGAAAACTGCCGGGAAGAAGACAATCCCGTCGCCAGGGGATTTTACGTTCTCCAGAGACAGGTCAAGGACATCCTGCCCATCGCTTTCATCGGCAATACAAGGACGAAGGAACAAAAAATCCTGGCGGATCTCGTCATGTTCCGGGGCGAAGAATTGAAAATCGAATAGGAGTCATGCCAGCTTGGCGCCTCCCTTATTGGAAGCGTATTCCGGGGTGTGCCGCCCTTGCCCGGAATGAAAAAAAATAGGATTTCCGGCAACTTGTCGGAAATACCAGACATCTTGAAATACCCCTCAGCGGGACCGATCCGGCACATCGGCACCCCGCACCATCCGTCAACCATCCATTCCCCTACCCTCCATGTCACCATTGGTTCCATCAAATACTAGGGATTAAACCGTACGAAACAAGTATAATACCCGTGTTGATCTATTTTATCTTGTCTGGCAAGAAAGTGTGAAAATGTTGAAAAAACTCTCGATTTCAAAGGAGGTTTTATGGAAAAGCGAGGGGAAAAGCGTGTCATTAAAGTTCTGGCCGCCATCGATGGATCGCCCGTGTCCGACCTGGTTCTGCAGCATTGTGCGCGCTATGCGAAAATGTCCGGGGCTGATCTGACCTTGCTCCATGTCATTGAAGATATCGTTCCCCTGTCGGGAGCACCGGATACGCCGCTCCGCCTGGAGAGAAAGAACGAGGCGGCAAAAATCCTGGCCAGGGCCGAAAAAATTCTCAGGGACCAGGGGCTGGAATGTAAAACGCTCCTCGTGGAAGGGCCCGTTGCCCAGCAGATTGTCAACGTGGCCGAAGACAATGAATTCGATTATATTTTCATGGGAAGCCGTGGATTGAGGGGCATCAAGAGAATGCTCCTCGGAAGCGTGGCGGACAGCGTGACCAAACACGCCCATTGCGCGGTGACTCTCATCCGTTAAGGAATCAAAGACGATGAGAGGGGAATCCGGATGGACTTCCCTCGAACATAATCTCTCCTCGACATCAGATCCGCCACGACCCCCCGAAATAACCGGGCGGATCTGATGCCCCCCCTGTTCAAGGATCGCTGACGATCGGCTCCAACATATCGCATTCCTATTTTCGATGTGACCGCTTTCCTTGCAAATAATCCCCGTTGGATGTATGGGGGAATTTATATTTCGGACATGCGCGAACAGGACCCCTTGCCTGCTCATGGGAATCACGGGATTATCAGGACCATCGTATGGGCGGGGTTTGTTTTCTATTTTCTCTGAGGAGCGAGGTTAAAAACATGATCAGAAAGATCAGCGGAGCTTTTACCGGAGGCGTGATCGGGACAATCATCTACAGCATCAGCCTTTGGATTCTCGGATTCGTGGGTTTGACCTCCTGGGTCGGAACAACCATCAAACCGGTTTTCACCGCGTCATGGCTTTATCAGCTGATGATCTGGGGCGGTCTCCTGATGCTTCCTTTGATGTTGCCCCTCTGGAAAAGCCGCATCGCTTTCCGCGGCTGTATCTTCAGCCTTTTGCCCTCCGCCGTAATGTTGTTTTGGGTCTTCCCCAGGATGGGCAAGGGTCTGATGGGCACGGGACTCGGTTTAGCGACGCCCTTTCTGGTGATCGCTTCGAGCTTCGCCGCCGGAGTTGTCGCGGCATTTTGGTACAAATCGACCGCCCGTTAGCAATGTCCCGCCACGCATATTGTCCGGTCAAAACGCATTAAAAGGAGGCTGACATGATGTTCTGGGATGATCGGTATATTCTGGGCATAGGCCTGTTTATCATGATTCTGATCCTGGTGCTTGTCCTCGGAGGAATTGTTTTTTTTATCAAAATCGTCACTTCAGGAAGAAAAAAGACGCCGGAGGCATCCGATTCAATTATTGAAATCCTCAAAACGCGATATGCGAAGGGAGAAATCACCCGGGAAGAGTTCGAACAGATGAAAAAGGACCTTCAGTAAGAACCGGAAGGCAAATTTTACAGACCGGGCCGCATCATCTTTGCTTTTCCCAATCCCAGGCCGTCCGGATAATGAAATCCAAATCGTCGCATTGGGGCGTCCATCCCGCCAGGGCGCGAATGCGGCCGCTGTCCGCGACCAATGCCGCCGGATCTCCGGAACGCCTCTCCGCTTCCACTACCTCGATGGAAATCCCCGTCACGCGGCGCACGGCGTCAACCACCTGGCGGACGGAAAAACCATGACCGTAGCCGCAGTTCAGGACAACCGACTTCTCCCGGCGCACCAGGTATTCCAGGGCCAGGACGTGCGCCTGGGCCAGGTCGTCCACGTGGATATAATCGCGGATGCAGGTGCCGTCCGGAGTCGGGTAATCGGTGCCGTAAATGTTGAGCAAAGGGATCTCTCCCTTTGCCACCTTCAGCGCCCGGGTGATCAGGTGGGTTGATTCGGCATAGGCCTGGCCGATTCGCCCGCCGGCATCCGCCCCCGCCACGTTGAAATATCGGAGGGCCGCATAATGAATTCCCCCCGCCCGGTCCAGATCGCCCAAAACCTGTTCCATGATCATTTTCGTCGCTCCGTAGGGATTGATCGGTTTCATCGGAGCTGTTTCATCGACCGGGCTGGTCTCGGGATTCCCGTAAACAGCAGCGGACGAGGAATAGATAAGCCGATGAACGCCGCATGCCTGCATCGCTTCCAGAAGATTCAGGGAATTGACAACGTTGTTGCGGTAGTACGCCAGGGGTTTCCGCACCGACTCTTCAACCTGGATGGATGCGGCGAAATGGATGACCGCCTCGGGCAGGAAACCGGCCATCACCTCGCCCAATCTTTTCGGGTCCGCCAAATCCCCCACGGCCAATTCCCCGTAAAGCACCGCCCAGGGATGCCCTGTAGAAAGATTGTCATAGACGAGGATTTTGTGTCCCTTTTCTCCCAGCGCTTTCACCACATGGCTGCCGATATACCCGGCACCGCCCGTTACCAGTATTTTCATTCGATTTCCTCTCCCATGTTTCCGATTTCACTTCATCGGGCACCGAAACGGTACCGTCCTGACATCTTGGGTCAAACTCCACGCCCCCGGAATGATGATACACCGGAGGAATACCGCACCGCCGCAAAGTGCTTTCTAAGCGGTCCAGAGTTTGGGAGATTGGAGGCCGCGCTTCCTGATGATGTTGCGCGTATCCAGAACGACCTTCGCCTTCTTCATGACGAGCTCGTAGTCGACATTGTCGTGGTCGGTGACAATCACGGCAGCTTCATAGAATTCGTCCTTGATTTTGCCCAGATCGACCGAGGCCAGATTGTAACGGTACTTCCGGGACGGTGGAATGACGGGATTATAGGGATCGTGGTAGGCGATCTTCGCCTTCTCCTTCAGAAGGAGTTCCATGATCTTCAGCGCCGGGCTTTCCCGCATATCGTCGATGTTCGGCTTGTAGGAAACGCCCACAACCAGGATGTTCGCCCCCGCGATGGAAAGGCAGTTGTGGTTCAGGGCGCGGATGAGGCGCCCCATGACGTAATAGGGCTGGTTGGTGTTGATTTCACCGGCAAGCTCGATGAAGCGCGTATGAAAATCGTACTCCTTGGCCTTCCAGGTCAGGTAGAAGGGATCGATGGGAATGCAGTGGCCCCCGAGACCCGGTCCCGGGTAGAAAGCCTGGTAGCCGAAGGGTTTGGTCGACGCCGCCCGGATGACTTCCCAGACATCGATCCCCATGCGGTCGAAAAGCATTTTCAGTTCGTTGACAAGGGCGATATTGACGGCCCGGTACGTGTTTTCGAGGATTTTCGAGGACTCGGCCACCTCCAGCGAGGAAACTGGAACGACCTGGACGATCTCCCTGTAAAGTTGAACGGCCCGTTCCAGACAATTCTGCGTCAGGCCGCCGACGACCTTGGGAATCGTCGCGGTGGTGAAGGAGGGGTTCCCCGGGTCTTCCCGCTCCGGGGAGTAGGCCAGGGCGAAATCTTCGCCGGCCGCCAAGCCCGACTTCTCCAGGATCGGCTTCATGACATCCCGTGTTGTTCCGGGATAGGTGGTGCTCTCCAGGATGACCAGCTGTCCTTTAACGATATGGCGGGCAAGCGTTTTACAGGTGTTGACGACGAATTTTAAATCCGGCTGGAAATGTGCGTCCAGGGGTGTCGGCACACAGATGAGAATGGCTTCCACTTCCGGGAGGCGTGAGAAATCAGTGGTGGCGCTGAATCTTTGATCGTCTATCCAATTTTGGATCAGCCCAGAGGGAATGTGATGGATGTAGCTTTTTCCCCGGTTCAGGAGATCCACTTTCTTCGAGTCGATATCGAATCCAAGGGCCCGGCAACCCTTCGCAATGAATTCCCGGAGCAGGGGCAGGCCGACATAGCCCAGACCGATCACACCAATATTTTTATTCATATTCACCATTCACCCTTTCATGTTGGTTCCATGCCCGTCAACCCCCTCCGCAACCGAAAGGAACGCACGAACAAAGGACGGACATTATTTGTAATATTCCAGGTACCAGGAAACGAAGCGATCGATCCCGGTTTCGATGGGTGTCGCCGGTTTGAAGCCCACGTCGGCCATCAGGTCGTCCACATCGGCGAAAGAAACCGGAACATCACCCGCCTGCATGGGCAGGAAATTCTTCCGGGCGGTCTTTCCCAGGCGCCGTTCAAGAACCTGGATGAAATCCAGCAGGAGAACGGGGTTGTTGTTGCCGATGTTGTACAGCTTGTAGGGGGCGAAACTGGAGGACGGATCCGGGCGGTCTCCGCTCCAGGATGGATTTGGCACCGGAATTTTCGCCGCCACACGCACCACCCCTTCGACGATGTCGTCGATATAGGTGAAATCCCGCTTCATGAGGCCCTCGTTGAAAACGTCGATCGGCCGGTCCGCGAGAATCGCCTGGGTAAAAAGGAACAGGGCCATGTCCGGCCTGCCCCAAGGCCCGTAAACGGTAAAAAAGCGAAGCCCCGTGCAGGGAAGCCTGTACAAGCCGGCATAGGCGTGCGCCATCAGTTCGTTCGCTTTCTTGGTCGCCGCGTACAGGCTCAGGGGATGGTCCACGTTGTCATGCACGGAAAAGGGCATCTTCGTGTTGGCCCCGTAAACAGAGGAGGATGAAGCAAAAACGAGATGCCGTACCTGATGGCGGCGGCAGCCCTCCAGAATGTTCATGAATCCGACCAGGTTGCTGTCCACATAAGCATGGGGATTCGTGATCGAATAACGGACTCCAGCCTGCGCGGCCAGGTGAATGACGATCTCCGGACGTTCTGTTTCAAAAAGAGCCTCCACGGCCCGACGGTCGGCAAGATCTGCCCGGATAAAACGGAAGTTTTTCTCTTGCTGCAGGATTGACAGCCTTGCCTCTTTCAGAGACACATCGTAATAGTCGTTTACGTTATCCAAACCGACAACGGTCCCGCTTTCAGCAAGAAGCTTCCGGGCCAGGTGGAAACCGATGAATCCGGCTGTGCCGGTGACAAGAAATTTGCTCATGATTTGATTTTTTACCTTTATTGCCTGCTGTTATGGACACCCTGCATGGCCGTTCAGTACGTTATTTATCATTCCGGTATTTGCTCTGTCAATCCGCACCGCTTTCCATTGCTCTCCCGGACAAGGGCGTGGAACCCGCAGGCAGTCTGAATGAAGAATCCTTAGCATAAAGTTTTCAAAAATGACCACTGATATGTTGTGTCCTCCCGCTCAAAAAATCGACAAGACGATTTCGCT
>Ga0255346_1007628_pt1 | contig 10064 bp, 8 predicted proteins | sample wastewater_treat_FD_194410 | JGI IMG/M metagenome (GOLD analysis project Ga0255346, IMG submission 194410) | Wastewater microbial communities from Lulu Island WWTP, Vancouver, Canada - plant22 | ecosystem: Engineered > WWTP > Wastewater > Unclassified | place: Canada: Vancouver, British Columbia... | reverse complement strand
GGCGGGGCAAACGTGTAGACGGCACCTTTGTGATTCCGTTGATCGGTGAATGTTCGCCGGAACTCAGAACCCAACTGGGCATAGCGGATCGTCTGGCTCCGATCATGGCCACAGCGACCAAGATAGCAGGTAATCCCCGCCTCATCAAACGCTTCCTCAACACGGTGTCCATCAGAATGTCAATCGCCAAATTGCAGGGTGTGACCGTCGACGAAGAGGTTTTGGCAAAATTGCTCCTCTTCGAACGTTGCGCGGATGAGTCGGCCTATCGCGAACTCGTGAAAGCCGTGAATGAGGACGACGAAGGCAAGGCTCGGTTCATAAAGAAACTGGAAGAAGCTGTGGCGGCAGGAGAAGAATGTGACGATCCGCCAACGGGTTGGAAGAGTGATTTTGTACGTGATTGGCTGGCATTGGATCCGTCTTTTACTGATTTGGACCTGCGTCCTGCCATGTACGTAAGTCGAGAACATTTGCCTCTGATAACCCCGGCTGACCAGATGTCGCCCGAAGCGGTGGCGTTGCTCGCGGCAGTATTGGACGCCAGGCAGGTCTTGGACCCAGTCGTTGCCCAGATTGGAGCGTTGTCCAAGGCTCAGGGGCAGCAGACTCCAAACACAGTTCCCTTGTTCGCAACCTTCCTCATAGACATCTTCAGGAGTTCGGAGTGCTTGGATGCCGGGGGTATCTGGCAACGGCGAAGGGTAAAAGGTAAGCCCCAGTGCTTCAATCTCCTCCGGAGTCAGATGTTCGGCTTCGGCGACCAATAGCCGTTGAATCCCACTCCGGGTATGAAACACGGCGGGAAGCTTAGCGAGGAGCCTCTGCTCTTCCAATTCCAGACAGGATTGGAGCTTCAGTGCTGTATCGGGGTGCTTGTCTTCTTTTCTGTCGTCAACGATTTCGTGCAAGATGCCATTGGATACCCGCTCAAGCAGTTTCTTTTCGGCCGCTACGGCCATGCAGCCAAAGTTGATTTCAGGAAGATGCCGGAGACGTTCAACAACCGGCATATCACTTAATACCTGTCGAAACCCCGTGAGCAATCCGGCGCGGCAGGCCCACGGCTTCACTTTTCCCATTAATCGAACAACTCTCTCGCTGGTGATTGGAAAGCCAAGATTTTCCAGAATCGCCGCACGTTTTCTCCGCAGTAGATCATGGACGGACTTACTGGATGACGCTCCAAACCTTTCCCCATGTATTGCCAAGAGAAACGCGAGCGGCGGATTTGTTTCTGCCAGTTCAATACCATCTGGATACTCCGAAAAGAATTTGATCAAAGAGAAATGCGCCTCCGGAAAGCGGCGAACCAAGCCGAGTGTACCGGGCGGGATCGCACTCAGGAATTCCTCTCGCTGTTCGATACGCCGTTGAATTCGCAGCAACGATTGTAACGCGATGGGAAGCTCGTAACCTTCAATGAATTGTTGCCGTTGCACGATGGAGGCGGCAAGACTCGGGTGGCTTAGAGCAAGCTCTTTGACCGTCTTGTCCCGCGCTTTCACAAGAGCTGTTAAATTGAAATCGTCCTGTACATCCTCGATATCGCTCCATGAATTTAGCGGGCTTTCCCGCAGGAAAACCGGATCGGGCCACAGACGCAAAAAGAAACGATGACCATCCTTCTCGCGGAGGATGCCCCGGGACAGGTCAGGATTGACATGAATCACTGTGCCGCGCCTAGTGGAGTTGAAGGAATTCCATTTCCCGCCAGATAGCATCGCGTCTAGCGAGTACTGATTCTCGAACGCGTTCCAGCGCGCGATGAGCGACATCGCTTATGGTGTCCTTGTCGCAGTCTTCGGCAATGCAGGCAAACGCATCAAGAAACGAAGATGTTATTGAAAGCCAGCCATGTTTTCCTTCGAAAATCCTGTCCCATAGTGCTGAAAGAACAGGCGCATGCTTGGTCACTATGAAACGGTCTTCCGGGTGGTGTGGGCGCCGCGGATTGTCCGTGATAATGATTCCAAGCCCCGCAAGTTCTCCGCGCTTGTTTGCTTCCGGCGATATAGCACTGAATTCGTTTTGCTGTAGAAGGGTTTCGATGCGCCGCAACGTGGCTTCCAGGGCGGCACATTCCAATCCCAATTCGCCCGCTCTTTCGCGTTCGAGGCGATTGACGGCGTCTTCCATTTCCCGCATCGCGATGTTCTCAAGCAGCGCCTGGAATGTTGTTTGTCCATCGGACTCCGCCGCGGCATCGAGCGCCTTAAGTATAAGCGCGTCGCGCTGTAGTTTCAGCAAGCGCGACAACGTCTCCTTATGGTTCCCGATGCTCCGGGAAAATTCGCAGCCGGACTTGACCCGATTCACGAGTTGGTTGAAAAACTTGAACGTGGCCTTCGTTGGCCATGCCTTCAGCATGTGTTGGTGGCGCTCGGGAAGCTCGTGAAGTTCCGCAGCGGCGACAATGCGCTCTAGGTATCCCTCCCTCGGCGTACCAAGGGTATGGTTCCGGTGATCAATGTAAACCAGCGCCTGGAATTCGTTGCCCGCCACGTCGCGTACGATCCTGTATCCCTTGTCGTACAGGCCATGCGCGTATCCTTCGTAGCTGTCGAGAGCGATTTCATCCGAAGGTTGCAGACACCACAGAAGCCCTGGCGCCTCGAATCCGGGGGCGGGACATACAGTGGCGTAACCTCGCTCGTTGATAATGAAACGATAGTCTGGAAGCAACGTCGTTCCAGCGTATTCCGCGCGCGGACAACGGCTGGACATTTGCCGCTTGTCCATATTCGAGCCGTAGGCAAAGTAATAAGTGCTCATGCGTATCCTCTCTTTCCAGCCATCTTACTGCAGTAATTCGACTTCGACGTAGAGTTGGTTCGCTTCATTAAACTGCGCCAGAAAACGGATTTCTAGTTTGTTCCCATTGGCGAGGAGGAGGTCCGCCAGGCACGTCACGCGCCGGAGATCCTTTTCCCGGGATTCCACTCGTACGTTCTCCAGGCGCAAGTCCATATCCTTCGTTTGTTCTTCGATTTTGGATACCACCTGTTCAATCAGTTCCGATTTCTTGCGGAGGTTTTGCCAAGCCGGAAAATCGAATTCGGGATATCCGAAACGAAGCATGGCGTCGGGTGTCATGCCGGTGACTTGACTTCCCACCTCGGGCAAAAGGGCGTTTTGTATCGCATTCATGGAAACCTTGAGCACCAATTGCCTTACGTCGTTGGATGACGGGTCTGGGGTTCGGCTTCCTCCGCAGGCGGCCAGCAGGACGATGGAAGCCAAAGTGACGCCCAGCAGGGCGCTGGCCAGTTTGTATCCGTTCTGTTTCATGTCGTTTTTCCCTTCGTGCGTTTATTCCATTGTGAAACCGATGGAGCGTTTCGCGGCGTGAGATGTCCATCGCTCTTCCGTTTCCATAGCCAATGCGCGCTCGAAATCCCCTGCTGTGACAACCGCATCCGAAGACCTGCCGCAAGCGAAGCGCGAGGCGTTTAGTATCACGTTCTTGATCTCGCCGCCCGCGAGGTCTGTCCGGCTGAGGCGCGCGATATCCACATCGGGCGCCAAGGGCAATTGCTTAGGTATCAGTTTTTGCCAAATTGATTTTCGTAATTCACGGTCTGGACGCGGGAATTCCACCTTGGCCGCAATTCGGCGTTCCAAGGCTTTGTCCAGCGTTGTTTTCCGGTTCGTGGCGAGAATGCAGACGCCCTCGAAGCGTTCAATTTCCTGAAGCAACACGTTGACGTCGCGCACTTCCCAGGCGCGGCTTGCCGCGTCTCTGTCGAAGAACATCGCGTCGGCTTCGTCCCAGAAGAGCACAGCGTCGTTCTGACGCGCCTTTTGGAAGGTGCTCACGATGTTCTTTTCGGTCTGTCCGACGAAGCAGTTCTGAATCTTGGAGTAATCGGCCACGAGTAATGCTTTGTCCAACTCCCGCGCAATGGCTTCCGCTGTCGCGGTTTTGCCGGTTCCTGGAGGACCGTAGAAGAGCATGGTGATACCGGTTCCGTATGGGAAGGCGCTGCGCAACCCCCACGTTTGCATAAGCTTTTTCGAATTGCGCACCTGGTCGAGTGCGAGATGGACCGATTCGCGGGTGCGCTGGGGTAATGCCAGGTCCTTCAAGGAAATGCGGGGCATGCGCAACGCCGCATCCCGTTTCACGGCAATTCTGCTCGACTGTTCAAGTCCCAGCAACTTTAACGTCTTGCCAGTGAGTTCGTACTCGGTCTCCTGAATGGATTCGGCGCTTTCGGACAGCAGACTACCATTGCCGCCGCAAGGCTGGATGTAGCCGTTCTGGAGCAAGGGGGCGCTCGACATTAGTCTGTCGAGACGACTGCTGAATTGTTCGGGTTTATCACAGATGGTCCGGCTCAAACCTGCTCCGGTAAAGAGTTCGTTGTCTGGCTTCACGTGGCTCAGGGCCTTGCCCATCAGGGCGAGCAGGACAGTCCAATCCTGTTTGGCGATGCCGATCTCCGTACGGGCGCGGCTGAGCTTCCAAGTGGGCTTTAACCGGAGCACATCATCGAGTTGGCGAATCAGCCAGTCCTGCTTTCTACTCCATTTCTGAAAATCCGCCTGCCGGCAGTAACCGCGCATGACGTCGTTCAGTTCTTCACTTTTCTTCTGCATCGTCCGAGTCAATCGCGCCAGGACGTCGCGCAAATCGTCCTCCCGGTTGAGATCTGTCAGAACGGAGCCCGTATTCTTGTTTTGAAGAACAGACTGGACGATACCTGGATCAATAGACACATTCCGGTCGCGCAAATCGTCATCAGGTTCGTTATAGAAAATGATGTCTTTCTTGTACAGCTTCCCGGTTTCCGAGAGGGCTCGCAAGGCGGAGAGCGACGTCGAAGCCGGAAGCGCAAGGACACGAAGAACGTCTCCGACATCGCTGATGCGGTGTTCGCAAAGACCCAAAGGATCAAGTAAAAGAGCCAGCAGGATTTCAGTCTCAATGCGGTTAAGACGCAATCGCTTGCAGGTGTCAGCCAACAGTACGGAACGGGGCGTCAACGCCAGCCGTCCATGAAAATGCAGCGACAACCTGTGGGCCGCATGGCTGATCGCTTTCACTTTCGAGGAATCGTCATCATGGAAAAGCCGTTCCTTACCACGCAACTCTTCCCGTGTGCGAAAAACAACGAGTATGGACTCCAATATCTGGTCATTGCTGCAAAAGGGAGCAGGGATGCATGACGTTTCTGTCAATCCGGTGGAAACCCCGGCGGAAACGTTGTCCTTTGTTCCGCCCGGGAAGCATTTTGTTTGCGACGCCATATTCCTTATCCTTCAATGCGTTTGCGGGTTTTCTTTCAGGATGTTCTAAAGCACTCTTCGTGCCAAGTCTTCGTCAGAACGTACAGGTTCTTTTGTAAGACGATAATTCTGTAAGAGTTACGCCGATGACGCCCGGCTTGGGACTTGTATTGCGCAAGGAAGATGTTCAATAATTGAATTGGCTACATGCAAATTTTGAAGGGCTCTATCATGCGTTCGCTTCGAACAGATAAACGCCACATGATTCTCACCGTAAACGGGCTGATGGGTGCGTGCGCGGCCGCGGCCGTTCTTCTACGGTATCCAGATGCACGGCTTCAGTTCACAAGCCCCCGCCATCTTCCGAAGGCGCTGGAATTCCTGCATGGGGAAAAGTACGCGGGCACGGTACATATCTGCGGCATTGGCATCAGTATGCCATCGGAAGAGTTGGATGAAATCCTTAAAAGCCTTCCTGACAGCATGTCGCTTGTTTGGTATGGAGGCTCGGACCATCCTGAATTACAGCAGTATGCCAGGCGTCTTGGAGCGAAGGCGGAGTTCCAGTTGAGCGCCGCTCCCACCACCACGAAGGCCATCATTGATTCTCTCGGGGTGCAGGAATTGGCACGGGCCTTGCTTCTTACCGAACTGGCCGAAGAGGCGCTGCGGAACAAAGCGCCGCGCTCGGAATTGCACCGCTTTTGTCACGACACAGTACACGCCGCAAACAGACGGTTCTTCTTCTTCGGCGACGACATACTTAATGAGAAAACCATCCAATATCTTGCTGGAGTGAAAGAGAGGTCTCGTGAACTTGATGAAGCCGTCGAAGAATACCGGCGATCACCGGATGCTCTTTACCCCCTGGGGTCGAGCCGGGCGATGAAGGGGTTGCGGGAGCAAATAGGCCGTCTTGGACCGGTCCCTGAACCCGTACTCATCACCGGCCCGACAGGGTCGGGTAAAGAGCTGATGGCGAAGGCTTTGCATATCACCAGCGGACGCGCTGGCGCGTTTATTGCGGTCAATTGTGCTGTTTTGGGCGGAAATCCAACATTGGTTGAGGACCGTCTGTTCGGGCATGTAAAGGGGGCATACACTGGTGCGGACACCGCAACGAAGGGAGCTTTCGAGGAGGCGAACAGCGGCACGCTCTTTCTGGATGAAATCGGCGAGCTGCCCGCCGGGGTGCAGGCGCAGTTGCTCCGGGTGCTTGAAGATAAGGAGGTTCGTCCCGTCGGCACGATGAAGACGCGGCCGGTGGACGTCCGCATTGTCGCGGCCACGCACCGGAATTTAGCGCGCATGGTGACCGATGGCGCATTTCGACGAGATCTTTTTTACCGGCTAAACGTTCTCGCGATTCGCGTCCCGCCCCTACGCGAGCGGCCCGAGGACATGAAGAGCATAGCCGCCCATGCCGTCGGCGAACTCGAGACGCACGGGTACGAGTTAAAACTCACCAAGGCGGACTGGGATGCGATCCGGACATTCGACTGGCCGGGAAATGTGCGTCAGTTCCTTAACGTGCTAAAGCGCGCCGCGTATCTCGGACAGCCCGTGGCCGAGTTGCTCGAAGAAGAACATGAAGCCGAAGAAGAAGGTGTTGTAATTGATAAAGAACGATTGTTGCGTCTATATTGTCCAGACAACCCCGATGATGTGGTTCCGGTTCAGGAGATCTATGCCGCATATTTGCAGCATGTGCTGGGACTCTTCGAGGGTAATATTACGCGGACGGCAAAAGTACTCGATATTGCGCCCAACACGTTGCGGAAACATTTGATGACAGGAGAATAAGAGATGGCAGACAAGTGTATTTTCTGTAATGCAACTTCATATGGGTCGTGTTCTCGCAGCCCCCATAAGAAGCACGAGCACCTTGGAGACGAGAAGCATTGTGTCTTCTGTGGTTCCTCCGCCTACGGAAGTTGTAGCTACAGCCCTCACGGGAAGCACCAACATGGCCATGGCGCCAACAAGTGCGTCTTCTGTGGTTCAACGTCTACGGGTTCCTGTTCTTACAGCCCACAAAAAGTACATCAGAAGTAATCGCGGGAATTGAATATCGAGAACTTGAAGGAGGATGAAGAACATGTCTTTTGTGCGAAGTTTCAGACCATCTCAAATCACTCACCTGCAAGAAAGTCCCTTATTCCGCTTGCTCAAACGTGATGTAGAGAAGGGTACCGTCTTCCCAGCTTTTCGTAAAGACCGCATCGACTTCTATCACCGCGGCGGCAAACTGTTTTCCTTCGGAAAAAACGGATATCGCAGTGACATTACCGATGACCATTTTTGGACCCATATCAAATATGCGTCCGTTTTTCTGAGCCAGAAAAATCGAGATTACGTGGCCGAACGGGATTTGACTGACGCGACTGAGATATGTCCCATTCGGAATTTTGCCGAGGTGGAGGCGTTTGAGCAGATTAAGAAGAACTGCGCCATGTACGCACGAGAAGAGGCAAGCGCCGTCAGTTCCGTATACTCTGCATTTTCGTGGGCAAAGCAAGCAGCGCAATCACTGGTTGTCTTGGACATCGAGGTAAGCTTCGAAGTCGATGCCGACAGTGGACGCTATTTCAACGGAAAGAAAGAGAAACAGGACCGCGTCGATTTCGTCGTGCTGGATAAGACGAGTGGTCTTCTACGTTTTGTGGAAGCCAAGCTTTTTGTCAATCAAGAATTGGTCTCTCCGGAGGACAAGCCTTCGATCGTAGGGCAAATCGGAAAATATCAAGGGCAGATTCACAAGAGACACGGTGAAATCCGTGAAGCATACGGGAACTATGTGACGCTTGGCCATACTGTGTTCGGAGTGGAACCTACGCCCATCTCGGGTATTGATGAAACGGTTACTTTGCTCGTGACGGGCTTCAATGAGCAGCAGAAGTCTGATGGATTAGATCAGATCATCCGAATGTTGTCTTGTCATCCACATGATTTGGACATCTGTACCAAGGGAAACCTCAACGACAAGAATTGGAATCTCCAGCGGATTTGGGACAGCCAGTTCTGGAAGGCTGATGCGCTCATCGCAAACGGTGGCCAATTCAATAAATCCTGCAAGCTTACCCCATCGGAAATCCGGAGGTTGGCCAAGAAATGGCAAGGGGCGTTTTATGTTGGCTTACAAGGCGGAAGCAACATGTTAAGGCAAAAATTGTCGAGAGAAGAGCGCGCATCTTGGGTGATTTCTTCCCACCCAAAGCGACAAGAGAATTACGTGTCCGGCGATGAAGTTTATCGTGTTGCCAAAGAGTATATTCGGAACCAAGAAGAACTTATCGGATGAAGATTTGCATCCATCGAGGCAGCCGAGAGATTGGCGGCACGTGCATTGAGCTGTACGAGGGAGACACACGCATCATCCTCGACGTGGGCATGCCGCTGGTCAGGCCGGACGGAACCGAGTTCGACATCCGGGATTACGATGGACTCACCGGAGAGGAGCTCGTTGATGAATCGGTGCTTCCAGTAGTTGACGGTCTATATGCGTGGCAGAAGCCATCCGTTGACGCCGTGCTTATTTCTCACGCTCACATGGATCATTATGGTCTGCTCAACCATGTGCATCCGGAGATTCCGGTATACCTGAGCGCGGGTACGCGAAAACTCATTGAAATCACGGCATCATTTACAGGAAAGGAAAACCCACTCAAGAACACGCTTTGCTTTTCCTGGCCATCCCGGTTCCGGATAGGCGCGTTCACAATCAAACCTCATCTTGTCGACCACAGCAGTTTTAGCGCGTTTGCCTTTGAAATCGAAGCCGAAGGAAAGCGGCTATTCTACTCGGGTGACTTCCGCGCACATGGTTATCTCGGCAAGGCTATGGAGATTCTCTATCGGGAAGTCCGGCCGGGTGTAGACGCGTTGCTCATGGAAGGCACTATGCTGGGGCGCGATACGGAACGGGTTCAGACTGAGGAAGAGCTTTCGCTGGATGCCACAGAACTCTGCAAGATGTCGGAGAAGGCAATTCTCATCTACCAATCCGGCCAGAACATAAGCCGCGCGGTTTCCTTTTTCAAAGCCGCCAAACGGAGCTGTCGTCTTTTTATCCCGGATGTATACACGGTCCATGTCCTCGACGAGTTGGGGCACTGTCCAGGAGGGGAGAAACTCCCCTGTCCTGGCAAGCCCGGCTTCGATGATGTCCGGGTGTGGTATCCAAAGCGGTTGACCAACCGGCTCTTTGATACTGGTCGCGGGGATATCCCGCTACGCTATCAACCAAAGAAGATGACAAAATCCGAAATGGCTTCCGACCTTGGTAAGGTCATGCTATTCGTTCGCCCCGGCATGGAGGACGACTTGCGACACATTGACGGTCTCGCTGGCAGTACGCTTGTCTATTCTCTTTGGGAAGGATACCGGGATAAGAAAAAGACCCGGAAATTCCTGGATGTATTGAAATCGCTTGGCGTTCAAATCACCTCACTCCACACCAGCGGTCACGCCGACATCCCAGCACTCCGGTGCATGGCCAATAAGTTACAGCCCAAGCAAATCGTTCCCGTGCATACTTTCAACCGTGATGAGTACGAGGATCTCTTCGGTTTTCCTGTAAGCAATGAGTCTCCTGTGAAAATTTAGCGTCTTTCTAGTAGAAAGATCCCCAGAAGGAACCCTCTTCATAACGTCGCTCGGGAAACCCCGTCACGTTATAATACCAAGCATGCTGCCACCATCTCCACGAATCAAGCCCTCTATAATGTTACCGGAAGCAGATACGTCAAGCCATATAAAATCTTAACAGGATTTCAGTAACCCTGGAGATAGTAATATGGCTGGAGAACGCTTAAAAAATGCATTGAAGAAGT
>Ga0255346_1007626_pt1 | contig 10065 bp, 14 predicted proteins | sample wastewater_treat_FD_194410 | JGI IMG/M metagenome (GOLD analysis project Ga0255346, IMG submission 194410) | Wastewater microbial communities from Lulu Island WWTP, Vancouver, Canada - plant22 | ecosystem: Engineered > WWTP > Wastewater > Unclassified | place: Canada: Vancouver, British Columbia... | reverse complement strand
ATATTTTCTCTTTCCGTTCGGCTGATGTCTGCTCAGCATAATGGTCCCATCGTCTAGTGGTTAGGACGCTGGCCTCTCACGCCGGAAACCGGGGTTCAACTCCCCGTGGGACTACCAAAATTAAATCAAATACTTACAACGATATTTCCTCGCGTAAAATGACAATACCAAAGTCATTTCCAACCCCATTTCCAACCCCAAAGCCTCAAAACGGCCTTTTTCATGGTTTAAAGGATAGTCTTACGGATATAGTAATATAAGATATTATCTACTACAAAAGAAAAGTCACAAATGGTTTCGATCCAGAGGGCTACGATTGCCCAAGGAGGAAGCTGCCATCCGTAGCGGAAAACCTTCATCGGAAGTAGAATTTTACAAAGGACTTAACCCTTCTCCGTTTTTACGCGCTTCTCTATAATGGAACGGCGCTTGTACATTTCTTGAAATGACTTGTCGTTCAGTTCCCATTCACCCTTCTCATTTTTGTGGAATCTAGGATACCAAGCTGTCCCGTTCTCGCCTTCTATCCTCAAGATCGGCTGCATATCCTTTTTGTTCTCTGACATTCTAATTTTTCCTGAGCTTATTGTTTATTAAATTGCGGTTATTTATCTATTTTGAGCTTCCGTTTGATGCGCTCGATGATGCTCTGGGTGTTTTGTACGGGAAAGATTTGTTCCTGGTTAGCCAGCAAATCTCTAGTGCGGAAGATGCAAATGGGGTAATCCTTCACGAAGTTGTTGGGCATTATGGATTGAGGGGATTTTTCGGCAACACCCTCGATTTCGTCCTTGATGATATTCATTTACATAATCCTCTTATTCAGCAGTATGCCACAGGATGAAGAAAAAGCAACCAAAGCCGATGTAAAGATACCTCTTTTTACTCTAGGGCATTGTAAAAATGAGTTCTATAGGAGGCCTCTTAAATAAATGACTCATGAAATTGTTACCATCCCCGTTTTAATCTATCAATTTCGTATTGCTGTTGTCTTATTTTTGATTCCAATTCGTATTGTTCTTGTCTCCGGTGGAAATCCGCATCTTCTTGCGGTGACATTGGGGTATCTGTCCCTGCTTTTATCTGTCGCGCTTTTTCTTCTGCTGCGTTTTCAACAATATTTATATTTTTATTAGGCAAATTAAAACCACTGTCCTTAACTGCTTGCAACCTTGCCTTTGTATCAGATATTACCTTAGCTGCTCGTTTATCCCGTGATTCTTGAGCCGACTGCCCTGGACTGTACGGTGTTCCGGAACTTTGCTTTTGGCTAGCTTGCCACTCTCGGAATCCTCGAGCTTCTGCCGCTCTTTGTTTCATTTGAAACGCTGCTATCGCTGCCGGTGAGTCACGCTCGTATGATTCTATTTTTTTTGCCTTACTTTTAACTTCTTCCGGTGGCGGTTCGTTTGATATAACAGTGTTACCATCTTTGTCGGTGTAAGTGTAAATTTCGCCCGCTGATGTTAAAGAAGGTAAAATAAAAAGAATTATAATAATATAAACAATATTTTTCATAATAAACCTCCTCTTATTTTTTTTAAATTTTAAGTGAAACTCCCCGCGGCAAGACGCCGGGTATTCTGCAAAAACTTTTGATAATGTCTTTCATTACTTCAATTTTTTTTAGCGACCCTTTGCGCTGTTAATGCTCCACTGATATTCAGCGCCGTAATCTCCAGTGACAATGTCTATTCCAAAATCCTTTGTTGTGCGTGGCGGAATATTAACATCAACGGAATAGGTTCTTGTTTGTTTTATTCCGTTGAAGGAAGTTGATATGTCGATTGTTACTTGCTCTAGTGTTACATGGGAGTTGCCGTTGTACAAATTGCCACTGTATCTATTGCCATACTGAAGTCCTGCGCGTCCACTGATTTGGGCAATTTCATCTTGCGATAAATTGTGTGATGAAAAATTCGATATTACGAACAATGCAATAACTATAACTATTATGGGAATAGCAATCGCATAGACCCATTTTGAACTACCGCCTGCTTCTTTTTGTTTAAATGAATAGTCTTGATTGCTATGTATCGTTTTAAAATTATTATCTTGTTGTTTACGGTCTGGTGATAACCCTCTTTTATTAATTTCTTCCAATAAAGTATTGATAACTTTTGATAGTTCATCATCTGGGATATTGCTTGAAGCCTCTATTGATCTTGCTCGATTGTAGATTACAATCAGATCGTGACCGGGAATATTGTTCAGTCCGTTTTCGTTTATGGAAGATTTCAACAATTCTATAAATTCTTCATCATTACGCTGTGTTTCCGATGTTGAATAATAAGTTGAATTCAGGTTGATCCCCTTGTCTGCCCGAAATGTAAGGGCACCATGCGTATTATCAGCTTCATCGAAGACCAGAAAGTCATCCGGGATATCCTCATCCATCTGGGACTCTGGCTTGTCCGATCAAGGCCACCGCCAAAAATCTGTGCCGCCACATTATCCGAATCCAAAACCTCCGATTCCTACGCGCACCCTCCTCACCAACAAGCCGATGCCTACGCCGACCCCGAATACTCATGGGATGATTATATTCAGTCATAACGCCATAACGCATTAAAAAAATGACGTGACGGAGAGGTATGCCTGAATTCCGGTGGAAATACCTGTTTTGCAGGCAACACAACCAAAAGGTGAAAAATTTTCTTTAAAAGACGGATGTCGAAATGTGCCTCTAAAGGGGCATCCATGCGGCATCCCACATCTTGTGTCCAAAATCATCTTGACACACAAGAGTTCGCTTAATATACTTCCTCCAACTAAAAGGAAGTTCTTATCAATCCTGGCGAATACCAGGACAGCTTAACTTTTACGTCTGGATGTGGTTTATCATCGTATTTGTAAGAAAAACTTATTGAATCATCTGTGTTATCAATATTAGTATAAACCCAACATGATCCTGTTTCCATTCCATTGCGTGTCCATCTCGTAATACCGCCTCTTCCGCCTGGCTTGAAATATCCCCACCGAGAAAAGCTGTTTGCATCAATAGAACGGCAATTTTCGACCTTTTCTTTAGCGCTTCTCCAATATTTTATACCTGAACCGTAACCGCCCATAAATTTCTTTTACCTAAATGATAAGCTATTTAAAATATCCCAACATTCTGAGATAGCGATTTAACGCATTTATTTTCCGACGGTTCTCTTTAACTTGCGCTGAATAATCGCCGTGCCTTAGACGGGCATATTTCGACAACTTTTTTCCCCTTTCCGTTTTTGCCCCTGTGCTCTTGCCGCCGTGCAGATAACAGACCCGTTTACCTTTGACAGCAACATTCTTGCATGGCTTACCGGTGCTTTTTGCCTTGGCCTGACACTTCGGCATATTCCGAAAATCAGGTCTTCCGGGTTTGCTTCCATGAGGTAGATCGCGTTTTGTAAAGGATTCGTGTGCTTTGTTCTTTAAAGTCATAATTACGCACCTCTCTTTTTCTTACACGCCAACGGATAAGCCTTCCGTGCTTCTGCTTCCGTAACGCACCGCCCGTAAACGCTTGCGAACGGAAACGGATTTTCAGTCTCTTCTTCTATCCGCCGCTGATAGGCTTTCAACGGCTGTTCGTTCTGATCTATTTCCAGCAGCAAAGCCCCCCCGGCGATATGCTTCGTCAAGTAGAGCATCCCATTGGCCGGGTGACATAGTGATTATTAACTTGCAGGTCTTTGCGCTCTCGAGCTCAACTTCATTTAATACTGGTCGTTTCATTTTTTACTTTCTCCATTTTTCTGATATTTGTTTAATTGCTTCATGGTCTGATAGTCCGCCGTCAATGGTTTGAATGCAGAAGCGCTCAAAATTCTCTTCTGACCGGAATATGCCAGCAATAACCCAGGTCCGCAAATCAAGGCCGTTGATTCTTGCTTCTGATGGATCCTTGCCGCCTCGATTGCCCCAATAGCGGATAGTCTGTCTGTAAGTTTCCGGCCAGAATGACCATGCCGCCGTTTGTCCTGCATCATCTGCGTCCAATGATAGAAGCACAACCGGCAATGACTTGATAAGGTCGTGGGTCTGTTTGTCTGGTTTGGTTGACGCGCTGCCAAGCGCAATGCAATAAGCTAGGTCGCCCGCTTCTTGACATAGCAGGATTGCGTCGAGCTCCGATTCCACTATAACCGCCGCGCCTTTGTCGGTTCCCAATACCATTGGAATTTTGGCCGTTGAACCTGTGACGTTCTTGTAACGATCATGCTCCCCCGGATTGTCGCTCCTAATTCGTAACCGGACAAGGTTTTCGCCCTGCAAGGTAGGAATAACAAGTCCCTCCGATAAATGCACAATATCATCGCCGGCAAGCCCCCATATTGTCCCGGATTGGCTGAAATACTTTGGATTGAACCCTAGCCTTGCCTTGCGGATTGTCTCGTCAGAAAGCCCTTTTTGCTCGTGTAGCCATTCGCGTATGGTCGCGCCCTGATCTTCCCAGAGATTCACAACTGACCAATCAAGGAAAGATCGCGCTGTTTCCTGCCATGCAGCCGATGGTGTTTCCGGTATTTCCGGAACCCATGCCGGCGGTGCCGTCGGGCGCGCTGGCCGTTGCGGAGTAACCGTGGTCTTTTTACCTGTCAAAGAAGCTGCTTCCGGAAAAGACAGCCCCCGATAGTCCCGGAGATACTGGATTGCATCACCAGACTTTCCACAGACCCGGCACCAATAACGATCCCTTTTCGGCCAGACACGGAAACGATCATGGCCAGAGCAATAAGGACAGCTTCCGGCATATTCGCCGCCGTTGGTCGTGGCAACTTTTTTCATTTGAAAATTATCTTGTTCCAATAAGGAAAGCATCATCTTTAAATCTCTTTAAAAAAATCAGGGTTACAGGCTACAAGGCACACCGTGTGTTGACACACACGGATGTAGCTGTCGCTACTTGTAGCCAGTGACAACCGGTGACATAAGGCGACAAATGTAGTCTTTTGTCGCTTCTTGTAGCCACTTGTCGATTAAGCAGTACGCCAAAAATATCCGTCATATGTATCAAATTTTCCCTTGGCCACGAGGCCTTCCTTTGCCCGGCGAACGGCTGTCTGCCGTGATTTATCCTTTTCCGCCATTGATATTCCAATTTTCAGCATATGTTCATCCCAATCTTTTTCGTGGAGAACTTTTGTCTCGGGAGTCACTGCAATTCTTCGCGCCATATAATTTGCAACTTCTTCAGGTGGTGGCACGCCCTTATCCGATAGCATTTCATCAAACGCCCTTGATGCAGTTACGTAACTCTTACATAACCCTTTGACTTTTTTGTTTGCGATAGCTTCACTTTTATCATCGGCCTCTTTCTTTTGAGACGCGTCCATGTCCAGGATGGGCACCAGTGAATCGTATTCATCACCGTCAGCGTCGAAAATGCTTGTATTGACGGGCACCATGCTGAAAACAATCGGCTTATTTTTTGCCTGATCTTTTTGTCGGTAGCAGTTCATAGTGATTTCACGTTTTTCACCACTGTCATTATACGAGATTTCAAACATAGTATCGGTGGCACCAGTCAGGGCAATCGCACCACGTGGCCCTTTCTTTTGATTTTTACCGGTATGGTGGATTGGAATTATTTGCGCTCCGATTTCGCGCCCCAGCTTATCGCAGGCATTAACAAAGGCATTCATATCTCGGGTGCTATTTTCGTCTCCCGTCATGGAGCGGGCAACCGTGTCAAGAAATACAACCTCTGGGAGCGGTTCAAGTTCCTTAATTGCATTAAACGCTTGTGCGTATGTTTTCTCGTCATCAATCAGAATAGGCCTAGTCAAAATATGAAAGCCGTCCAGTTCATCTGAACTGAGTTCATGATAGACCTGCCAGGCCCGGACTCTAATCAGCACTCCCGTCGAACCTTCAGCAGCGACATAGAGTACAGATTTTTTCTTGACACGCATTCCGTGATACGCGCGTCCGGTGGCAATGGACAACCCCATATCAATGCAAGTAAAGCTCTTTCCGCCGCCAGGGGCACCGTATATGACAATAAGACGGGCAGTTTCCGGTAATAATGGTTTTATCGTATAAGAAAGCCTTGATAGTTTCCGGGTCGCGTCATCAATTTCTTTGCCGCCGGACAGCATATCCCTGACAAAAGGATTTGTAGAATGTTCCTTTTTCTTCTGATCGGCTTCTTCCTGGCCGACGTTGTTCATTTCGTCTATTGACATTTTAGCTGATTCCATCTTTTATATCCCAGTCCAAACCCCTTATTTTTCGTCCTAAAAAACTCAATAAAATCAATTATTCAAGTGTACGAAAATCACGCCCCCTGTGTGTTTGTATGAGTGTTCGTACAGTCAGCGTATTTTGCCAGTACCCATCGCGGGAAATTGTCAGTCTTGAACCAATACTGAACAGAACTCGGTTGAGTGTCCAGCTCACGCGCAACCTTACGGATACCCCGGCGCTTTATGTGCGACACAAGGTTCTTTTGAATGGTGTCATTATCTTTCAGCCGCTTATCGAATCCCAACAAAGAATCCTGCACGCAGTAAGGGCACGTTATGGTGTCGTTACATTCGCAAGGTGAGGGTGATCCGTTTATTGAAATGGCCTTTGGTGCAATGAACTTAATGAACCTGACTTCATTCATTTCGCCACCCCACCAAAAACGGCCTGTATGGTTTCCGTGAGTTTGTTGAAAAGCTGATTCCGTTCCCGTCCGGTGACTACTTTGGTATGAAACAGCGCGTTTTCCTGAATCTCAACCAGTTCCGGCGCGTGTTTTGTGGAGCAGGCCTTACAAACGAACTTGTCCATGTTCTCAAGCAAGAAATCGAAACCGGTGAACTCGATCTTGTTGCCGCAGAGAAAGCATATTTGTTCTGATTCCATTTCATATTTCCAAAATTCATCATTCTCTATTAGTGTAATTCTATTTCTTGTTTCTGGCATAGTCAGTCCCCCCCCCTTAGTTTTCAAAAGTGATTCTGGTTTTTTCCATGAACTTGATCACGTCCGTTAGCCGATACCTGATTGATCGTTGCCCAACTACCGCATACGGGATTCCCCGGCGCATATGGCGTGAATTTCGCAGGGTACTCAAGGCCAACCCGGTAATTGCCGCTACCTCTTTTTCTGACAGATAAGGTTTTGTCATGAGTTCATTAAATTCCATGTTCGTTTTTCTCCTTTGTAGTTATTTCAGTTACGGGAATAAAAAAACCCGTAAGCTGTATGCTGTACGGGTAATTTATTACCGCTTGAAGTAAATGTCAAAATAAGTGAGTAAAATTATATGGATGCGTAAACAGACTAATTGCTAGGTTTACAGGGTGTTGCTAGGTTTACACTTGTAAATGATTATTTATCCTTGATTTTTAGTTCGGCCAATTCTTGTGCTTCTTTTGGTTTAATGCCTTCTGCAAGCAGATTTGAAATTTCTTTATCCAATCTACGTTTTTTGTCTTTCTCTTGTCTCTTCTTTTGTTCTTTTCTCCAGCCCGCCATGTATTTGGCCCTTTCTTCTTTAGTCATTTTATTCTTTCGTGAACATACCGGACAATAATGTTGTTGGCTATTCAACCTTGATTTGCTGAAAATACAATCACACTTTTGGCAAATAGTAAGTCTTTCTTTCCCTAAATATTCAGGATTCTTTAAATATCCAATCAAACAAAAATTGATTGCCACATTGAAAATATATTCATTCAGAGAACCTAAGAAAAAGCGTTCATTAAATGTATCAAACTCAACTATCTTGTTATTAGTAACAGTATATATCTTTTTAAAATTAGAATTGTAAATTTCTAGCGCTCTTTTAAATCTTTCAGATTCATATGCCTGCTCTGCTTCAATTATTTCTAAAAGAGTTGTTTTTAATTCTCGCTGGATTGCCTTTAAATGATCATGAATTTTGAATATTTTAGGATAAAATCCGGCGATTTTTTCAACCTCTGCAAAACGATTTGTTGCTTCTTTTTTAAAATCTTCTATTTCGTGACACATTGCAATCAATGCCTTTATATTTTTTTTCAGTACGGTCTTTATGTCTTTTCCAGGCACAACCCTTATTTTTACTTCTTCTTTAGCTATTTCTGTTAATTGAATATTGTTAATATATGCTTCAATATTTTTAGAGGGTATTAAAATAGAATTCGTTTTTATTAGACTATAGGTACCATCTATTGGATTACTAAATTCTGCAAATTGTTCATCGATTGTGAACATAAAATTGACAGGGTCATATTTCCCTATGGAGATGAATTCGTTAAACACACAAAGGAGTTCATTACATGATTTTAGAATTTTGTCCCGACGTAACAACATTTTCAAAAGATCATATTCGCTGCTTGATAACGTATCTATCGTCAATTTCTTTGTTGGGTATTGTAATAAGGCTCTTTCTTTGAAGTCGCTTGAAAAATTGAATGCAGATTGAAGGTTATAAAAAAAAGATATTAAAACATCATCTGTAGTTTTAGCATTGGCGAAATCCCAAACAACTTTTCCGTATTTGGATAATTTGTCTTTTTCGGCTTGATTCATTGCTTTCCCTCTCTAAGCATCCCCTATGGTTTAGCCGGGAAAACAGAAAAGGGGTTCTTTCTGCTTATCGGGTAGCTTTCCCTATTCCCGGCCATGTATTGTCACGCCTGTTCTTCTTTGTCCATTTCAACCACGTTTGTATTCATTGCCGCGTCTATGATCTGTCCGGCCAATGTTGAGGCGTTCCTCAATGCCTCGTCTCTTAGGTGTGCATAGCGTTGAGTCATAACCGGTGATTTATGCGTCAATAGTTTTTGCAGGGTGTATAAGTCAACCTTGCCACTAGAGGCCAACATGGAAGCGTAAGTGTGCCTTAGTCCATGCAAAGGCCGAAAGTCCGCCGGTAGTCCAGCCGCTTCTTTTATTGGATTGATACGTCTTCTTATATCGGTAAATGGTTCACCGTCCGGCCTAAGAAACACATATTCGGAAATTTCCTTTTTATTATTTCTTTTGACTTCAGTCTTTGGGTGATTCTCTAGGACGTGACGTGCCTGTTCATTCAAAGGGATTTTCTGACTGACACCGCCTTTGGGATTCCTGATTGAAATAAAACCGCGCTGGAAGTCTATGTCATTCCATTTCAACTTGAACATTTCACCGCGCCGCATACCAGTAAATAGAGCAAGCCTCATGATATTGGCCGCTTCCGTATCCGTTGAACCGTCAATAGATTTCAATAGGTTCTTCAACTGTTCAGGGTTTAAATCTTCCGTTCTCTGATTGTCAACCTTGATGGGTTCGACCTCGAAGTTCAGGTTCTGGCATAATTGCCGCGCAACCCCAAAATGAACAATACGTTTAAGCAATCCAAAGATATGCTTTACTGTCTGGGGTTTCAGTTTCTTTGATAAGTTTACGCGCAACCGATCAACGTCAAGCCTTATGATCTCATGGGGTTCTTTAGTTCCGAATGACGGTGACAAGTATTTCTTGAACCGTCCCTTGTCTGTATTGATTGACTTAGAATCAGGTTTATTTGCCTCATATTCTTCCCATAGCTTGTCAAGTGTCCACTTCCCGGCCTCTGCTATCTTTGCGGCCTTCTTTTCCTCTCTGACCTCTTTCCGGGATTGCCGCCGTCCCTCTATGCGTTCAGAACGCGCCCTTGAGGCTTTTGCCGCTGTCGTTTTATCTGCATATTGACGGCCAATCTTTTCTTCATAGACTTTGCCGTTTTTCTTAAAGACAATATAAAATACTTTTTCCTTACCTCTGCCGCCGATCCTGTCCACTTCCCGGAAATACACACCCGGATATTCTGTCTTGTGTCTTTTCATGGCCGCCCCCTATATCGGAAATTTTGAAAGCCGGATTTTCTATTTCCAACCTCATTTCCAACCTTCAGCTTCAATATAATCATATCTGAAAGTAAGTCAAGGGAAATCGTGTAAGCCTTGTCAGTATTGAGATTCCTAAGATTAAACGACTTGAAAGTAAACTATCATAAAACAATGAAAAGGGGTAAAATTCGGCCTCTCACGCCGGAAACCGGGGTTCAAGTCCCCGTGGGACTACCAGAATGAAATCAAAAACTTACAAAGAAATGAATTTCTGCTGTCCTCGCTAAAA
>Ga0255346_1007620_pt1 | contig 10070 bp, 12 predicted proteins | sample wastewater_treat_FD_194410 | JGI IMG/M metagenome (GOLD analysis project Ga0255346, IMG submission 194410) | Wastewater microbial communities from Lulu Island WWTP, Vancouver, Canada - plant22 | ecosystem: Engineered > WWTP > Wastewater > Unclassified | place: Canada: Vancouver, British Columbia... | reverse complement strand
CCTTATGAGTGGATTGTCCCAAGAACTTTGATACAGGAAAAATCAAAGATTAAACTGGAGATTCCAACAACCCTGCTTGCTTTATTTGAAGGGGAGACGATTGACATAAAAACTCATAAGATAAGTAAGATGTAAGGTATTAACCTTTACTAAGAGCCAGAAATAATATCTAATAGTAGAGATAGAGGGGATAAAGGACCTCTTACCCCTCTATCTCTGTATGAATTTGTCTCTTCCTTGGATCTATAACACCCAGATAGAGTATAGTTAACCCTATGATGTTGGCTATAAGCGAAATCCGAAAAACATACTGATATCCAAAATTTTCTGCTACTATCCCTCCTATGAGAGGGCTTAAGGCAAGGGCAGGGGAGATGATCATATTGTTTATGCCTATATATGTGGGTCTTCTATCTGGAGGGGCAAATTCTAATATTATAGGAAGTCCAGAAATCATAAAGGAGCTATTCATCGCTCCAGATAGTGCAAAGACGAGATAAAGCGGGTATACAGACGGTGTAATTATGGCTATAAGATTACCGAGGAGATTACAGAAAATACCTCCTAACAGGACATTCCTGTGCCCTGTCTTATCTGCCAGAGGACCCCAGATAATGTTGGCTAACGGTTGACCTCCAACAAAGAACATGGTAAAAGTTCCTATGTATTCATCACTCAATGAAAATCTGCCGACCGCATATACTGTGTAAAAAGCTAGACCCATCGACCCAAAACTTACGATAAATCTAGCCAGAACATAATTTCTGAAATGTCTGTCAGATCTGAGTATCTTTGCTATATCATAGGAATAATTTATCTTTTCTCTTCTCTGGTCTTTTTTGTTTGGAGCTTCTTTCATAAATAACAGTACTACATAAGCCATAATTAATATGGCTATGGTGATAGTAAAGCATAGACCAAAATTCGTCGGGAATGGATGTGAGTTCAGGATTTTCCCAACCATCATAGAACCGGCAATTCCCAGTAATCCACCCAGCCCATTCCCCAGGGCTGTGAATTTCCCTCGACTGGTGACAGGTATAATTCTGGCAATAAAATCCATCCAAGCAGGCATTATAAAACCTGTACCAAAGTTACCTATACCTACAAATACCAGTGAGAGATAAATAGTCAGGATGGGGTTGTGTTTTGCTAAAGTAAAAGCCAGTATGGCAAGAAAAAGATATGGAGCCCTTTCTATCCATGTAACTATAGTTATAAATTTTTTTAAGGATTTTACTCTTTCTACTATAGGGGCAGATAAAATGCTTGGAAGGGTAAAACCAAGATTGGCGAGCGTGGGTATAAGACCTATCTCCACATCGGATGCTCCTAATTTTTTCAGGAACATAGGTATGACTGTATTGATAGAAGAAAAAGTTAGACCCAAGCCCCATAAACCTGACTGGGTAGCACCGAGGATAAAATTTCGTCTATTTTCTCTCGGAGATAAACCGGTATTACTCATCCGCAGGTTCTATTTTTATGATATTTCCATCATAGCTGGGTTGTATAGAATATCCTGGAGGAACGATCAAAAAATCTTCTTCATCCCAGTTTCCATTTATAGAGTCAAGGATAAGTTTCATATCTCCTTCTATTTTTTTATACTTCCAACCTCTTCTTTCCGCTTCTTTTTTCACATCGTCTTCATACGAAAATGGCATTGGCAGTTTCATATCTATATAGGTAGCCAGATTATAACGTATAAGCCAGGATTGTTCCAGCTCGAATAAGTATCTGGCATTGTCTTCCCCATATAGTTCTACATATTCTTCATAGGTCTTCCCCAGTCCATAACCGCTGGCGGATGTCCTTCCCACACTTTCAGAACCTCTCTCAACCCAACCGGTGGTGAAATAGTATGTGCCAGGATTCTTAGAAAATTCCTCCGCATACCTCTCTTTAGAGCCAAGAAAAAGCGTAATACAGTCATGAGCCTTTGGAATAATCAGAGGAATGTTTCTGGCTATAAGTCCCATAGTACCATTGCTGCAGAGCCCATAGGCTAATACGATAGCCTGATATTCTTCAGAAGAAGAGAAAGATATCTTATCTATATCTTCCTGAAGCTCTTCTCTCATCTTGTCGGGATTATCGTGGAGTCCCTTAGTTTTGAAGACAAGATGAACTATATTGCTGGTTATTAAACCAGCATAACAAATCTCTCTAGCAAGAACTTCACAGGCAACTACTGCAATCTTTTTTTTCTGCGCCTGGATGAGCCTTGTAAGTTCAGTAAGTCCTTCCTGGGGCTTCATTTAATCTCCTCCAGTGTATCTCTTATGGCAAACAGATTCTCTTTAGATGTTTCTCCAGGGACAGCACATCCAGGGGTTACTATGAGTTTTTTAGCTCCTGCTTCAACTATAGTCTTTAAAACTTCTCTCCTTACATCTTTCGGTGAATAGTTTATTATAGCCTCTTCGTTCAGCCCAGCCGCTATGCACCCTGAGTATAACTTCCTCGCCTCTTCCAGAGAAGGTGGGGTTAACCTGTTACTCCAGGTTACAACCTCAGGGTTGAATATATTAACTATGTCAAACATCAATTCGTTCCCGTGCAGATGGAGGATATTAAAATTGCAATCTCTGGCTGATTCCCAGATGATAATATCATAGGGCATAAAGTGCTGTCTGTACTCAGCATCATCCATAATATCTCTATTTGCTCCCTGAAGAGCCATATATATTCCAGATAGACCCGTCTTTTTAGCGGCATTTATAAAGTTTACAAGAGACCTGGATATCATTTCTAATCCATAATGTAACGCCTTTGGATTTTCTTTAAGGTGCTCCAGTGTCCTTTTCCCGGTAAGTTTTTCTGCATAGGCAAATGTGCTGAATATTGTATCTATGACAAAACCGTCATCTGGCAGATTTTTAGTGATGATTTCTAATGCCAGAAGCTGAGCCTTAAAGTTTTGAGAATTCTCATCAAGTATATCCAGCTTATACCAGTCTTCACTTTTTTCTATCCTGGAGATATCCTGGGGCAGTTCGAATGGTATATCATGCATTACTTTAAGAAAGTCCGGGTCGAATGTTTTGTAAAAATTGAGTTCCTCTTTAGCCAGAGGTTCTCCTGACGGAAAGTCTAACCATCTGAAATGGTACCAGAAGCTGAACGGTATCCTGTCAACAGGTTCTCCTTTTACAGCAGAAATAACTCTTTCCTTCTTAGTCAAATTAATCATCTCCTATCTTATCATTTAAAATAAATATTCCAGAAGCCTTAGCGATAGTATTACCCATCTCGTCTAATATTTCCGAATGAGTCTTAGCCACCTTGCCTCTCACCCTATCCAGATAACCTGAGATTCTGTATCTTTCTTCAGGTCTCAATGGCTTTATAAACTTCACATGAAGCCTGGCAGTTACCCCTCTATAATTTTTATATTCCAGTGCATATGCCATAGCTTCGTCAAGGAGAGTGGTGACTATACCCCCATGTATTATCCCTGGATAACCCTGATGAAAAATATCAGGTAAAAATAAAGCCTCTACATAATGTCCCTTATCTGTAAACTCCAGATGAAGCCCTATAGGATTTAAATTACCGCAGGCAAAACAGTATGGGAAATTACTCCTTTGGTTTTCTTCCTCTTTTTTTGGTTTCAGGGAGAACCTCCATATAACCCAAATGCTTCACTACGATGTAACTCTCTCCTGTTTCTAGTGTCAATGATTTAGCCTTCTGTCTAGCCTGGGAAGGGCTATCAAACACATAGGGGTGGTCATTTGGTATTACAGAGTATAAGTCTGGTAAGTCTTTAGCTTCTCTACTTATATATCGCACCTTAATAGCCATACAAATTCCTCCTATGATAAAATAATTAACACTTTATTTTATCATATTACGTATTATTTCATACAGTATAACTCCACAGGCTACAGCTACATTAAGAGATTCTGCCTTTCCAAGTATGGGAATTTTAACGGTAGCATCACAGATTTTTTCTATCTCTTCAGATAAGCCTCTACCCTCATTACCGAAGATTACGGCTAAGGGAAATCTCCACTTAAAATTATAGAACAGGTCTCCAGAGTGCGAACTTGTTCCCACCGTGTAATATCTCTTTTCTATCCTGGTAAGAAGGTCCTCAACCCTATCCCATTTAAACACTGGTATATGAAATATAGACCCCATACTCCCCCGTACCACTTTATGGTTGTAAGGGTCCACACTGTTTTTTAAGACAATTACACTACTGGCATTTACCGCATCAGCGGTTCTTATAATGGTACCCAGGTTCCCCGGATCCTGGACCCCATCAATAAGAACAATGATATCTCCTGAAGGAAAGGCAAAGTCTTTTCTTGGAAATATCCCCATTATACCTGGGGGGGTCTCCAGAGTAGAGAGTTTTTCCATCTCTTTTGAGTTTATAACGTAAGTCTCCACACTGGAGGATATCAGGGGAAATATCTCTTTGTATCTTTCCAGGCTTTCTCCACTGAGGATGAGCCATCTGGGTAGCCAACCTGCCTCTATCCCCTCTTTAACCACCTTCCATCCTTCACCAAGAAAATACTTATCCGCTGCTTCACCTATACCGGATTTTAGAGAGTTTATCCTGGAAGTCAAAGCCTTTGGGATTGGCATACTAGTGGACCTTCAGTGTAAATCTGTTTTCTTTACCCTCCAGAAGTCGTTTTATATTATCTCTATGTCGGACTGAGATAAGTGTAGCGACAAGTATCATTATGATTATGGATATTACACTATGTCTTCTTATAATGAGGAATATAACCATAGATATTACTGCCGCTATCGAGCCTAAAGAGACATAGTTCCATATGAGTACGACTCCAGCCTCAACCAGAAAAGAAAGAATAGCCACAACCGGGTCAAAGGCAAGTATCATACCAAATGTAGAACTGACCCCTTTTCCCCCCTTGAATTTTAAAAATGGTGAAAAGCAGTGACCTAAAATAGACATAGCTCCAGCAAGAAGAAAGATTTCCTGGGGCATTCCCGCAGACCTGCCTATGATCACCGGGATAGCTCCTTTAAGCATATCGGTTACCAGCACTGTTATGCCTGGTAAGATTCCAAGTGTTCTCAGCACATTGGTTGCTCCGATATTACCGCTTCCTTTACTTCTTATATCTATATTATAGAAGTATTTGCTTATGAGATAACCGAAAGGTATACTGCCAAGTATAAAACTGAATAGAAGTAATAGAAAAACTCTCAACTTTTCCTCCACTCTATTTTTATGGGATTTCCAGTAAATGGATAAATACTTCTTATTCTCTTTATTACCTCCTGTTGAGTCCTCTCATTTATACCTTTTGTACTGTTAACAAATAATGTGAATTTTGGTGGGAGAGATTCTATCTGTTTGCCATAGTATACTTTTATTATCTTTCCATCCTCCCCAGGAAGAGTCAAACCAGATAAAGCACTGTCTAACTGGCTCCTTTTGATTTCCACTCTTCCAGCAGAGATAGTAGAAGAGATTGTTTCTTTTAATCTCTTTATACCTCTTCCTGTGAGAGAGGAGGTGTAACAGACAGGGGCATATGGGATTAGCGGAAATTTGGATGGAAGACGAATTCCACTCTTTTCCAGCAGGTCCATCTTGTTCCAGACAACGATTACTGGTTTTTCCATCTCAATTATGCTCTGAGCAATTCTTTTATCGAAACCTGTTAATCCTTCGCCTATATCCAGTACAAACAATACCAGATCTCCTCTATTTATAACCCTCAGAGTATTGGAGACAGCTATTTTTTCTACTATAGATCCCTCTTTCCATCTTCTCCTTATACCAGCCGTATCAGTAATAAAAACCTTCTCTCCATTCAAATCTAGTTCCTCTTCTATGATATCCCTGGTTGTTCCAGCTATTTCGTCCACTATTGCTCTATCTTTACCTATAAGTTTATTGAATAGGGAGGATTTTCCTACATTGACATTGCCAGCCAGTACTACTCTTAACAGTTCCGTCTTTTCTGTACTACCAGAGGGAAGAGAATCTACAATCTTATCCAGGAGTTCATCGACATTTAGCCCATGATAGGCAGAAATGGGTATAACCTCCTCAAATCCAAGTGAATAGAAATCAGATAGTATAATATCTTTTTGCTGGAAGTTGTCTACTTTATTTACTACTAGTATCACCTTTCTGCCATAGTTTCTTATTATATCTGCAAGTTCCAGGTCATCACTGGTTATTAAACTCTTGGCATCCACAACGAAGAGTATCTTTTCTGCCTCTTCCAGAGTTTTCTTAAGCTCAAAGTTTATCTCATCCTGAAATGGGTCATCAGATTTTACCGTAAAGCCACCTGTATCTACAAGGGTAAATGAGACTCCATTCCAATTGCTGACTTCGTACAATCTATCCCTTGTAGTATGTGGTATGGGGCTTGTTACGGCTCTTCTTACCCCTAATATTCTGTTGAAGAGTGTCGACTTACCAACATTGGGTTTGCCAACAATAGCTATTATTGGGAGCATAATTCTTTAATCTTCTCCAGCACATTTTCTATAACCCACTCCGGGGTGGATGCCCCGGCGGTAACCCCTATCTTTTCTTTATTCAAGAACCAGTTGCTTCTCAGTTCATCCCAGGTTTCTATATGATATACATCTACACCTTCTGATTCTGCGATATCTACCAGTCTCCGGGTATTGGCACTATTCTTACCGCCTATAACTATTATAACATCTGTTTGATCTGCCAGTTCTTTCACCGCTCCTTGCCTTTTTCTCGATGCATCACATAGAGTATTAAAGACTCTTATCTCCCACCCTCTACCTGTAATCTCTTTTACAATCTCTACGAATTTATCTACAGGGTATGTGGTCTGTCCTACAATCCCCAGTTTATCATTTGGGGTTATATCAGGTATTGCTTCTGGGGAGGAAACTACAGAGATATTCCCTCCTCCATAACTGACCAGCCCCTTCACTTCTGGATGTCCATCCTCTCCTATAATGATAATCTTATATCCCTCTGAGAAGAGGAATTCTACCATATGTTGTGCCCTAGCAACAAGTGGACAGGTGGCATCTATGATATTTATGTTTCTCCTCTTTATTTCATTCAGGAGATCCAGTGGAATTCCATGGGACCTTATTAATAGGGATTCATCAGGACCCAATTCTTCTATCCCCCCTATTACCCTTAGTCCCATATTTTTAAGTCTTTCTACCTCTAAGGGGTTATGGATTATTGGTCCAAGAGAGGCAATCTTTATCCCTGACCTTATAGTTTCTTCAGCTAATTTTATGGCTCTTTTTACCCCAAAGCAAAAACCGTATTCTCTGGCTAAGAGTATATGGTATTCAGCCATTAATCAGTAATCTTTACGCCAAGGGTATTTTCCAGCTCACTCAATGCAAATTTATGGATGTCTTCAGAAAAAGATGCAACACAGCTTCTTGGAATTATTACCTCATATCCAAGCATCCTGGCGTCATATGAGGTATACAGAATACAGATATTGGTTACAACCCCTGTTATGATTAACTCATTAATTCCCAATTCTTTTAGAGATATATCAAGGTCTGTGCCAAGAAAGGCACTGTATCTTCTCTTCTCGATAATTCTTTCTCCATCTACAGGTGTAAGTTCGTCTATTATCCTGGCTCCCCAGCTCCCCTTTACGCAATGTGGAGGAAATTTCTCAAACTCTTTGTCTGTTTTTAGATGTGAATCGCATATATAAAAGATGGGCAGCTTATTACTTCTTGCTATTTCCAATTGTTTTTTTATGTGGGGGATGGTTCTTGCAGAAAGAGGAGAATAGAGAACTCCATCGGGGGAGACGAAATCATTTAGCATATCTATAATAAGGAGTGCTGAGTTCATACTTGAATCAATCCTCCCCTTAAATCTTCGAATTTCATTATTTCTTTGTTAAATCCGAGCTTTATCGTACCGGTAGGTCCATTCCTGTGCTTGGCGAGTATAACCTCGCATGTCCCCTTTTCCGGGGTATCCTTATTGTAGTATTCTTCTCTGTATAAGAATAATACCAGATCTGCTTCCTGTTCTATAGCTCCACTCTCACGAAGGTCAGAAAGCTGTGGACGTTTATCCTGTCTCTGTTCTACAGCCCTGCTCAACTGGGAGAGAGTTATCACCGGAATGTTTAATTCTCTGGACATAGCCTTCAGGTCTCTTGAAATCTTTGATATCTCCTGAACTCTGTTCTCCACTCTGGCTCCTGAATTCATAAGCTGGAGATAGTCTATTATAATTAGTGATAGCCCAACTTCAGATTTAAGCCTTCTGGCCTTCGCCCGCATTTCCAGCACACTGATATCTGGAGAATCATCGATGTATATAGGAGCTTCCGCTAAGGAGTTAATTCCCGTTGTAATCCTTCTCCATTCAACCTCGTTGAGGTCTCCTACTCTAAGTTTATGGTAAGGAATCCCTGCTTCTGCAGAGAGCATCCTCATAGCTACCTGTTCCGAAGACATCTCTAAACTGAATATTGCTACCGGAAGCTTAAGCTTTACCCCTACGTGATGGGCAATATTCAGGCAGAGTGCAGTCTTACCCATAGACGGTCTCCCCGCTATAATTATAAAATCGGAATACTGAAGACCACCTGTAAGTTTATCAAACTCTTCAAAACCTACCGGGATTCCGCTGAGATAACTGTGCTTTTTAGACCTTACCTCCATAAGTTCGAATACGTTGAAAAGTTCTTCTTTCAGAGATATAAAGTATTGAAAGACTTTACGTTGAGTTACAGCAAATATAAGTTGTTCCGCCCTATCCATAATTACAGGAACCTCTTCTGCCTCTTCCTCTGCGAGCTCCTTTATCTTTATCCCGGCATCTATAAGCTCCCTCAGTATAGCTTTCTCCTGTACTATCTTGGCATGATATGCAGCATTGGAAGGGGTTGGAACCTTATCCAGCAGGGAAGAGAGATATGTATAACCCCCTACAGACTCTAATAAGCCCTTCCTGGCTAATAAATCAGAGACACTTATTATATCTACAGGTTCTCCTTTCTCAAAGAGTTCCATAATTGCTTCATAAATGTCTCTATGAGCTTTACGGTAGAAACTTCTGGAATCAAGAATCTCTATAACCCTGGCGATAGCATCTCTGGATAAGAGCATAGCGCCTAGGACAGACTCTTCTGCCTCCAGGTTGTGTGGGGGGACGTTGGATCTTACCCTCTCTTCGATACCCATTATTTATTCACTCTCTAAAATTACATTTATAGGGGCATTTACACCAAATCCACACTTTACTATAACTTCATATGTCCCTAAATATTTTAATGGTTCTTTGAGGACTACCTGGTGTTTATCAATATTAAAGCCTTTATCGTTTAACCTTTCAGCTATATCTCCTGAAGTAATAGAACCAAAAAGCTTGTTCTCTTCCCCCACCTTTACTTTAAAATTTAGAGTGACACCTTTTAACTTCTCAGCCAGTTTCATAGCCATTTCTTTCTCTTTAACTTCTTTTATTGCAGCAGCACTTTTATGAAGCTCGATATCTTTTACTCTTCCTCTGGTAGATCTGGCTGCAAGTCCTTTAGGTATAAGATAATTTCTGGCATATCCCTCAGAGACCTCTTTTATGTCCCCCTCTCTACCTAATCCTGGTACATCCGTTAAAAGGATAACTTCCATCTTTAATCACTTGTAAAGGGCAAAAGCGCCATTATTCTTGCCCTTTTAATAGCTCTGGCTAATTTTCTCTGATGTCTAGCACAGGTTCCGGTGGTTCTCTTTGGCAATATCTTTCCTCTATCAGAGAGGAAATGCCTCAATCTATCTATATCTTTATAATCAATTACAATCTTCTCTGTACAGAATGCACAAACCTTTTTTCTCTGATGAGCTCTGAATCTTCTTGTTCCTTCTCTCCTTCTATCCTGAGCCATATTTCTCCCTGGGACCCTTTAAGGGTAGGTGAAAATTTAATATTCGCCTTCACCTTGAGCGATACTCTATTTGTTTCCCTCTGTATCTATATCGATCTTACTTGAGATATCATCTACAAATGCATCTTCGTCAAAACCCTCTATCTCCTCAGAAATTCCTTCTTCAGCCTCTTTAGGTTTACTACCCAGAAATTCAAC
>Ga0255346_1007618_pt1 | contig 10072 bp, 7 predicted proteins | sample wastewater_treat_FD_194410 | JGI IMG/M metagenome (GOLD analysis project Ga0255346, IMG submission 194410) | Wastewater microbial communities from Lulu Island WWTP, Vancouver, Canada - plant22 | ecosystem: Engineered > WWTP > Wastewater > Unclassified | place: Canada: Vancouver, British Columbia... | reverse complement strand
CTCTTTTCACACTCATATATCAGCTATTATTAAATCTTTCACATATTTTTTGAGGCACTATGCTTGGCATATAATGTTTATATATGCTCTTATCGTCGCATTTATGATCTTTATGGAAGGACAAAACCCCGACAGAACAATACTTTGGATGCTTGTCCTAGTATTCATACCAGTTTTTGGGCTAATCATCTACTTTATGATGGGGCCTGATCCGGAGAGCTATAAGAGAAAAAAAGCCTTTCGCCCAACTCCTCCCTCTATAGATCAGACACCCTTTACCTCGGATAAGCGTTATGCCATAGGAAGACTTCTTCACTCGTGTAGCGGAGCTGATCTTTTGCGTTATAACAAAGTTGAAATTCTTATAGATGGAGAGGAAACCTTTAGTTCCATAAAAAAATCCCTTCGCAAGGCAAAATCCTTTATAAATATGGAATATTTCATTATCAAGGATGATGAGCTTGGAATTGAGATTAGGGACATATTATTGGATGCCGCAAAACGTGGCGTAAGAGTGAAAGTTTTGTATGATGCCATAGGCAGTTGGAGTCTCACAAAACAGTATGTCGATACACTCATAAATGCTGGAATAGAGTGCCACTCCTTTACCCCTGTTTCCTTTGCACGTTTTCGTAGAAAAATGAACTTCCGAAATCATAGGAAAATTATAATAATTGACAATGAGGTGGCTTACACAGGCGGCCTGAATATAGGCGATGAGTATCTGGGGAAAGGCCCTCTTGGACATTGGAGAGACACTCATGTGAAACTGGAGGGCGAAGCCGTAGATGAACTTCAAAAAATCTTCCTGCATGATTGGTGCTTTAGAACAGAAGAAGATTCTCAAAAGATGTATGAAGAATTTTTACGTATTGTGGGTATTATTGAACCTAAAAGAGATTATTCACACTTGCCGGCCCTGCCCCTTCAGGTTGTAGCCAGCGGAGCGAGTGATGCGTGGCACACGATTTCACAAGGATATTTCGCTATGATTACAAAAGCAGAAAATCGAATTTGGATCACCTCTCCCTATCTGGTGCCCAGCTCTAGCCTTATGACCGCAATGGCAAATGCTGCTCTGTCAGGAGTTGACGTGCGCATTATTGTCCCCAATAAGAGAGACCATTTTCTTGTCTTTTGGGGAAGCAGAAACAATTTTGCTCCTCTCCTTCGTGCTGGAGTAAGAATATATTTGTACGAAAAGGGTTTTATGCATGCAAAAACTCTGCTTATGGACGACAGCCTTTGTTCGGTCGGTACTTGCAACATGGACGTTCGTAGCCTTGAAATAAATTTCGAAGCTCAACTTTTTATTCATGACAGTAAACTGGCAGAAGAATTTGAATTACAGTTTGAAAGAGACTTTAGTGATTCCAAGGAGCTTGATTTAAACGAGTGGGAGAAACGCCCTCTTTGGCAAAAAATAATCGAATCCTTCGGAAAACTTTATTCGGCACAAATATAACAAAAATGTTAGAGATGATTGCATGACAAACGATACCTATAAGAAAAAGTTTTTATTTCAAAATATATTTGGGATTATAGACATTGTTTTAAAATTTGGTCTACATATTTTCCTTTACTGTAAAATAAAATCCGCTTTCCCCAACCCTCTTATAGCTAAGATTTGGATTGTTTGGGGATTTTTTTTCTTATTAATTGCCCTTATTACAAAGAGAAATTTTGGAGAAAAATTTGAAAAGCTGCTTTGTTGTTTTGACAGAATTGCGGGGCTCTATATTCTCTATTTATTTATTTTATTCTTAACTTTCTTGCTGCTTGATGCTCTGTGTTCTTTTATAAATGTAAAGTTTTTGCCTATTGAGATTTTTATTTCAGCTTTAGTTTTAGCTTTAATCATTTTGGTATTTGGAATTATACAGGCCAATATGATTCAAACAGTCTATTTAAAAATTTATAGTGAAAAACTTTCACCGGAAGTACCACCCTTAAGAATTGTTCAAATCACAGATTTACATTTAGGGTTTTGGTCAGGAGAGTCTTTCCTTAAAAAAATTGTAACCAAAATAAATCAATTAAATGCTGACATGGTCGTAGTTACAGGAGATCTGCTGGATGGAGTTAGCAGAGAGCAAAACGTTGATTTAAGTTTATTTTGTGAATTAAAAACAACTTTTGGCATATATGCCGTCACTGGCAATCATGAACACTATAGGGATAGTGACAGTGCTATTGCACTTATGGAATCTGTTGGGATAACTGTTTTGAAAAGCGAATCGATTGAAGTCGGCGGAATAATAATCGTTGGAGTCAATGATACAGACCACACGGTTAAAGCTAATTGGGGATTAAGCCGCTCTGAAACATTAGTCTTATCTCTTGAACATAAACAAAAAGATAAATTTCTGCTGCTGTTGCGGCATAAACCTATTATAGAATCCGGCACAGAAGGGCATTTTGATCTCCAACTATCGGGACATACGCATGGCGGACAGTTTTTCCCCTCTCCCTTTTCACGACATATAATATCGGGGATAAACAAAGGTTTCAAAAAATTTAAAAAGGGAGAACTCCTTTATGTAAGTAATGGAGTCGGGCATATAGGGCCTCCTTTTCGTTTTTTTGCACCTCCTGAAATAGTGGTTATCGATTTGCGTACAAGGGAAGATGAAGCGAGGATTTAAATTTGGCTAACTTTTGTATTTTTTGCCCCTTGTGCTATTCTTATCTTGCAAATTTATATATATAAAAGGCAGGTTTTTACTATGTGGAAAGGCCGTTTTGCACAGGATACAAACGAGTCAGTTGTCAACTTCACTCAGTCATTGAATTTAGACTGGAGGATGGCTCTGGCTGATATAAGAGGCAGTATTGCTCATGTCCGTATGTTGGAACATCAGAACTTGCTTACAGCTGAAGAGAGCAAAATTATAGAAGAGAATCTTCTTGAAATTGCTGAAGAGATTAAAGAGGGGGTTTTCATTCCCAAAATTTCCCTCGAAGACGTACATATGAACATAGAATCCCGCCTTATTGAAAAGTGCGGTGCAGTTGGAGCAAAACTTCATATGGGACGCAGCAGAAACGATCAGGTAAATACGACTGTTCGCCTATACCTTCGCAAAGAGCTTGTCTCAATCTGGGACGGTCTTTATAAACTTATAAATGTCCTTTTTGAAAAAGCCGAAGAACATGTCGATATTGTCGTGCCGGGTTATACTCATTTACAGCAGGCACAGCCTATTTCAATGGGACATTTTTGGATGGCACATGCACAAGCTTTTTTACGCGATGCGAAGCGCCTTTTGGATGCTTATGAAAATGTAGATGAGTCGCCTTTGGGATGTGGTGCACTGGCAGGAAGCACTCTACCTATTAACAGAGAATTTACCTGCGATGATCTTGGCTTTTCTAAAATGACGGCAAATAGCATGGACACAGTAGCTCACCGCGATCATTTTATGGATGTTCTTTATTTTGCAGCGACTTTCGGAAGCCATGTAAGCAGAATGGCAGAGGATTTAATTATTTATTTTACTACCGAATTTGGTTGGATAAAGCTCCCCGATGCATTCTGTACTGGATCAAGCATAATGCCCCAAAAGAAGAATCCTGATGTCTTGGAGATTCTTCGAGGTAAATCGGGACAGCTTTACGGAGCACTTTTTGAAATACTTACCATGCTAAAAGGAACTCCCCTCACATACAATAGAGATTTACAAGATGACAAGAGAGCCCTTTTTAGTACTCTGGACTGTCTAAATGATATTTTCTCTGTATTGCCTAATCTGATAAAAGAAGTAGAAGTAGATGAAAAAGCAGCCAATAGAGGCTTTGAAGATGGATTAATCCTTGCGACTGATGTCGCGGAGTACCTTGTACTACAGGGAGTTCCATTTAGAAATGCACATGAGAAAGTAGGGCATATTGTACGTTACTGCATTGAAATGAAAAAACCTCTCACTTCCCTAAGCATACAGGAGTGGCAAACGAAAATACCTGAAGTGAAAGAAGATTTGCTGCCCTTGCTAACACCGAGAAAATCAATGGAACGCCGCAACACTGTTGGTGGCACCGCACCTCAGCAGGTAAAAAATCAGATTGAAGATGCCAGGGCTAAACTGGCTCTTTACGAGAGAGAGGCAAAAGAAATTAAGGAGAGACTGCCGAAAGGATATTAATTTTTTAAAAAATAGTCAATCGCTAAAAACAGCTCCGTAAGATAATCTCAGAAGAGAATAACTTACGGAGCTGTTTTTAGTTTATCTGTAAAAATATTTTATTTTAGAGTTTCTATCCAGCCAAACGTATCAGGAGCTTTACCCCACTGAATATCTGTTAGAGCATTATATATCTTCATTGTAAGTTCGCCTGTCTTATTATCATTAATAACGAAGTTCTCTTCGCCAAAGGTAAGCTCGCCTATAGGAGAGACTACTGCAGCTGTGCCACAACACCAACATTCTTCCAAGGTCCCGTTTTGGGCTGCTTCTCTCACTTCATCTACACTAATCTTGCGCTCTTCCAAGGGATAGTTCCATGATTTCAATATTTCTAAGATTGATTTTCTAGTGATTCCCGGCAAGATTGAACCATTAAGTTCAGGGGTCACTACGGTGCCGGCTATTTTGAACATTACGTTCATTCCGCCACCCTCTTCAATATATTTTCTCTCTTCTGCGTCAAGCCAAAGCACCTGTGCATATCCTTTTGATGCAGCCCTTTCCCCGGCACGCAATGAAGCAGCATAATTTCCGCCACATTTTGCAAATCCGGTGCCACCCTTTGACGCCCTGACGTCGTCTTTTTCTATCATCATTTTTACAGGGTTTATTCCCTCTTTAAAGTAGGATCCCACAGGTGAAAGGATAATTGCAAAAACACATTCATGAGGTGTATGTACACCAAGCATTGCATCATTTGCAAACATAAATGGGCGTATATAAAGAGATGTATAGGGAGCGCTTGGGACCCAGTCCTGTTCAATCTCGATAAGAGTTTTAAGAGCCTTTAGAAAGAAATCTTCGTCTATTTTAGGAAGACACATACGTTCTGCAGAAATATTCATTCTTTTAATGTTTTCTATTGGACGAAATAGCTGTACATTGCCCTCTTCTGTGCGATAAGCTTTCATTCCCTCAAAAATTTCAGGGGCATAGTGAAGAACTATTGAAGCCGGTGATATTTCGAATGGGCCGAATGGGATAATTCGAGGATCATGCCAACCTTTTTTTACGTCGTAATTCATTACAAACATATTGTCTGTAAAGACCTTACCAAAACCGAGCTCTTTTTCGTCAACCTTTGGTTTTGGATTTTCATTCAACATAAGCTTGATTTTTTCCATTTTACACCCTTCTTTTTCTTTAGAATTTAGTTCTTTGATGTCAGTATTTTATCGGACTGAATTTATGATTTTCATTATATAGTATCCTTGATACATTATCCACAAAATAGAATTTAACGTTTTAACTCACTTATCTTACTGTGTTTCTTTACTGTCTTTAAATATATTGATGGATTATAATCTTAATGTTAAGAATTTATGGTTGGATTACATAAAAGGAGAGAGTATTATGCAAAATGTGCCGAAACACATATTTAGAGAGTACGATATCCGAGGACTTGCACAGAGTGAATTGTCTGATGAGAACGTAACTCAGATAGGACAAGCATACGGAACTTGGCTGCTCTCCCGTGGCATTGATAAAGCAACGATAGGAATGGACATTCGCCTCTCCTCGCCTCGAATAAAAACAGCAGCTGCAAATGGCATGAGACGTGCGGGAGTTTCGGTTATCGATATAGGAGTATGTTCTTCTCCTACTTTTTACTGGAGTCTTTATCATTTTGAAGTTGACGGCGGCATAATGGTTACAGGAAGCCATAATCCCAAAGAATTTAATGGTCTTAAAATTGCCTTTGAAAAAGGAACTCTTTGGGGAGATGACATTCAGGAAATACACAGGATAATAAACGACGACAAAATTGTTGCCGCAAAAGTTCCAGGAACTGTAACAGATATCCCGATTAATGAAGAGTATATAGATATGCTCGTATCTAAGATAACTTTGGGAGAGAGAAAACCTAAAGTCGTATGCGATTCTGCCAATGGCACTGGTGGGCTTTACGCTCCAGAATTCTTGCGACGCATCGGATGTAACGTGGTTGAACTTTATAGCGAACCTGATGAAAATTTTCCCAATCATCATCCCGACCCAACAAAGCGTGAAAATCTCGTTGACTTAATTAATTGTGTTATAAAAGAAAAAGCGGACTTTGGTGTTGGATTTGACGGAGATTCAGACCGAATCGGGGTTGTTGATGATAAAGGGGAGATTATCTGGGGAGATAGACTTATGGCACTTTTTTGGAAGGAAATTCTACCCAAAAAACCAGGTTGTATTGGAATTTGTGAAGTCAAAAGCTCCATGGCTCTACCGGAGACTATAAAAAAATTAGGCGGTAAACCTATTTGGTGGGCGGCCGGACACTCTTTGATAAAAGCAAAGATGAGAGATGAAAAGGCACTATTTTCAGGCGAAGTATCGGGACACATGTTCTTTGCAGACGAATATTTTGGCTTTGACGATGCTTTCTATGCTGCAGGGCGCTTATGTAGAATGATTTCTAACAGCGATAAAAAACTTTCGGAAATCATGATTGACATCCCTATATACCCATCCACCGTTGAAACCCGTTATGACTGTCCCGATGAAATAAAATTTGACGTGGTGGAGCGAGTAAAAGATGCGGCATTAAAAGAAGGCTTGGATGCCATTACCGTAGACGGAATTAGAATTAATTATGATTTAGGCTGGGGGCTTGTCAGAGTTTCAAACACACAGCCAGTTTTAGTCGCAAGATGCGAGGGTCGGACGAAAGAAGCTCTCGACGAAATATGCCGGGATATAAAGGAAAGACTTATTAAAGCGGGCAGTCCAAATTTTAAGTGGGAATACTAAGGAATAAAATTAAGCAATATTATATTATAGGCAATAGTGAGAGTAGAATTTTTACAAAGTTATTAAATATTTAAAAAATAAAGAATGATACACGTAAAACAGGAGGAAAAAGCATGAAGTGCACAAAAGAGCTAGATGGAATGACTTGTGTTGCAAGAGGCGCAAAACATGGCGCAGCTCCTATTCCGCAAGAAGGCAAATGGGACGAAGCAAAGGAAGTAAAGGATATTTCAGCTTTTACTCATGGTGTGGGCTGGTGTGCTCCTCAGCAGGGAGCATGCAAATTGACGCTTAATGTTAAGGAAGGAATCATACAAGAAGCGTTGATCGAAACCATAGGCTGTTCAGGCATGACACACTCAGCAGCAATGGCATCAGAGATTCTGCCAGGAAAGACTATTCTTGAAGCTTTAAACTGCGATCTTGTCTGCGACGCTATTAATACGGCTATGAGAGAACTTTTTCTTCAAATAGCATATGGAAGAAGCCAGAGTGCATTTTCTGAAGATGGACTCCCCTTGGGTGCCGGGCTTGAAGATTTGGGGAACGGCCTTCGTTCACAAATCGGAACAATGTACGGCTCTCTGCCCAAAGGCCCTCGTTATCTTGAAATGGCTGAAGGATATGTAACGAAAGTTGCATTAGACGAAAATGACGAGATTATCGGATATCAATACGTCAATATGGGCAAGATGATGGATGCAATTCGCAAGAACGTCGATCCAAAGGAAGCGCTTGAAAAAAATACCGGCACTTATGGAAGATTCGAAGATGCCGTAAAAATTATAGATCCAAGAGAAGAGTAGGAGGGAAAAATCTTGATAACTTTTGAAGGCTGCGAACGCAGAATGCACAAGATAGCCCCCTTTCTAAAGGAGCGAGGATTTAATGATTTAGAAGAAGCACGTTCCCTCTGTCTCTCCAAAGGGGTTGACGTAGAAAAGATTGTCAAGGGAGTTCAGACTATAGCATTTGACAACGCTGTCTGGGCATACACTTTGGGTGCAGCTCTTGCCATAAAAGCTGATATAGAAACAGCTGCAGAGGCAGCAGAAAAAATCGGAGAGGGACTTCAGGCTTTTTGCATCCCCAACTCAGTTGCAGAGCTAAGACAGGTTGGATTAGGACATGGAAATCTCGGTGCTATGCTCCTACGCAACGAAACGAAATGTTTCTGCTTTTTGGCAGGACATGAATCCTTTGCTGCAGCAGAGGGTGCGATAGGAATAGCAAGCACGGCAAATAAAGTGAGAAAAGAACCTCTACAAGTTATTTTGAACGGACTTGGTAAAAACGCAGCACATATAATCTCTCGTATCAACGGGTTCACACTTGTTGAAACACAATTTAACTACGGCAGTGGCGAACTTAAAGTCGTGGAGGAAAGAGCTTTTTCTAAAGGAGAGAGAGCCAAGGTACGCTGTTATGGAGCAAATGACGTCTCTGAAGGAGTTGCTATTATGATCAGAGAAGGTGTCGATGTTTCTATAACAGGAAATTCAACTAACCCGACACGTTTTCAACATCCTGTAGCCGGTACGTACAAAAAATGGGCTGTAGAAAACGGTAAAAAATATTTCTCCGTTGCATCAGGAGGCGGAACGGGACGTACCTTACATCCGGACAATATGGCGGCAGGTCCTGCCAGTTACGGACTCACTGATACTATGGGACGCATGCATAGTGATGCTCAATTTGCAGGTTCATCGTCAGTACCGGCTCACGTTGAGATGATGGGGCTTATAGGCATGGGGAATAATCCCATGGTTGGAGCAACAGTTGCCGTTGCTGTGGCAATTGCCCAATCAAAAAAATAAATATTTTTATCAAATATTAATTTTGTTCAATATAAAAGCTGAGCTCGAAAAACAAAATGTTTTTCGAGCTCAGCTTTATTTAATATAGCGTATTAGTTATTTTTTTAAAAAGGGAAAACAGGGAGTTTGGCGAGGTAAGTTAAATCTTCACCGTTGTATCCGCCCTCTTCGAGCAAGACAGCCACTTTTGCAACTACGTTACATTCAGTCAGTTCAAGAAGTCTCTCTACCGATTTCAATGAACCGCCTGTTGAGACAACATCATCAACAATACAGACGTTTTTGCCTTTCAAAAGAGTTGCATCAACTCCGTTGATAACGATTTTCTGGGGCTCTTTTGTGGTAATAGATTTAACTTCCGTGTAAATAGGATTCTCCATATAGCTCTTGATTGATTTTCTTATTACAACATAATTTGTTCCGAGCCTTACGGAGAGTGCGTGTGCCAAAGGAATTCCCTTCGCCTCTAAGCTTACAATTATCTCTATATCATTTCTTGATTTAAGTTTTTCATATAATGCATCTGCTGTTTTCTCTATAAGCATGGTGTCTCCCAACATTACAAAAGAAGCAATTTTAAGATTAGGCGCCACCTGTACTTTTTTTAGTTCTCTAGTTAAACCGCAAATATTAAGTGTATAAGTCTCCGTCATTATCTTCCCTTTCTATAGTGAAAATATAAGCTTAATTACTACACCAGCCAAAAGTCCGAAGAATGGATTCCACTTTGCAGACACAATCACTGTGGCTCCAACCACCATTCCCCATGGAGAAAACCCGAATGGTCCTTCAAATAAAGGAGTCGGGACAGCTGCTATCGCACCAAAAATATTGGATGTAAAAGTAACAAATACTCCGAGAACAAAAAGAAATCCAGCTATAGAAGCGCTGTGGACATATCTTCCTATCGTAGGAAGCAGTTTAAAGAGCAGTATTCCCGCCATAATAAGCATCATTAAGACTGAAGACCGAACGGGATTTGGTGCTGTTGCTGTTCCTGAAATGATAGATTCTACGGGAGCTCCCCCAAAGAAAGAGGATACGATATCAGCAAGTGAAGAATAAACTGCAAGGTGATCTATATTGGCATTAACTCCAGCTATGTTTCCTGTTATTTTTCCGAAGCTAATATTCGCCCCGATATTCAAACATGCTATTGCAAGGCCGCTGATTATGATTGAAGGGTATTTCCAAATCTTCCACTCGATATTGTTCAATGTGAACTTTTCACGACTTGCATCTAGAACTAAGTTGGAAACCTCAACTTTGCCCATTTTCATAAGAATGTTATATACAATCGTCGAAATGAATACAGAGATAATAATTGTG
>Ga0255346_1007616_pt1 | contig 10073 bp, 12 predicted proteins | sample wastewater_treat_FD_194410 | JGI IMG/M metagenome (GOLD analysis project Ga0255346, IMG submission 194410) | Wastewater microbial communities from Lulu Island WWTP, Vancouver, Canada - plant22 | ecosystem: Engineered > WWTP > Wastewater > Unclassified | place: Canada: Vancouver, British Columbia... | reverse complement strand
TAGCAGTACCAATTGGCGAGAGTGGTTATGGATTTGATGAAACTCAAATTATTAAAGCTCAAGAATTAAATAATTTAAGAAGTAAAAATAATTTAAATTATAAAATAGAATGGGATGGAGGAATAGATTCAGAAAATATTGAAAAATTGAAAGATAAAGGAATCGATTTAATAGCTTCAACTTCTTTTATATTCAATTCTCAAAATCCTCAATTAGCTTTAGAAGCTTTAAGAAGAAAAGCTTTAGGATTATAAAGTATGTCAAACAAAAAATTAAAAATCGAAGAACTGGAAAAATTGGCTATAGAAATTCGGGAGGAAATAATTAAAATGCTTTTAGAAGCAAAATCTGGTCATAGTGCTGGATCATTAGGAGTAGTTGATATTTTAGTAGCCCTGTATTTTAACATTTTAAATTATGATCCTAAAAATCTCAACTTAGAAGATCGGGATAGATTTGTTTTATCCAATGGCCATATTGTTCCTGCTTTATACGCAGTTTTAGCTTATGCTGGATTTTTTGATAAAAAAGAACTTTATTCTTTAAGAAAATTAAATTCAAGATTACAAGGTCATCCCCACAGAGGGTCGTTGGCGGGAATTGAGGTAACTTCTGGTCCTTTGGGTTGTGGTTTATCACAAGCAATTGGCATGGCTTTAGCAGCTAAACTTGACAGTAAAAAATATCAGATTTATTGCTTAACCTCAGATGGTGAAAATCAGGAAGGAAATTTTTGGGAAGCAATGATGTTTGCTGGTAAACATAAACTTGATAATCTAACAATGATTGTTGATCGTAATAATATTCAAATTGATGGTTTTACTGAAGAAGTAATGCCCTTAGAGCCCCTAAAAGAAAAATACGAAGCTTTTAACTGGCAAGTTTTAGAAATTGATGGCAATAATATTAGCCAAGTTATTGAAGCTTGTAATACAAGTAGGGCAATTTATGAAAAACCAGTAGCAATTATTGCTCATACAATTCCCGGTAAAGGAGTTAGTTTTATGGAATTTGATTATACCTGGCATGGCAAACCGCCTTCACCAGATGAAGCTCAAAAAGCTTTAAAAGAATTAAGAACTTTAAAAGGACAAATTGAAACAGAATAATTATGTTAAATCCCCAATTATATTTAAATCAAAATATTTTTGAGAGTAGTGTTGAAAAGCAGCCAACTCGCGATGGTTTTGGTAAAGCATTGGTAAAAGCTGGAGAAGAAAATAAAAATATTGTAGCTTTGACAGGGGATTTAAAAGAATCAACTAGAATTGAAGAGTTTGCCAATAAGTTTCCAGAAAGATTTTTTGAAGTTGGAGTAGCTGAACAAAATTTAATTACCATTTCAGCTGGCTTAGCTAATTCTGGCAAAATTCCATTTGCTTCTTCTTATGCTACTTTTTCTCCAGGAAGAAATTGGGAGCAGATTAGAACTACAGTTTGCTATAACAATACTAATGTTAAAATAGTTGGAGCTCATGCTGGCTTATTAACTGGTCCTGATGGTGCAACCCATCAGGCAACTGAGGATTTAGCTTTGATGCTATCTTTACCCAATATGAAAGTTGTAGTGCCAGCTGATTATTATGAGGCCTATCAAGCTACCTTAGAAATTGCTAAAATTAATTCTCCTTGTTATTTAAGACTTTCTAGGCCGAAAATCCCAGTTATAACTACAGAAAAAACTCCTTTTGAATTTGGTAAAATTCAAACCTTTTGGATATCAAATAATCCTCAAGTAACAATTATAGCTACTGGCTCAATGGTTTATTACTCATTAATTGCTGCTAAAGAATTAGAAAAACAAGGTCTTGAAACAGAGGTAATAAATTGTTCGACATTAAAACCTTTAGATAAAGAAGAAATTTTGAAACATTTAAAAATTACTAAAGCAGTAGTAACTGTTGAAGAACATCAAGCTCATGGAGGATTGTCATCTTTAATAGCTAATTTAATTACTACTAATTTTTTGATTCCTCAAGAAATTGTAGCAATTAATGATACTTTTGCAGAGTCAGGAGAACCAGAAGAACTTTTGAATAAATACGGCTTAAATGTCCCTAACATTAAAAAAGCCGTTTTAAAAGCCAGAGATAGAAAGGTGTAGAAATATCTAATTGACCTAATTCTGATTGACTTAATTAAATCCCAATATTAACCAACTTAACAAAAAGATTTTTGTTTTAAATTTGGGTTTTAAACATTAGAAATTGAGGTTTAATTAGAAATTAGAGTAATTAGAAATTAGATATTTATTTTTATTGTAGGTTGTTGCTTTGCATTTTACACTTATTTTCATTTGACATTTTATTATTTACTTTGTTTGAATTTCTTGAAATTAAAAGTTAGCTATGTGATAATAAATTGTTATAAATTAAAACTATGGACAAAGATTTGTTTGATATTGAGATTGGAAAAAATTTTCCAGAAATTGTTAATGTTATTATTGAAATTCCCAAAGCATCTCATAATAAATACGAATTTGATAAAGAACGAGGAGTTTTTAGATTAGATAGGGTGCTATATTCACCAGTTTATTACCCAGCCGATTATGGCTTTATTCCTCAAACCATAGCTGATGATGGAGATCCTTTAGATATTTTAGTAATTGGAGATGATCCTTTATTTGCTGGCTGTTTATTAGAAGCTCGGCCAATAGGACTATTAAAAATGGTAGATAATGATGAAAAAGATCTTAAAGTTTTAGCTGTTCAAAAAGCTAATCCCAGATTTAACACTATAACAACTTTGGAATCTTTAAAAGATTTAGATTCCCATTTGCTCGATGAAATAGCTAATTTTTTTGAAGTTTATAAAAAATTGGAAGGCAAAAAAACAATAATTAAAGGCTGGAATAATGAGATTGAAGCAAAAAAAGAAATAGAAAAAGCTTTTGAAGCTTATCAAAAGTACCATAAGTGATAAAATTCTCAAAATTTTATTGATTTAAAATTATTTTTAGGTTATAATCGCAATATGAATTTTTTTACCAAGATTAAAAATTATTTTGTTTCTTCGTATCAGGAAATAAAAAAAGTCAGTTGGCCAACTAAAAACCAAGTGATTAATTTTGCCTTGTCGCTCTTAGTCTTATGTTTAGTGGTAATAATTTTCATTGGTTTGTTTGATTTTCTATTTTTAGAAGGGGTTAGAATTTTCATAATTAAATAATATGGCAAAACAACAGATTTCTTTAGAAAGAAAATGGTATGTAATTCATACTTATGCTGGTTATGAAGAGGCGGTTGCTAAAAATTTAGAACAAAGAATTGAAACTTTTAAAATGCAAGACTACATTTTTAATGTTTTAGTTCCTAAGGAAAAAAAAGTTAAAATTAGAGGAGGTAAGAGAATTACTACCGAAGAAAAAATTTTTCCAGGCTATGTTTTTGTGGAAATGATTGTTAATGATGATTCTTGGTATGTTGTTAGAAATACCCCTCAAGTTACTGGTTTTGTTGGTTCCGGAATTACTCCGGTACCCGTAGATGAAAAACAAATGGAAGAAATTAAAAAAAGAATAAGCGAAGAGGGTCCTGAATTTAAATTAGATTTTGAAGTGGGGGATTTGGTAAAAATTACTGATGGTCCCTTTAAAGATTTAGAAGGAAAATTGTCAGAAGTTGACAAAGAAAAAGGTAAAATAAAAGTAATGGTTTCTATTTTTGGAAGAGAAACCCCAGTAGAATTAGATTTCCTACAAGTTAAAAAGATTTAAAATAAATAAATTTATGGCAAAAACACTTAAAGCAAAAATAAAATTACAGATTGAAGGAGGTAAAGCAACCCCAGCTCCACCAATTGGTCCTGCCCTAGGTCAACACGGAGTAAATATTGGAGATTTTATTAATAAATTTAATGAAGCAACCAAAGATAAATTAGGAATGATTTTACCAGTTGAAATAACTGTCTGGGATGATAGAACCTATGATTTTATTGTTAAAACTCCAATAGTAGCTGATTTACTTAAAAAAGCAGCTGGTTTAGAAAAAGGTTCTGGTGAGCCCAATAAAAATAAAGTCGGGAAAATAACATTAGCTCAGTTAGAAGATATTGCCAAACAAAAAATGGCTGATTTAAATACTTCTGATTTAGAACAAGCTAAAAAAATTGTTTCCGGAACAGCTAAAAGTATGGGTATAGAAATAATTAGTTAAACCGGCTATGAGAGAACCCTTTAAGTTTACGAAAAATCCTTATCCTGGATTTTTTATAGACCTTGAGGGTTTAGATGGCAGCGGCAAATCAACCCAAGCAAGAATTTTAAAAAACAATTTAATTTCCAAAGGTTTTAAAGTTTTTTCAACCAAAGAGCCAACAACCGGAATTATTGGTGAACTCATTAAAAAAAGCCTGATTCATCAAATTCATTTTTCTTCTTCGACTCTGCAGCTTTTATTTACAGCTGATAGATTGGAACACTTAAAAAATGAGCTAATTCCAGCTTTGGAAAAATCAAAAATTGTGATAACTGAAAGATATTTTTGGTCAACAGTTGCTTTTGGGGGAATTAATCTTGATAAAAATTGGCTTTTAAATTTAAATAAGTTTTGTATTATTCCTGATTTAACTATTTTTTTAGATGTGCCAGCCAAAATTTGTGCCAAAAGATTAATAACCCGAAAAAATCTTGAGCTTTTTGAAAAAGAAAAAACTTTAATAGCAGCCCGTAAAAATTATTTATGGTTAATAAAGCAATTTCCCAGTAGAATTAAAATTACTAATGGAAATTTAAAGATTAACGAAGTTTCCCAAAACTTACTTTATGAGGTTTTTAAAAACGATAAAATTAAAAAATTGAAATAATGATGTATAAGCCAACAATCGGTTTAGAAATTCATGTGGAATTAAAGACCAAAACTAAAATGTTTTGCTCTTGTTTAAATAATTCGCGAGAAACAATTCCCAATAAAAATGTTTGTCCTATTTGTTTGGCTCATCCCGGGGTTTTACCAACTCCAAATAAAGAAGCAATTTTGGCTGTTATTAAAGTTGGTTTAGCAACTAATGGCGAGATTTTAAAACAATCTTTTTTTGACAGAAAAAATTATTTTTATCCAGATTTACCAAAAGGTTATCAAATATCTCAATATGAATTTCCTTTGGTTAAAGGCGGATTTTTAGAAATAAAAAATAAAGATGGTTCAACCTCTAAAATAAAAATTACCAGAATTCATTTAGAAGAAGATACCGCGCGTTTGATTCATCCCGAAGGCAAAGATTATTCTTTAGTTGATTTTAATAGAGCTGGAATTCCCTTAATGGAATTAGTTACTGAACCGGATATTCATACTAGTTATGAAGCTCGGGTTTTTGCTCAAAATTTACAATTAATTTTAAAATATTTAGGAGTTTCTAATGCTTCAATGGAAGAAGGAGAAATGCGAGTAGAACCAAATATTTCAGTTTCCAAAACCGATAAGTTGGGAGTAAAAGTTGAAATTAAAAATTTAAACTCTTTTAAATCATTAGAGGAAGCAATTGATTATGAAATAAAAAGACAAATAGAGGTTTTAGAATCTGGTGGAGAAATAAAGCAGGAAAATCGCGGTTGGCTGGAAGCTAAAAGAATAACTCATGAGCAAAGATCTAAAGAATTTGCCCATGATTATCGTTATTTTCCAGAGCCGGACTTAACACCTATTGTAATTTTGGATGATAATGGGGAAATTAATTTAGATAATCTTAGGCAAACTTTACCAGAATTGCCAGAGGTTCGCAAAAAAAGATACATTAAGGAATTTAATCTTTCAGAAAATGAAGCGGAAATTTTAACTATTAATAAAGATTTAGGAGATTATTTTGAAAACGTTACTTCGGAAATTTCTTTATTAACTAGTAGAAACAATTTAAGAGCTGAAGATTACAAAAAACTACTAAAAATTTCTTTTAATTTTTTAACCTCTGATCTTTTGGGATTAATGGCTGATAATAACTTATCAATAGGTGACATAAAAATTTCTCCTAAAAACTTTGCAGAGTTAGTTTTTGCTTTTGATAGCGGTAGAATTTCTTCAAGAATTGCTAAGGATTCTTTAGCTATTATGATTTCTAAAGAAATAACAATTGAAGAACTGATTTCTCAAGCTAATTTAGAGCAAATGTCTGATTCCAAAGAATTAGAAAAAATAATCGAAAAAGTATTAACTCAGAATGGAAAAGTCGTTTTAGATTATCAAAACGGAAAAACCAATGCTTTGCAATTTTTAATCGGTCAAGTTATTAAAGAAACCAAAGGCAGAGCAAATCCTAAAATGGTAGAAGAACTTATTAAAAACAAAATTAGTTGATTTCTAAAAATTTTTTAACCAATTTTTGAGCTTGACTGTAATTTTTAATCCAGATTACTCTATTATCTCTTTTAAACCAAGTAAGTTGCCTTTTAGCGTAATTTTTTAAAGAAATTAAAGACTTTTTAATAAAAGTTTCATAATCTATAAACCCTATAAGATATAAATAAGCCCAATAATAGTGAAGCCCGATTTCTTTTAAATCCTCTTCTTTGTAATTTTCCATCAATTTTTTTACTTCGTCTAAAAACCCCTGTTTTAGCCAAACATTAAATCTTTTTTCAATTGCTTTATTTAAATCTTCCCTGTTTTGATCAATTCCCAAAATTAAAGTTTGAAAAATGGGTTTTCCTTTTTTAAGTTTTGCTTGGGGGTTAATTTGAGAGATTTCAATAGCCCTAATTAGTCTTCGTTTATTATTTTGGTCTATTTGCTTGGCTCTTTGGGGATTTAAAATTTGAAGAATTTTGAATAATAAAAAAGAGGGATAGGTAGCTAAATTTTTTCTTAATTCGTTATTTGGTTCAATTTTAGGGAAAATAAGATTATCAACTACTGCTTGAACATAAAAACCAGTTCCGCCAACTAAAAACGGAACTTTCCCCTTTTTGATTATTTCTCTAATTGCTCTAATTGCTAATTCTTTAAATTGTTGAGCTGAAAAGTTTTCTTTTAATGAAACAATATCTATAAGATAATGTTTAATGCCTTGAGCCTCTTTGGGAGTTACCTTTGAAGAACCTATTGAAAGTTCTTTATAAATTTGACGAGAATCAGCTGAAACTATTTCGCCATTAAATTTCTTAGCTAATTTAATAGCTAAACTAGTTTTGCCAGAAGCAGTTGGCCCAATAATTACAATTAGTTTTGGTAAATTCATAAAAGAAGACTAATTAATATATTTTAGCAATTAAATTTCAAATCACAAGCACTAACCCCGTGAAATAAAATTTAGTTTTATTAAATTTATTGGTTACTCGCCTAAAGGGACGATCGTCCCTTTAGGCGAGTAAATTGATTTTGATGTTTTTAAAAGTTTTTTAAAGAAATTCTATTGAGTTTTTATCACCTATCTCGCGATCGCGAGATAGGTGATAAAATAATTTTGATGATTCTTAGGTTATTTAATGAAAATTTTTAAAGAAAAATTTTCATTAAATTGAAATTATTATTTATCTTACGATCGCGATAAGGAAGTTTATAAAAATCCCACGGAAATCCTAAGAATAATCCTGGGGAAAATAAATAACAACTATTGAGGTTCAACTTTCATAGGACCTCCATAGGAGGTTGAACTTCTTAAAATTGCTTCGTTTAGAATTTTGAATTTTGAACATTAGATATTGTTTAGGATTTTGAATTTGGTGCTTGGGATTTATTTTCGTTGATAGGGTTTGTTTTTTGTTTTTAAAAATGTTATAATTAAGCGCTATTTAATAATAAACATATGGGAGGAACACCAACAAGACATCATACTCATTCTAGAAGAAATAAAGGAAGATCGCATTTTGCCTTAAAGCAAAAAAATTTAACTCCTTGCAGTAATTGTGGAGCTTTGATTAAACCAAATACTACTTGTCCAAACTGCGGTTTTTATAAAGGAAAACCACAAGCAAAGATTTTGAAAAAAATAGAAAGAGTTGAGCAAAGAAAAAAAGAAAAATCAAAAACCAGAGCTCAAGGAAAGTAATTTACTATGGCAAACAGACATTCTTCCAGATCAGCAATTATTCAAACTCTTTATGAGTTAGATTTTAATAATTTTACTCAAAAAGATTATCTTGTTTTACTCGAAAGTAATCTCAATGAATTTTGGCCAGTTATCAAGGACCAAGAATTTTCAAAAAAATTATTAGAAGGAATTATGGAGCATAAAGAAGAAATTGATAAATTAATTGAAAAATATGCTCCCCAGTGGCCAATTAATAAAATTAACTTGGTTGATAGAAATATTTTAAGACTTGGAATTTATGAACTACTTTACGGCGATTCTCAAGAAGTACCTCATAAAGTAGCAATTAATGAAGCAATTGAATTGGCAAAAGAATTTAGCGGAGAAACTTCCGGCAGATTTGTAAATGGAGTTTTGGGAAGCATTTATAAAAACATTAATAGTCTTAAATAATAAATTATGTCTTTGGAGAATTTAGAAACAGAAATTAATTATAATTTTAAAAATAAAAATTTATTAAAAGAAGCTTTAACCCATCGCTCTTATTTAAACGAAAATAAAAACTGGAAATTGCCTCACAATGAAAGATTAGAATTTTTAGGAGATGCTGTTTTAGAATTAATAACAACTCAATATTTATTTGAAAAATTTAAAGATTTGGAAGAGGGAGAGTTAACCAAATATCGTTCAGCTTTAGTTAGCGCTTCAAGTTTGGCTCAAGTTGCCCATCAATTAAAATTAGATGAATTTATTTTATTATCAAAAGGCGAGAAACAAAATAATTTAAAAGCAAAAAATGAAATTTTAGGCAATACCTTTGAAGCTTTAGTTGGCGCAATTTATTTAGATGGTGGTTATTCTAATGCCAAAAAATTTATCATTAAAAATCTGATTCCTTACTTGAAACTTATTATTTCTAAAAAGTTATTTAAAGATTCAAAAAGTTATTTTCAAGAACAGGCTCAGGCGAAAGAATTAATTACCCCTCATTATCAATTATTAAAAGAATGGGGTCCGGATCATGATAAAAAATTTTTAGTTGGAGTTTATTTAAATGATAAAAAAATTGCTCAAGCAGAAGGCAGTTCTAAACAAGAAGCTGAAATTGAGGCTGCTAAAAAAGCTCTAAAAATAAAGGGCTGGAATAAATAATTATGTTTAAAAGTTTAGAAATTCTAGGTTTTAAATCTTTTCCAGAAAAAATAATCTTTGATTTTTCAAAAGGTCTGACAGCGATTGTTGGTCCAAATGGCAGTGGTAAATCAAATGTAGTTGATGCTATTCGTTGGGTTTTGGGAGAACAAAGTTTTAAAAATTTAAGAGTTTCAAATTTGGTTGAAATTATTTTTTCTGGAAATTTGAAAAAACCTCCAGCTGGTTTTGCTTTAGTTAAAGCTGTTTTTGACAACTCTTCTAAAATTTTTCCAGTTGATTTTGAAGAAATTGAAATTACTAGAAAAATATATCGCGATGGAACGTCAGAATACTTTTTAAACAAATCCCCCATAAGATTAAAAGATCTAGTTGGAATCTTGGCTAGTGCCAAATTAGGTGTTAAGGGTTTGGGAATAATTAATCAGGGATCTGTTGATTTATTTTTGCGCTCTTCATTAGTAGAAAGAGTTGAAATGATTGAAGAAATGATTGGTTTAAAAGAGTTGCGGTTGAAGAAAAATGAAGCTTTAAATAAGATTGAAGAAACTAAAAAAAATTTAGAAAAGTCACAAAGTATTTTATTAGAATTAGAACCAAACCTGCGTTCTTTAAAAAGACAAGTTGATAAATGGGAAAAAAGAAAAGATAAAGAATTAGAATTACAAGAAAAAGAAAAAATTTATTTTTCTTTTAAAATAAAACAGCTTAATGAAAATTTTAAAACTCCAGAAATTGATGAGAAAACATTAATTTCAGAAATTCAAACAATTAAAAATTTCTTAAAAGACGAAGAATCTAAACTAAATTTAGAAAATTCAGATAGTAGTTTAACTATTAAAAATGAATTACAAACCAAACTTAGAAATTTAGAAAATAAACGAGACGAACTTTTAAGAACTTTGGGAAGTTTAGAGGGTCAAATTAAAATTATCTCTAATTTTCAAACACACCAAATTTTT
>Ga0255346_1007607_pt1 | contig 10092 bp, 9 predicted proteins | sample wastewater_treat_FD_194410 | JGI IMG/M metagenome (GOLD analysis project Ga0255346, IMG submission 194410) | Wastewater microbial communities from Lulu Island WWTP, Vancouver, Canada - plant22 | ecosystem: Engineered > WWTP > Wastewater > Unclassified | place: Canada: Vancouver, British Columbia... | reverse complement strand
GCAAACTCATCATTTCCACATTGTGGCAAGACAGGATGCAAGATGTCCACCGGCAGAAAATCCGCAGACAGCAATCTTATTACTATCAACACACCATTCCTCAGCATTATCTCTTATTATAAGGATCGCCTTGAAGGCATCCAAGATTGGTTGGGGTAACAGGGCTTTCTCCTTACACGAATACCTGAGGACAAATGCATGATACCCCTTAGATGCAAAAGCCAGTGCAACAGGCTCAGCCTCTCTATCAGATGTGGACATATACGCCCCACCAGGTAGCACCAGAACAGCAGGTCTTTTTCGATTGTAGTCAAACTCTCTGGAGTTATGAAGGATGTATGTCTCCATATGGATCTCCTGATTTCCTTCCCATACAGGGATATTCTTACAGATCATCTTTTCACCTCCTGATAACCTTGATGAATTACTGATAGCCTTTAAAAGGCTACCAGAAGTTAGCCCATATTCTTAACCAGATATGACACCAAACCAATAATGTTTATATTTTCCAGGTCATCGTCAGATACTATAAATGTATCATAATCGGGATTTGAAGCAGCAAGAATGACTTCTGAATTGAGAAAATAGAGCCTTCTTAAAGTTACCTCTGAATCTTTAAGTTTAAGAGCCACCACTCTGCCATTAAATCTGTCAAAGTCCAAGCTCTCTATCACCACAACAGTGCTTCCCTCTATAATATCATCATTGCTCATGGCGTTATCAGGGACTATAAGGGCGAACGCATTCTCAGGCGTATATGGGATAGGAAGATAGTCAACTATATAATTTTTCCACTCTTCCTTGGGGAGGTCAAAGGGAATTTTTCTATAGATCGGGATATATTTAAAATCATTAACAGGTTCTAACTCTTCTCTATTATCATCTTCCATACAAGAAGATGATAACATACGAACCCAGGATTTGACAAGCCAAAAAATTCCCGCAGGTTCCAGCAAACCTTCTAGGACTCCATTTACCTCTAGATTCTGAGAAGAAATAAAAAAGCCCTGACAATTGCCAGGGCTTTAACAAGCTGGAATTTATTTTTTGAAGAAGAACTGTTCTAATCTGAAGACTCCAGGAGCAGCAGGATGCCACGTAAAACCTGACTCCGGTACATTCCTGAGGTTATTCTTCACTATAGCCATCATCCATGAGACCCCAACTGTTCCTATGATCCAGAGGTTATCTGAGTGAAGTCTCATAGCTTCTTTCAACATAGCGGTTCTCTTAGCCTCACTGGTGGTGGAGTAAAATTCATCGTTAAATATCTGCCAGAGTCGCTTTATCTCTTTAGGTGGCTCTTCTCCTGATTTCCCATTAGTACTCAGCCATCTGTACCATAGTGGACACCAGTTGTTATTGGGTGTAAGATCACCAGAGTATCCATCAGCACCAACACTGATAGTAAATCCCTGCATCTCAAATTCGTTCGCCTGGACTTTTGCTCCAACAAGAACGTTTGTTTCTGGCTTTACTTCAGCCTTTATGCCGAGATTTTTCCAGTAATCAGTAACCAGTTTCATCATATCTATGGTGGTTAAAAGATTTGCATGCACATAAATAGTGAGGGTAAGAGGTTTACCGTCAGGACGCAATCTGTAGCCATCCTTGTTGTATTGTAATTAAATGATGGAGGATAATCTCTCTTTCTGCAACCCCTGAGGGTATAGAGGGCTAGATGCTGACATCTGAGGTTTACCCCCAATGCATACTGCCACTCACCAACCCACTTCTGTCCCTCAAATGTAAATTCCCATCCAGTACACCCATACAATTCTGAAAGTACATATTTCTTGCCAAACTGATTGGCAACACTGCTGCACTGTTTTACCGTTAGAGTCTCGGTGATAAACTCGCTCAGGATATCTATACCGGGAACCCCCTGATATATATAATATGGCATAAAGGAACCGGTTCTGAGGATTCCTCTGTAAAATTCATTCTCATACAGATAGTGCCCAGTAAAGAGAAGATTATGTTCTTGACACCATCTACAAATCTGTTTTGTATAGGATTCAAGAAATAACTCAGAAATTGTCCTCCAGTAGTCATATCTTATCCTGCAAGATTTTTCTCCATCAAAAAACAGATAGGGAAGTTCTTCAAGAATATTATAGCCTCTTCTTGACCTGAAAAATTCAGGTAATATATCTGTCCAGGGTAAAGCTCGTTTATCACCTCTCCAAGCGAAAATATTCGGTTCATCAGTAAATATTCCAGGTATGGTCTTCCCGAATTCTTCTCCAACCTCTTTTAAATATCTCTCGTAGGTTGTCTTTATAAATGCCTCTACACTCTTTGGATTCAGATTATCACCATATGCATCTCCCCTTTCAGACTTCCGGCAGATCTCTCTTTTAAATATTAAACCAAGCTCATTATCAGCAAGACGGGTCTTTTCTTTAATCCTTTTTAACCTGGATATAAAGTTATTCTCCAGTACAACCACAAAACTTGCGAGGCTTCTGTCAGGATCTATTTCTCCCCTTACCGCTTCTAAGGTTAAAGCCTTAGCTCTACCCTCATCTCCTATCTCTTTAGCTACCAATCCGCCGGCAAAACCTGATGGCCATCGATCCTCATCGTATAGCCATGCATTTATTCCTGCTTCTTTTGCGGTCTGAACAGCCCTTCTGATACAGGTCATCCATTCTTCACCAAGGTATGGAGTCTCAAGACCATCCCTTGAGTGCATGAAGAATCCTCCCATCCCCTGGGATTTCATCTCCCTTATCTGCCTATCTAATTCGTCAGGGTCAAGCCTATCATTCCATGACCAGAAAGGGATACTCCTGTAATTCTTATCTGGATACTTGAATAATTCCTTTAAATTAACCATTATTAACCTCCAGAACGCTTTTATATCCAACCGATATTCTAACATATAGCCGTATAATTGAATATTTATGAATGATTGCTGAGTTTCTTACAGTTACCGTATTAGAGCCATATCCAGGCTTTTACCTCTAGAGGATTTAAGGCATCTATTCCTATTTCAATAAGTATTGATTCATTAAGGTTTTTAAGAGGGATACAGGTAATTTTCAGGACTTTTTTAGTCCTATAATTTAAACAAGATTCTAAAAAATAATGATAAAAATAGTGTCGATGTAGGATCTTCTTAATAATCTGGAGAAAGGTGGTGGTATCTCAGTTTAACGCTCTACTTTCCTTTATTGTATATTTTTTGTATAATGTTAAAGGATAAAAGTGTAAAGTTGTCCATATGGAGGTATATGCGAACTGCTCGGATATGAACAAGTTGTGTGAAATAGAAACTTAAGGAGATTAACACATGATTAAGACAAATATAAATACGAATGAAACTTCTAATCTAAGTATGCAGATTAAATCAATCCCAGAGATCGATTCAATATCGGATTTACCTAAAATAACCTCATTTATATTTCCGAAAGAATTTGGACTACTGCCTAACGTCGCTGAAATCTTTGAGCTAGAGCTCGCTTTCTATGAATATAAATTCCTTACTAAGGATGAGATCATTCGCAGAGGAGCTTTTTTCAAAAGTGTTGATGGGATCCCTACATATCATTATATAATTTGCTCAAACAACAGTCCTCTTATATGGAAGGGGAAGTCAGAACTAACCAGGTCATACTTCAAAGAAGGCAACTTTTCTACAGGGTATGCTACGCATGGGCTTTTCCCATACAGAGGGAAATTTCATCCACAATTGATAAAGGGTATATTGAATATTCTAAGAGTTCAACCTGAAGATATTGTCCTTGACCCTATGTGTGGAAGTGGAACTTTAAATGTAGAAGCAAGCATTATGGGAATTGACTCTATTGGAATTGAGAAAAGCCCATTTTGTGTATTGATGAGCAAGGTAAAGTATGAAGCCTTGAAAACTGATATCGCTACATCATCATTAATACTTAAAGATATGGATAAAAATTATAAGACTCTAATAAATGGTAAAAAGTCGTTTGCAGAGTCCTCTTATCATAATGGATTCCAACCAGAAGAAGCAATAACTCTGCTTGCTTTCTTAGACTCAATGGGCTATGCAAGAAGATGCTCAAAAAGCATAGATGTTCTTTTCCCTTCTGTACTTAAAAGATATGTCGGGCAAATCAATTCTTTTATTCAAGTAAGAGATAAACTTAACCTCAAGATTGGTAACGCAAGGTTTGAAATAGGGGATGCAAGAAAACTTCCTTTAGAAGACAATTCAATAGATGGTATTATTACTTCCCCGCCTTACTCTTTCGCAATTGATTATGCTGAGAACGATAGACCACAATTAGAGTATCTTGGATATGATGTATCAGAACTCAGAGAAGATATGATAGGTTTAAAAGGTAAGACCAGAAAAGAAAAACTTGTTAATTACTTTGATGATATGAAGAAAGTTTTATCTGAAATGCGTCGGGTTCTGAAGGTCGGCAAATATGCAGTGATTATAATCGGGTCAAATGATGTTCAGACAGGTGGGATAAGGTTGGAGACTAGAATTGAAGAAATGGCTTTAGAAGATGGTTTTGTCCTTGACCAGAAAATTGTAAAACCAATAAAAGGGTTGCAGAATACGATGAAAGATGAGTATATATTGTTTTTAAGGAAGGTAAAATAATTGTGCGTTATCCTTCATTAGATGAGAAGTTCGATACCGTAATCTCAAAGAACACCTTCTATTTTTATAATGAAGAGTTTGAAGAATACTATGAAGGATATATTTCTTCAATTGCTCAGAATATTTTTCTTCTAAAAAACAGAATAGAAAGAGAAGGTTTAACAGAGTCTGTCTTAGTTAAACACATCACAAATGTTGAAGATGGGCTAGATGCAATCTTAACTATAACAGGTTTTTCAAAGGAGAGTTTACAAAGATTGGTTACATTTATCAGAGTTATAGACGATAAAAGTGTATCTGACCTTGTTAATAAAGATTTTTGGCCAAAAGAGGAATTTAAAACAGAATGGAGTTTAGAAAAGATAAAGTCTATAGTAAAGACGAACAAGAAATTTGCCGAGGGTATTGTAAATCTGTTCTTTAGAGGCCCTACCGTTCCTGTAGTAAAAAAAGTACTCCCACTCTTTGAGTTTAAGAAACTTGATATAAAGAAGTTTAGCTTTTCAATAGAATCTTTGGTAGATACAATAATAAGATACAAGACAAAGGGTTCGTATAAAGCTGCCAGAGGAGGGAACCCTGAGATCATAATAGAACAGACTTTAATATCGCATAAATTGACCTTTGAGAAGGGAAAGTTCAGAATTCCAGAGGTAGGCAATATCCCAAGAACGATGGACTTTATCGTTCCCAATAAGACATTACCAAAACTAATAATCGAGTGTTCCTACTCGGTAACTACTGCTTCAGGAATGGGAGACAAAGCAAAAACGGAAAAGACTGTTGCTGATTATTTGAAAGAAAACTATCCAAAGGTAGTATTCATTGGGTTTGTAGATGGTATCGGTTGGTATGTAAGAAGAGGTGACCTTAAACGCATGGTAAATGCTTATGATTTTGTTTTCACATTCAGTAAGGATGAAATTGAGAGATTTGAAGATCTGCTAATAGAGACTTTTTATGGAGAATAAGGAACTCTTTGAGAATTTGATAAATAAGATCGTCCAGGGTGATTGTTTAGAAGTAATGAGGGAAATCCCAGACGATAGTGTTGATGTAACTTTTGCAGATCCGCCATTCAATCTGAAAAAGAAATATAACAGCTACTATGATAAACATGAGGTTGAGGAATATCTGTCCTGGTGCAAGGAATGGCTTACTGAGATGGTTCGCATTACTAAACCCACAGGTTCGATCTTTGTTCATAATATTCCAAAATGGTTAATATATTTCGGTTCTTACCTGAACGAAATTGCTACTTTTCGCCACTGGATTGCCTGGGACGCAATGGGTTCTCCACTTGGCAAGACGCTTTTGCCAAATCACTATGGAATTTTATATTATGTGAAGTCTGACGATTTTAAGTTCTATGATATTAGGATGTTGCATAAGCGTTGTAGAAACTGCCGTTATATTTTGCAGGACTATGGTGGTAAGAAAAACCAGATGCATCAATTTGGTCCTCTTATTTCTGACGTTTGGACAGACATTCACAGAATAAGACACAAGAAAAGAAGGGATGAGCATCCCTGTCAATTGCCTATCCCTCTACTTGAAAGATTATTGCTTATGAGTAGTGATGAAGGAGATATCGTACTTGATCCATTTGTAGGGACTGGAACAACTGCAATTGCAGCGAAAAAGTTAGGAAGGAAATTTATTGGAATAGATATTGACCCGAAGTATGTTGAAATCACGAATAAAAAATTAGAAGAGGCAGAGCCGACACTAATTAATGGATGTTATGTAAGTATTTTCCTCAATAAGGTGATCACTATTAGAGATAAAGATTGGGATGAGATTAAAAAGGCTTTTTTTATTCCACAGGACCCGCTAGAATTGGAAAAGAGAGAAGTTTACTTACTTCCCAAAAGTGAAAGGAGAGTAAAATTCCGAATAACTAAGACAGTTCAGAGTAGCTTATTTCCATCGTATAAGGAGAAAGGATAACCGCAACTTCTTTTGTTATGAAATGTTATTTTATGACAGCATATACTGGCAACTAAAAGGGAGATTTTTGTTTTGTCCAAATTCTGTCTATAGTGGACTCCTTTATGCTAGAACTGAAATGCATAAGTTATCGAACATTTAAGATAAGTGATGAGCCATATAAATTTGAATTTGATAATCTTTTGAAGCGAGATATCCTTTCCCTTATACTTTATTATCAGGACAGGGGCTATCAAGACTTAATCCTGTGGGGCAGCGATGGGAGAAATTCCCTACCTCTGGAGGTAGGAATAGCTTGCCAATTTTATAAAGATATCAGAATTTAAAACTTCCTAAAGCTGAAATGAATATCCCACTGAAGTCTGCCGACCAGAGTGTATAATCACTTCCCTCTTTTATATTAGCTATACTGGCATTTCTATATCCAAGCTTTAAACTGAGAGAGCTATTATTAGAAATTTTATATCTGAGTTCTATCGGTATATCTAGGACGAGCCCTCCACCCTGATAGGATTCCGAGGAGGATGTGGGAGTAACTGATGGATTATCACTCTCAGATTTACTATAATATTCTCCGCTCAAAAACCCATATCCTGCATATATACCCGGTATAATTGTAAATTTTTTATCTATAGGGTATGTATAAGAAAATCCTGCCATTACCGGGATAAGATTGAGGTTAATCTGTAAGTCTTGACTGTTATTATACCCGCCGGTATCAACCCAGCTCAGATGGTATCCCCCTGAAGAATCCTGATAAGAGACGGCAAATCCACCTAAGAGTTTTCCAGAGATTGGATATGTTACCTGAATCCCCAGAGTAATCCCACCTGTAAGATGATTAATAGTGCCTGAATAATTGGATAAAAGTACAGTATCCAATGTATAGGATAGCCCAAGATAACTATTAAGGGACTCCATATTTGTAGAACCATAACCTACCCACACATTTATCTCCTGCGCGTAAGCAGTAAGTCCAAAACTTGTTGTCAATACTGCTAGCATTACCGCTACAAAAACTTTTCTATTCATCGGTTCACCTGTTCAACCAGGCTGTACAGTATTACAACCTGGGCTCCTGTATTTATATCCCGCATTTCAGGCTATTCCAGCAGGAGCTGGCGGTATTCGGAATAGCCGTTAGCCCCTGTCCTCCTGTTTTCTCCAGAGGCAGGACTCTCTTCGCTGCTCCATTCTTAATGGTTTTTTGAACCTTTATAAAATTTAGCATTATTGCAACAAACCGTCAATGGTTTCTGCTGGGAATGCAGACAATAAGAGACCCCTGACTCATAGAAGTCAGGGGTATTCCTCACAAAAACTTATAAAATCTGATAAAATATTATATGTATTAAACCCATGATATCTTCTGGAGGATAAACTGTGGAATATTTAATCAAACTGGTAAAGATAGCAAGACCATACTGGAAGTATCTGATAATTGCTGGGATAAGCACTTTAGCCATAACAGGGGTAAACTTGCTTGGTCCCTGGCTTATAAGACAGCTTGTTGATATCATTACAAATATAGGGCAATACCCGGACGCAAGGAAAAATATAATAAATCTTACCATTCTGATCACACTCTCATACATAGCAAGGATAATCTTTCAGTTTTTAGCAAGCTATCTGTCCCACTATGCCGCATGGCATCTGGTCGCCCATATGAGAAGTATGGTATACGATAAACTTCAGCAACTACCGTTTGGATTCTTTCAGGAGAGGCAGACCGGACAGCTTATGTCCAGGGTTGTAAACGATACAGCCAACTTTGAGATGTTAATAGCCCATGCTGTTCCAGACCTCTTTACAAATATTCTTATAATAATCGGTGTTGCCGTGATACTCTTCGCAGTAAATCCAACCCTGGCATCTCTATCTCTTATACCAATACCGTTTCTGGTGTATGGAAGTACGAGATTTGCAAAGCAGGTACTCCCAAACTTTAGAGAGGCGCAGAGAGCTCTTGCCGATTTAAATGCTGAATTACAGGATAACATATCCGGCATTCGAGAGATTCAGATATTCAATCAGCAGATGAGGGAACTGGTGAAGATCAGAGATAGAATCTACAGACACATATCTGCCCTTTTGAACGCACTGAGACTGAGCGCAATATTCCATCCAACCGTGAGTTTTTTGAGCTCAATTGGGACAGTAATTGTTATCTCTGTTGGTGGCTTTATGGCATTAAATGGGAAGGTCTCTGTGGGAGATATCGTTGGATTCATACTTTATCTCAATATGTTTTATCAACCGATAACAGCATTGGCCAATGTTATTGAAAATCTGGAGCAGGCACTTGCTGGGGCTGAACGGGTCTTTGAAATCCTAGAGACGGAACCCGAGATCAAAGAGAAGCCCAATCCGATTGAGCTTAAAAATGTCAGGGGCAGGGTAACGTTCGAAGATGTAACTTTTTCTTATAATCAGGGTTCCCCTGTTTTAAAAAACATCTCATTCGATATAGAACCGGGGCAGATGGTTGCATTTGTTGGACCTACTGGCGTGGGAAAGACTACAATAATGTATCTTCTGGTCAGATTCTTTGACCCGGACTCTGGAAGTATAAAGATAGACGGTATTGATATAAGAGATGTCTCGCTGAAATCTCTCCACGATAATATAAGTATGGTGATGCAGGATGTATTTCTCTTTAACGGAACGATAGCAGAAAATATCGCATATGGAAAAGAAGATGCTACCATGGAGGAGATAATAAATGCTGCAAGGATTGCCTGTGCACATGATTTTATCGAGAGTCTTCCCGACGGATATGATACCTACATCGGGGAAAGAGGTGTCAAGCTTTCTGGTGGTCAAAAACAGCGACTGGCAATTGCACGTGCAGTTTTGAAGGACGCCCCCATACTTATCCTTGATGAAGCCACGTCAAGTGTTGATACAGAGACCGAAAACAAGATACAGGAAGCGATAAATAATCTGGCAGGAACGAGAACAATCCTCATTATAGCTCACAGATTATCAACGGTAAAAAGGGCTGACAGAATAATCGTCCTGAAAGATGGAGAGATTGTAGAAGATGGGAGACATGAAGAACTTATAGCCTTAAAAGGTTTATACTACAGTTTGAGTTCTGGTCAGTTTGTCGGGCAGGATCTGTATAATGTAACATAGGCAGAACAGGACCTGTTGCACTAAAAACAATTAGCCGCAGATCTCCAACGAACCACCGGAACTCCATTCTACCTTCGGTATCTTAAGCTTTTGCTCATTTACTCCCCAAAACCCTGTCGGTATTCCAGTATTTCTACCAAATTTACCAAACAAAGTTTTGGTAATAACTTAAACTACTAACTTAAGTTACCTCTGGTTTCTGGTGGTCCTTAGACTCCTCGGAAACCTGCGGCACTTATAGTATATATTAAGATGGAAAATCTGTCAATACCCCGTGGGGGTATACTGAATTATCAACAGATATTCAGAGTGACCAAAATATGATATCATTAGACAAAGCTCTTGTCTTTAACTGATAAATTAAATTCTGGGGGTGATATTTTGGAGTATTTTAATGGTTTAAA
>Ga0255346_1007576_pt1 | contig 10126 bp, 10 predicted proteins | sample wastewater_treat_FD_194410 | JGI IMG/M metagenome (GOLD analysis project Ga0255346, IMG submission 194410) | Wastewater microbial communities from Lulu Island WWTP, Vancouver, Canada - plant22 | ecosystem: Engineered > WWTP > Wastewater > Unclassified | place: Canada: Vancouver, British Columbia... | reverse complement strand
AGAGGGCGACAGCTCCGATATCCTGCGCAGAGCGTCCTCCCCGTCCCTCGCGGTCCCGACGACCTCTATGCGGGGGTCGCTCCCCAGTATATCGCCTATCACCTTCCGCATAAAGGAGGAATCGTCGACGACAAGAACTCTAATTTTATTCTCAGCCACGGCTAATCACTCCACCCTCTACAGTTGACGTTCGGCCAGTTCCTGCTGGCGGATGAAGCCCCTCAGGGTCTTCTCGACGAGGGACGGCATCCCTTCGAAGGCCACTCCTACTTCCCACAGCTCGCCGCTCTGGAACTTCCTGACCAGCTTTCCCAAGAGCAGCTGCTTTTTCTCCTGAAGCGCGATCTCCAGCAGGTATCGCCCACCCTGCGCGAAATACGTCTCCTTTTCTCGCGGCACCGCGAACCCCAGGCCTCCAAGGCTGATGTCCTTCGCCACCACGTGGACCCACTCTTCTTTTTCGGGCCCGTGCTCCTCGTTCTCAAGCCTGAACAGCCCGGTCTTCAGCAGGCACGGCACGCGGACGTGCTGGCGGCGCTGCATCCTTCTGGCCTCGCCCTCCGGGGTCACCCAGAGCAGCGGAACGGACTGGCGGATCAAACCCCTGACTATCGACACCTCGCACAGATAGAGCGCGCCCGTCGCCTCGACGCTCATCTTGAGCTGCACACTTCTGTGCACCGGGAGCAGCGCTCCCTTCATCATCGGATGGGCCAGCCCCACGGCCTCCGCGTCGACATCCTCCACCCTCGAAGGATAGGTCCCCTTGTAGAGGCCCGCCTCTATGGTCAGGGTCACCTTGCTCCCCAGGTTGCCGGACAGCATCGACAGGAACTCAGCGGGTCCCACGCGCTACCCCCCCAACCCAAGGCTCCTGGCCAGCCTGAAGAAGAAGGATTTCACTCCCCTTCCCGACGGAGGCTCGGTCTCCTCGAGCATGACTAGTTTCGACGCCACGGACGATATGTCCCTTGCGGCCGGGCTGTTCGGGTGCGACAGGAGCAGGGGCACGCACGAGCGTACGGCCCGGCCTACACTGTCGTCGACGACGACGGTGCCGCCGTAGGCGACCGAGATGCTCAGAAACTGGTGCGCCGCCATCTGGATGCGCTCGGCGATCTGCTTGCCCTCCGCGTGCGACGCCGCCATGTTCACGACCAGCGTCACCTCCATCTTGCCCCCGGTGCTGATGGTCAGTGTCTTCAAGACCCCGTAGGCGTCCCTGATGGATGTCGGCTCCGGGGAGGTCACTAGGATCGTCATGTCGGCCGCCACGCCGAAGGACAGGGTGTTCCTGTGAATCCCCGCCCCCGCGTCTATCAGAAGAATATCGGCTATCTTCTCCACCGCCGAGAGCTTGTCTATCAGCAGGGAGAGGTCGTTGTCGTCCAGGTCAGCCAGTCCCTGCACCCCGGCCCCGCCCGGAAGCAGCAAAACTCCGTTGGCCAGCGGCGTCAGCACCTCGTCGAGGTTCTTCTGCCCCCTCACCAGGTGCGACAGGTTGTACTTGGGGGACACCCCGCACAGCAGGTCCACGTTGGCCATTCCGAGGTCCGCGTCCAGCAGCACCACCCTCTTGCCGGCCCGGACCATGGCCACCGCCAGGTTGACCGCGAGGTTGCTCTTGCCCACGCCTCCCTTGCCGCTCAGCACTGCCATCGACCTCAGCCCCGACAGCCCCCTGACACCCCGGCGGCGGCTGCCGACCATGCGGCGCAGCTCCACGGCCTGATCCTGGTGGGAGATGGTTCCGTCAGGCATCGCCAGTCCCTCCCTTGCTCCGAAGGAGCAGATCCGCGAGCCTGAGGCCCTTGGCAACCTCTATGTCGTTCGGCACGTTCTGCCCGGTGGTCAGGAACGAGACCGGTTTTTCGAAATCAAGAAGTATGTTCAGAAGCGCCCCGTAGGTGGACGTCTCGTCAAGCTTGGTGAACAGGACGTGGGTGATGGGGACCACCCCCATCAGCCTGACCACGTCGAGCATGTCGCGGTACTTCATGTTGGCGGGGAGCACGAGGTGCACCGCGTCCGGCCGGAAGCCCTCGTGCAGGACCCTTATCTCCTCCACCCTGCGGCTGTCCTTGTGCGATCGCCCGGCCGTGTCCAGGAGGAGAAGGTCCGCCGAGCGGTAGCGCTCGAGAATCGCGGGGAACTCCCCCGCGTCGTACACCACGTCCATCGGCAGGCACAGTATCTTGGCGTAGGTGCGGAGCTGCTCGGGCGCCGCGATGCGGTACGTGTCGGCCGTGAGGAAGACCACGTTCTTCTTCTCGAACAGCGAGTTGATCGCCGCAAGCTTCGCGATGGTAGTGGTCTTGCCGACCCCGGTGGGGCCGATCAGCATGACGCGCGACCCCCCGAGCGCGTCGTCCTCGCGGGCGACCGGGATCCTGCCGGCCAGCCAGTCCGCGAAGGACCCGCCCTGCGAGCTTGACTCATACTCGCGCGACAGCCTCTGAACGTGCTCCTCGCCGACCTCCTGCGCCCTCAAGATAGAGAAGGGGTCGAGCTGCGGAGGAGGCTTCTTCGCGGCAGGCTCAAGCCTCGCCACCGGCAGGGTGGAGGCCGGCTCCTTCTCGGCCTCCAGTCTCTTGAGCACCCTGTCGAGGCGCTCCGAGAGCTCGCCCACCTCACGTTCAAGCCTGGTCTTGTACTCGACCTCGGAAACGGCCCGCTTCTCCTGGGAGAGGCTGCGCCCCTGGGTGGACAGTTCCGCTACGTCCTGCTCGGCGGAGGTCGACTTCGTCGCGCCGACAGGATGCCTGGCCGCCCGCGAGTATACGCCCGCGTCCGCGGGCCCGGCCCGTCCCACGAGAACGCTCCCGGCGTCCGCCGCCCTGTCGCCGGGCGAGGTCATAGCCTGCTTGAACTCCAGCAGCTTCTGGAAGGCGGCGAGCCTCTCCTTCTTCTCGCCGTCGGTCTCCGTGCGATCATCCTCCGTCTCCAGTATGCCGGCCGTCACCAGCAGGACGGTCCTGCGGAACATCCCGAGGAACCCGCCCCTCTTCACCGGCCGCTGCGACAGGATCGCCGCATCCGGCCCAAGACGGTCGCGGGCCGTGCGAAAGGCCTCCGCCTCGTCGCCCGCTTCGAAGGTGATCTGAGACCGAACACGCACCGCCATCTACTCCACCATCCCGACAGATTTGAGCTGGACGCCCTGTGATATTTCATTATAGGATATAACGAACAATGTTGGCAACGACCCCTCGAGAAGTCTGCGCACTATGAGGCGCACGTCCGGGTGGACCAGCAGCACCGGCATCAGTCCTTTCATGGACATTTCCTCCACTCCCCTGGACACCGCGGCGAGCATCTTCTGAACCTCGCGCGGGTCCATGTTGAACTGCCAGCCGCGCATCAGGTCCCCCTCCACGGCCTCCTTCACCTTCTGCTCCCAGTTGGGGGACAGGGTGGCCACTGTGACGACCCCGGACTCGTCCTGGATCTTCAGGGTTATGAGCCGCGACAGCGATTCGCGCACCCTCTCGGTCAGGAAGTCCACGCTTCTCGACACCTTGCCGTAGTCCGCCAGGGCCTCGAAGATGCTAACCAGGTCGCGAACGGGGACCTGTTCCCTGACGAGGTTCTGCAGAACCTTCTGTATCTCGCCCAGCGAAAGGGAGGCCATCATCTCCTCGACCACCGCGGGGGCGGCCTCCTTGACCATGTCGGCGAGCTTCTGCACCTCCTGACGCGTCAGCAGGTCCGCGCCGTAGCGCTTGATCGTCTCCGACAGGTGCGTGGCCAGCACCGACGGGGCATCCACAACAGTATACCCCAGCGCCTCGGCCCTGTCCCTCATCTCGGGCGGTATCCACACGGCGGGCAGCCCGAAGGCGGGCTCCGTGGTCGGTATGCCCACCAGCTCCTCCTCCGCCCCGCCCGTGTCCATCGCAAGGTAGTGGTCCGGAAGGAGCTCCCCGCGCCCCGTCTCGGCGCCCCTCACCCGCAGGATGTACTCCGTCGGCTTTATCTGGATGTTGTCGCGTATCCGTATCGGGGGCACCACGATCCCGAGGTCGACCGCCATCTGCTTTCGGATGGTGCCGATGCGGTCCAGCATGTCCCCCCCCTGCGCCGGGTCGACCAGCGGGATCAGGGCGTAGCCAATCTCCGCCTCCATCGGGTCCACGGTCAGCAGTCGCATCACGTCCTCGGGAGAGGCCGGGGCGGGCTTCGGCGGCTCGCCCGCGGGGGCCCCGGGAGCACCCGGAGCGCCATCCCTTCGGGCATCCCTCTTTCTCCCTCCGGCCTCCTCCTGGATCTTCCCCTCTCGGTACACCCAGTACCCCATCAGGCAAAGGAACGCGCCGAGCAGCATGAACGGGATCTTCGGCAGCCCCGGCACCGCGGCCAGGGCGAACAGCAGCACCGACCCGATGAACAGCGGCCTCGGGTAGGCTGTCAGCGAGGTGAATATGTCCCTGCCGAGGTCGGTCTGCCCTGCGGCGCGGGTGACTATGACGCCGGTGGCGGTGGAGAAGAGCAGCGCCGGGACCTGCGACACCAGTCCGTCGCCCACGGTCAGGAGGCTGTAGGTGGTGAGCGCCCGCTCAAGCGGCAGCCCCCTCTGGAGGACTCCGATCGCCAGCCCTCCCACGATGTTTATGATCGTAATGATAAGGCCCGCGATCGCGTCCCCCTTGACGAACTTCGAGGCGCCGTCCATCGCCCCGTAGAAGTCCGCCTCCCTCTGTATCGTCAGTCGCCGATCCTTGGCGCCCGCCTCGTCGATGAGCCCGGCGTTGAGGTCGGCGTCGATGGCCATCTGCTTTCCTGGCATGGCGTCCAGCGTGAAGCGCGCCGCGACCTCCGCGACTCGCTCGGCGCCCTTGGTGATGACCACGAACTGGATGATCACCAGGATGAGGAAGACCACAGCGCCGACCACGTAGTTGCCTCCGACGACGAAGGTACCGAAGGCGCTGACCACCTGCCCAGCGTCCGCCTGGAGCAGAATCAGGCGCGTGGTGGACACGTTCAGCGCCAGCCGGAACAGGGTGACTATCAGCAGCAGGGTCGGGAACGCCGCGAGATCCAGCGCCTGCTGGGCGTAGAAGGTCGCCAGCAGAACCACCACCCCTATGGTGATGTTCGCGGACAGCAGGATGTCCAGCAGCCAGGTGGGCAGCGGGATAACCATCATCACGACGATGAGAACGACCAGCGAGGCCATTCCTATGTCGGAGTAATGCAACATTTTTTTGAAAGGGGACATCCCGGCGGTGGACTCCTGCACTGCACCCATCCTTCCCTGCTATACGGCTATTCTACATGAAAGTGCCCGCCCGGCCGGCCGAGGTTTCCGCCCGACCCGCGGACGCGGGGCCTTTTTTCCTCCCCTTCAGCCTGTAGATGAAGGCCAGCACCTCGGCGACGGCCTTGTACAGGTGCTCGGGGATCTCGTCCCCGATCTCCATCGAGTCGTACAAACCTCTGGCCAGGGTCCTGTTCTCGACCACAGGGACCCCGTTCTCCTCCGCGATCTCGCGAATCCTCCGCGCGACGAACCCCTCGCCCTTCGCCACGAGGACCGGCGCCTCCATGATATCACGGTCGTACTCAAGCGCCACCGCAAGGTGCGTAGGGTTGGTGATCACCACGTCCGCCTTGGGCACCGACGACATCATCCTGCTCCTTGCAAGCTCCCTCTGCTTCTGCCGAATCTTGCTCTTTATCTGGGGATCGCCCTCCATCTGCTTGTACTCCTCCTTGAGCTCCTGCTTGCTCATCCTGATCGACTTCTCGAACTCCCACTTCTGGTATCCGTAGTCGAACAGGGCCAGCACAAGCAGCAGGAAAGCAAGGCGAAAGCTCAGACCCAGCAGGCGCGAGAAGAGCTGGGCCACCCCGTCCTCCAGCGGGAGGCGGATCGCGGCCACCAGCTCCGGCATGTCCTTCTTCATGGCGAAGTAGATCACGGCCGCGAACAGCGACGCCTTCAGCAGCCCCTTGAGCAGCTCCACCAGCGACCTGAGGGATAGCACCTTCTTCAGCCCGGAGATCGGGTTGAACCTGTCCATCTTGGGAATAAGGGGCTTGGGGGTCAGCTCGATCCCCACCTGCGCCGTCGTCACTATGAGGGCGCCGAGGGCGGTGACCAGCCCCAGCGGAAGCCACGGCAGGATCGAGGCCGCGACGGTCTCGCGCGACAGCACCCGGAACCATCCGTCCGCGCGGATCGTCTCGCCCCCCATGAAGGCTATGACGTCCACCATCAGCGACCGCATGTAGGAGTACATGAACCTCCCGAAGACCAGCAGCGAGAAGAGCCCCGTCAGGATGACCACCGCCGCGCCCAGGTCCTGGCTCCTGGCGACCCTCCCCTCCTCCCGCTTCTTCCTCCTCTTCCTTGGTGTCGCCGGCTCGGTGCGCTCCTGGGCGAACAGCTGGAGGTCGAACCTCATCTCCACGCCGTCACCCCCATCAGGGCGAACTCGATGAACCGCTCGACGTTGTCCGCGATCAGCTCCACCGTCTCCGGCAGGACCACGATCAGCACGAAGAAGCCGAGCGCCACCTTCAGCGGAAGCCCCAGCACGAAGATGTTCATCTGCGGCACGGTCCTGGCCAGGAAGCCCAGCCCCACGTCCGCGAGCAGCAGAGCGCCGTAGTAGGGCAGGACTATTCGCAGGCTCAGGACGAACGCCTGGTTGAGCCACCCCCCAAGCCCGAGGTCCCACGCCACTGAGAGCGCGATCTTCCCGGGCGGCACCAGCTTCAGGCTCTCCACCAGGGCCTGCACCATCAGCAGGTGCCCGTTCCAGTGGAAGTAGAACCACATCCCCGTCAGGAACTGGAGCTGTCCGATGATCGACACCTGAACCTGGCTCAGCGGGTCCATCACGCTGAGCATGGACAGCCCCATGCTGACTCCCACCAGCTCGCCGGAGATCTGCAGCACGTAGAGCGGAAGGGCCGCCAGGAAGCCGAGCAGCGACCCGATGAGGAACTCGCGAGTGGCCAGCAGCGCGATCGAGGTCCAGTTCTCGAAGAGAACCAGCGGCACGTCCGCCCGCATTACGCCCGCGGCCACTACTGTCAGTATGAAGGCGGTCCAGAAACGTACCGGGAGGGGGGATGCGGATGCGAAGAACACCGGCGCGGTGAACATCATTCCCGTGAAGCGCACCCCCGTCAGGAGGTAGAAGACCAGCAGCGGGACGAAGGCCGTCTGTTCGGCGGTCATTTGATGAATCTGTCGAGCTGGCCGAAGACCAGGCGCGCGAAGTCCTCTACCCGGCTGAACATCCAGGGGCCCATGAGGACGAGGGCCGTCATCACGGCGAGGATCTTCGGGATGAATATCAGGGTCTGCTCCTGAATGGAGGTGGCCGTCTGCAGTATTCCTATGACCAGCCCCACCAGCATCGCCACCAGCAGCACCGGCAGCATCGCCGTCATGGAGATCCAGATCGCGTTGTTGAGCACATCGCCCGTGCTGACCGGAAACATCGCGCCGCCCTCCCTACGAGAAGCTCCGCAGCAGGCTGGCCACCACCAGGTTCCAGCCGTCCGCCATGACAAACAGTAGAATCTTGAAGGGCAGGGATATCATCATGGGCGGGAGCATCATCATGCCCATGGCCAGCAGGACGCTGGCCACGATCATGTCCACTATGATGAAGGGGATGAAAATCACGACCCCCATCTGGAAAGCCGTCTTCAGCTCGCTCAGCACGAAGGCCGGGATCAGGATCCTGGTGGGCACGTCCGCCGTGTTTCGCGGCTGCTCCAACTTCGACATCGTTATCATGAGCGACAGCTCCTCCTGGCGGGTGAACTTGAAGAGGAACTCCCTGACCGGGTTTATCGTCCCCTCCCAAGCCTGGGCCGAGTCTATCGTCCCCGCCAGGTAGGGGGAGAGAGCGCCCTCGTACACTTTGTTCCAGGTAGGAGACATGACGAAGAGAGTCAGGAAGAGCGCGAGGCTCGCGATCACCTGGCTTGGGGGAGTCTGCTGCAGGCCGATGGCCCTCTGCACGAAACCGAGGACTATCAGGATCCGGGTGAAACACGTCATCATGAGGATGATCCCCGGCGCCACGCTGAGCACGGTGAGCAGCGCCAGTATCTGCAGAGTCGTGGCGACGTCCCTGGGGGACTCCGCCACTCCCAGCCCGAACTGCAACAGGGGGATCGGGATGAACCCCGCCCCCTCCTGCGCGAAGGCCGTAGCCGACCCCAGCAGGAGCAACGACAGGGGGAGCAGGAACGCCCGGAACCTAGCCGTCCTGAGTACCCTCAACGCCCGCGATCCACTCCTCATAGCGCCACCTGCCAATCACTCGCCCGCCGTTCTTTCCGGACAGCAGGGCGATCACGTCCGGGCCGCATCGCACAATAAAAATAACATCCCTGCCGAGCGACAAGGATGCCAACAGTCCAACCGCTCCCTTCGCCCGGAGGGGGACGCGCCTCCTGTGAAAGAAAACCAGCACATACCCTCCGACAGCCAGGAGGGCTATGCTCAATCCCACTTTAAGCAGATAGCTTACCAGAGAGAGATCATCCATGCCGCACCGGCGAGGAATGGCCGCTTGCGGCCTGCCCGCGCCAAAGGCGCTAACCGAGCGCCTTGTTCAGGGCCTCCACGACCCTGTCCGGCTGGAAAGGCTTGACTATGAAGTCGACGGCCCCCGCCTGGATGGCTTCAATGACCATGGGCTGCTGTCCCATGGCGCTCACCATGACCACCTTCGCCGACGCGTCAAGCGTCTTAATGGCCTTGACCGCGTCGATTCCGTTCATCTCCGGCATTGTTATGTCCATAGTGACGATGTCGGGCTGCAACTTCTGATAGGCGGCGACGGCCACCTTGCCGTTCTCGGCCTCGCCCACGACCTCGAAGTCGTTCTTGGTCAAAATGTCCTTCAGCATCATCCTCATGAAGGCGGCATCGTCGACGATCAGCACTGATTTGCCCATACTTCCACATCCCTCTCTAGGTTATAACTGTACGGCCCCCAACCCTGCTACAGAGAATGAACCCTGCCGGCGGACGAAAGGATCTCCGTTATCCTGACGCCGAAGTTCTCGTCTATCACCACGACCTCGCCCTTGGCGATCAGCTTGCTGTTCACGAGAACATCGACCGGCTCGCCGGCCATCTTGTCCAATTCTATCACGGAACCGGGAGTCATGTTCAATATGTCGGCGATATTCTTCCTTGTCCTGCCCAGTTCCACGGTAACCCTTACCGGGATGTCCGCCACGAGGTCTATCTTGCCTCCGAAGCCGGAGACGCCCTTTTGGGTAAGAGGGATGAACTCCGCGGGGCGCACGTCGACCGAAGACTGGTCGTAGACGTTCCCGAAGGACGGAGCGACCTCGCCCGCCCCTCCCGCGTACTGCTGAGGCGAGGGCGCCTGCGCCGGCTGCGGCGCGGGACGCTGCTGCTGCACCTGCTGCTGCGCGGCCGGCTGAGGCTGCGCGGGCTGCTCCTTCTGCTTTCCCGCGACCGTTGCCTGCACCTCGTCCGCTATCGCCTTGAGGGTGTCCATCGGGACGAGGACCGTCACGGGGAAGTCTCCGAGCCCCTCTATCGTCAGGGTCACGGAAGCGCTCCACAGCGAGTCGTCGGCCCCAAGGGACGGGAATGGACGCCACTCCCCGGTCTCGAGGGCGGAAGACACATCCTCGGGCATAAGACGCTTTCCGGCGAGCAGGCCGCTCATGCTGGTGAAGGCGGAACCCACCACCTGGCTCAAGCCCTCCTGCGCCGCGTTGAGGTAGAGCTCCCCGGCCTCCTCCGGGAGCTCCTTGCCCTCGCCTCCCATCATGAGGTCCGCCAGGGTCAGGGCGCACTTCACAGTCGTCAGGATCGCAATCGGGGCGGCGTTCAGACCGCCGGTCTTTACCCTGAAGACGAACGGCTCCTCGCCGCTAGCCGCCGCGACCTCGGCCTGGGCGAGGGACTCGGACTTCGTCACCTCGGCGGAGACATCCTTGCCCGCGAGCATGCCGAAGACGCTGCCTATCGAGGACGAGAATATTCCGGCCAGGTCGTCCGCCACGCTCTGCTGCTCCGGGGACAGTCCCTGCACTCCGCCCCCGCCCAGGGACCCTCCCGACAGCAGGGCGTTTATCTCGCTCTGGCTGAGAAGATCGTCAATCATCTCCG
>Ga0255346_1007554_pt1 | contig 10146 bp, 9 predicted proteins | sample wastewater_treat_FD_194410 | JGI IMG/M metagenome (GOLD analysis project Ga0255346, IMG submission 194410) | Wastewater microbial communities from Lulu Island WWTP, Vancouver, Canada - plant22 | ecosystem: Engineered > WWTP > Wastewater > Unclassified | place: Canada: Vancouver, British Columbia... | reverse complement strand
TAACTTGTATGGTGATATGATGGAGCGCATATTTAATGACAAAAGAGATGCTTTTGGAAATAGTTTAGGAGAATATTCTACAAAACCTACATTAATAGGTGCGAAGTCATTTAGAAATAAAGGTAATGCAGATAAGTTTTTTAATAGTGAAGAAGCATTTTCAGACGATACGCAAGGGTTTAGAACTTTATCAAGTGGCAAAAAAGCCTATTTGCTCCCTGGAGGTTATAAGAAATTAAGAGAAATGCAAGGATTGCAAGGCGGTGAAATAGACCTACAATATAACAGCGTTTTAATAAAATCCATATTACCAAGCGTGGAGGGTGGCAAATGGGTTATTGAGTTTTTAGATGACAAAAATCGTGATAAGGGCAGAGGGTTTGAAAAGAGAAGAGCGAAACAAGTATTTTTTGCAAGTGAAAGCGAAACGGAAAGGGTATTTGATTACATAACAGAAAACTTATTTGGTAATGTTTGAAGCGATTGATTTGCCTTTTAAGGTGCAAAGTTTAGGTTATTTTCGTGATGGTAGTATTTTATTTCCTAAAAGTGGAGGTAATTATGATAAAATAGAATGGTGCATGGAGGGTGCGTACATACGTGAAGATGGGGAGGAAAGTTTTAAACTTGAATCAGAAAGTTGTAATTTTAAGACATACCTAATTAGGAAGCCATTAGCATTTATTTTTTATCAAAGTAGTAATAAATATGACTTGGATAGTTTGAAGTCAAAAATAATAAGTGAAATTGGTAAAATTGGCGTTGTAACTTCATTTAGTAGAGATAAGGAATTAATTTTGAAAGGTGAAAAAATGAACGAAAACATTAATACATTTTTAAAATTTAAATTTTATGTGGAATATACTGACAATGGAAATTGTGGCGACCTTATTTGTAATTGTTAAGATAGCTGCACTTTCTTTTTTGTGTGCATCTTTTATTTTTACGTTGGAGGTTGCAAAAAGCGAGGGAATGATATTAGAAAAATTTGCTGAATATTTAGAAGGCAAATTTTGGCTAAAACCTTTTGGAGGATGTGGGTATTGTACTTTATTTTGGGTTGCTTTATTGAGTGGAGTGTATCAATTTGGGTTTATAGGCATTTTATGTGCGTTTGTTTCATTTGTAATTTATAAAAAAATATGAGTTGTTTTGTTAATTGTTTTGATTTGGGGTGCATTGAACATTGTGCAAGTTTGGAACTTATATTCGATGCCACTCAAAGCGGTGCGCATACATGGCATTATAAAAGTAATAACGGTCATTGGTCTAAGGAAGTTACTTATACGTTAGGTGATGCCATTGTATTGGATTTAAAAGATACAAATGAAACTGATTGTATTTTCGTAAGGCTTAACAATCCCGATGGTACTATTTACGATTTTGGCGGGTCTGATTGCTTAAAACTTGAAACCTATATAAGCAATGAAGTTTAGTCCATATCAAAATATAATATTTGACATTGATGATTCGTGCGGTGTTTGTGATAAATTACAGATACAAAATGAACATTTTTATTTCCAAGGTAGTGGAGATTTAAAACTACAAAAAATTGATGAGTTTGACACCAATCCAAGTTTTTATTTGTTTTCTCCAGCAACGGAGGTTTTAAAGGTTAGTTTAATCCCACAACCTACAATAGCAATAGGTGCGTTTTTATCTTTTTACTATGGTGGAAAATATTATTTTTATTATTTCGATGAAACTTTACCAATACCTCCTCCAACTTATTCAATAAATACAGTGGATAATATTGTTTATGTTTTGGTGGATTCAAATGTTATACCAGCAGTAGATTTAGCAGATGCCATTAATGCAACCGTTGGAATTGATAGTGGCGGGTTAGTAGTGGCTAATACAGTGTTTACAACTGTAGAAATAACAGGAATAGAATATTTTCTGGTACAACATTTAACTATTGTAACGCCTTTATTGTATGGACAGCAAAGAGTAGGTTTAAATAATATGTATTACAATGATGGTAATATATGTTTTTTTAATATATCTTCATTGTTGGGTGCATCTACTACTACTCCAAGTTTTTTTAACACATTTGCACCATTGGCAGGCAATTTAGTAAAAGTAAAAGCAAAGGTTACTAATAGCTTACCTTTTGATTTAGCTTATACGATTGAGTTTTTAGATGGCTCGTTTTTGGTGATTGATACGATTACAGGAATAGTGCCAGCAAACAGCACATACCAAATAAATGAGCAAAAGAATGTAGTTGGTTGGGTTGCTTATATAGGGGTTGTATTTTCAGACCCTTTATTATTTTCCGAAATGGTTGGTTTTTGCGTGGAGGATTACGAGTTTATTGAATATGATATTTTGGATAGTGTAGTAGTTAAAGATTGTAACGGTACAGTTTTAGCCATTCCACAAACCATAACAACAAATGACATAAATAGTTTAATTGATTTGGATTTTACAGGCGTTTCAAATTGTTGCGTAAAAATCGAAACATTGGACAGTAGTGGAGTAACACATACCTCGAATAGTTTTGAAGTTTTGGATTATGAGAATCTAACTGAATGCCTTAAAAAAAAGGTAAAAGTTAGTTGGTTTGATAATTGTAATGTGGATGGGGTGGACTACCTTAATTTACCATTTGTGAACGAGGTTTATTTAACAGGCTATAAAAAACGCACAACGCAAGGAGCGCAAATAGAAACATTTACAAGCGCATCGGGCAAAGTATTAAAAACAAGTTCGTTAACCTATCCTAAATTCCAATTAAATATAGTTGGGTATGGTGATGCCTTTCAATATATGTTTGAACGCATTTTTGAACATAGGTTTTTATTTATTGATGACAAGGAATATACGACAAGTGAAGCGTACGAAATTACACCATTAGGCACGAAGCTATATAATGGCAGGATTGATATTTTTGAAACAGGGCGTATTTTAAATAAAATAAATTGTTGTTGTAATGGCTGAAACTTTAATATTAGTTGAATTAAAAGCCGAAGGGCAGGCGAGCGTTGAAAAGGACATTTTAAAGGTTGCAAGTGCAATTGATGTCGTTGGCAAAGAGTTTGAAAACCTAAATAGTACGGTCGATTTAGCCAAAAAAAAGCTATCTACTTTGAAGGAGGGCAGTAAGGAATTTAAAACCTTACAAAACGAGATTAAAGCGACAGAAATTACCATGAAAAGCATGGGCAACAATGCCAGCAGTTTAAAAACCGAATTGCGAGCCATGAAAGGCGAGATAGGCAACATGGTTAACGCCTTAAACCAAATGGAAAGTGCAGGATTAGGAGGTACTGAACAATTTAGGATTTTAGAACAACAAATGTTGGAAACAAGGGCGAGGGCAGGGGAGTTGAGTGATACTATTGGAGATATTTCAGACGAAATAAGTAGAAGTGGAAGCGATACGAGCGGATTAGATAAGACCGTAGGAGCTTTACAAGCGGTTGGCGGTGCATTTCAGGCGGGAATAGGCATTACAGCTTTATTTGGTAGCGAAAATGAAGACTTGCAAAAAACCTTAGTAAAGCTAAATGCAGTAATGGCGATTACAAGCGGTGCGCAACAATTTTTTACCGAAGCATTAAAAAAAGATAGCTTACTTTATCCAATAGTTACAGCAGGGCAAAAGGCTTGGACATTAGCGATTGGCACTTCAACAGGCGCATTAAGGGCGTTAAGGACAGCCTTAGCAAGTATTGGAATAGGTTTAATTATTGCAGGCATAGTGCTATTAATTAAGTACTTTTATGAATGGGGCGAATCATTAACAGTTTTAAGCGAAAAGCAAAAAACATTAAATCAATTATCACAAGATGTAGCCAGTAATGTGGCAAAAGAAACACAATCATTAACAGGTCTTTTGGCTATTTTAAGAGATGAAAATACAACAAGAGAACAAAAAAATGAAGCATTAAGGCAAATTAGAGAGCAATATCCCGAATATTTAGGTCAATTAACATTAGAGAACCTAAAAACAGATGAAGGAAATAAGTTAATAGCTAAACAAATTGAACTATTAACAAGGCGTGAGCAGGTTAAGAAATTAGTTGAACAAATTGCAGAATTAGAAACTAAAATAAAAATAAAGCCTGATGTAGATTTAAGTTTATTAGAAAAAGCTGAAATATTTTTATTTGAAGGGTTTACGAGTGAAAAGAAATTGGGAGAAACAAGAAATAAGGTATTTGAAAAAAACATAAAAAAACAAACAACAGCATTAAGTGAAGAAATTGAAAAAAGAAAAGCATTATTAAATGAATTATTGACAGCAGATACAGCAGATGCGTTATTAAGGGAGGGAAAAAAAAATGGAGAAAAGGCAGGTGAAAAAATAGGAAAAGGGATAAAAAGCGGTGTTGAAAAAGAGGTAGTGGGCGCATTTGATGCACTTAATGCAAAAATCCAAAAAGCTAAAACGTTATTAAATAATCTAAAAACTGAACAAGTAGAAAACGGAAAAGATAATACAATCCAAATTAAGTCTTTAATTGTTGAATTAGAACACTATGAAGATGTTTTAAAAAGAATTGAAAATTTAGGCATTTCTTTAACGCCAGTCGATACAGAAGCTATTGATGTTAAAATTGGAAAAGTTGAAGAGGTTGAGGATAAAACAGTTGAGGAAGTTAAAAGAAAAGTTGAGAATGCACTTGATAAAATAACCGATTTAAATGCACCTATTGGAATAGAAATAGAAGAGGGCGCAAAAGATAAAATAAAAAAAGACATTCAAAACTTTTTTGGTTTTGAAAATGGAGATACCAAAGAAACCAAAGGAATTAAAGTATTACAAGCCACTCAGGAATTATCGCAGGGGGTTACAAACATATTAAACCAAGCGAACGCCATACGTTCACAAAACGAAATAGCGGAATTGGAAAAGCGAAAACAAAGGGGGTTAATTTCTGAAAAAAAGTATCAATCGGAATTAAACAAGATTAGGCGAAAGGAAGCGGAACGACAAAAGAAACAAGCGGTATTTCAAGCGTTATTAGCAGTTCCAGTAGCTATATTAAATGCACTTTCAACAGGTGGAGCGAAAGCCATACCACAGGCGATAATAGCAGGCTTTTTAGCGGCAGCACAATTAGCAATAGTAGTAGGCACGCCACTTCCTAAATTTAGAAAGGGCGGTTTGATTGGTGGAAAACTACATGAGCAAGGAGGCACTAATATAGAAGCTGAAAGGGGTGAGTTTATTATGAAACGTGAAGCGGTTAAAAATCATGGTTTAAAATTCATGGAATCGGTAAATAATGGTAAGTTGCCAAAATTTGACAAGTCATTAAATGGCAATTTGCCAAATATAGAACAAATGATAAGCAATGTTATTGGTGTTCAGTTTGGTGATTTATCAGATAAATTCAATGAATTAAATGGGAATTTTGCCTATTTAGAACAGCACTTAAAAGAGGGAAAATTGAACGGTCGTGAATCGAATAAGTACCTAAAAACAATTGCAAATAAAAATAAATTTGGATATGCTTAGATTAAAATTTGATAATGAGTATATTCCAAATGATGATATTAAAGGACTTGACGAATTTACGACTACTTTAATTTTTGAAGATGAACAAAGTGTTTTTAGGCTCAAAACAGAATCAAAATTTGAGTTAATAGGAACTACTTATAGCTACATATATAATAAGGTCAAAAATGCAAGTTGTAATAGGTTTGATTTTGTGATTGAGGATAGTTGTGATGGAATTTATTACCCTTTTTTTATAGGTTATGTTTATGCCAGCGACATTGTTTTTAAGAGAAACAAGTGTACAGCAGTTTTAGAATTAATCAAAGATGAGTCATATAGTGGAATTATAAATGCGTTACAAGATAACAGTATAAATACGTTTGCAAAGTTTTCGCCTGATTGTTTTGAAGTTAGCATAAATCAGTTTTTAGTAGATTATTTTGATATAAATGGAAGTTATATTTATACAAATAGAAAATCTTATAAATGGCAGGATTTATTGGGTTTTTTAGTTGCTTATTATTCAAATGGTACTATTGATTTTCAAACAAATGTAACTGAGGAAATTTATATCACAAATGGGTATAATTTAAGAGCGCAAACGGGTAGGATTGATTTAGAGTACTTTGCGGTTAATTTCTTTGATATTTATAACAATTTAAGGAAGTTGTTAAATTTGGCACTTGTTATTGAATATGATGCGTTCGGGAAACCAATTATAAAAGTAGTATATAAGGACTATTTGTATAGTGGAGGTTTGATAAAAAGCCTTACAGATGACGAGGTTAGCTTTGATTTTGATATTAGCTTGGATAAGTCAAGGCAGTACAATAGCGTTCAATTAGGAAGTGATGACTATGAATTGAATGATAGTGCCAATGACAATTGGAATGATGAAAATCCTATGCAAACATGGCAAAAAAGGGAGTTGACAACGTGTTCGGATTGTTTAAGTGAACGTGGAAATGTTTTAAATTTAGTTAGCACATTTGTAATAGATAGCGATGTAATTTTAGAGGTTTTGGCAGGTGATGACAGCAGAGATGAAAATATATTTTTGATTGAGGGCGATTATTTAAACACACAGGCGGTTTTATATGGAATACCTTATTTAGTTTTTCACTACAATAGAATATTTATAAATCAAAGTGTAATAAGTAGGTACGAAAATGATATAAATTGCTATGTTTTAAAAACGCTTGGCGGTGGTGATTCAATGGTGTCAAAACTAAAAAATAGCATACAATTTCAAACAAGTTCGGGTTTTGTTAATCTTTACCTTAATCCAATTGAATTAACAGATAATGGAAATAACGCACAAGATACCGTTTTAAGGGGTGGTACTTTTCCTTTAAATACAGGTTATGCGTATATAGTTCCACAAACAAAAACTTATCAATTTACTGTTATTGGTTCACTTATTGCAAGTTGTTTACAGCCATTTAGTGGAGGTTCAATAGTTAGGTCGTTTGACTTACATATTAAAATTTGGGTTGTAGATGCAATAAATATTCCATTTGTAGGTGCGCCATATTTTGGAACACCACCAGCGGTTTTTTTTAGAGAGCAAATTATAACCATAACAGGTTTTGAGCAAGATTATTTCTTTTCATTAGATTTAACTGAAAATTTAACAGCAGGTCAATATGTATTTATTACCTATACAGGTTTTGGCATATATACTTCAAATGGACTTATTCAATTTAATCAATTAGATTTTTCTTATGTTGATTGTGTTCGTGAAGATATGCAAACTGACTCAATTAACGATAAACCATACTTAGCAAATTTTAGTTTTTTGCAGACCTCAAAAGAATTTTACGATTTAAGTCGTTCAAGTTTAAGGTATGGCTATTATAGGTATAAGGGTTCAAAGTTATGGATAAAGGAAATTGAAAACGATGGATGCCAAAGTAAAGGAGTGTTTTATATGGATTCTTTGCCCGAGTGTTGAAATATATAGCACAATTTCAATAAGTTTATAGCTAATTTTTTCATTCGTTCAAATGGGGCGTTAATATCTTTTAATTCTACTTTTAATTTATTTTCCTTAAATCCTAATTTCCTTAAATCCTCAATATCCTTACTTTCTTTTACTTTGTTTAGGTAAATTATTAGTTGACAATCATTTGGACATTTTGGAATATTTGACCTATTTAGATAAAATTTAAACATTTTACCAAAAGTCTTTTTTTTAAAGTGTGCAAAAAAATTAAATATCATTGTAGTGTATATATATTTTTGTTTAATAATTATGTCAATGAAAACAAAATTAATAAAATTAATCAAAGATTTAATCAAAAGTGGAAATAAAGATACATTTGATTTTCAAGTGTTTAAAAACTTTAAATCTGAAAGCCTTACTTTGTCCGAGATTTTAACAAGAATTGCAACTTATAGCGGATTAAATAGTACCGATTATGATGTGATAAAAAAAGGAATCGAAAAATCGGTTTCAAAAAACGCTACAAAAGAAGTTAAACAAGAAATTAAAAAATAAATATATGCCAGTAGTATGTACAACAAATTGCGTTACATCTCCATTGTCGGAGATTTTATATGATAATTGTCAAGCTAAAAATATAAGACGATTAAAGCCTTTTAAAGTTGTATTTTTAGACTGTTCGGCAGTTCCTTTTGGAGCGATGACAGACCTTACAAGTAATTCTCAATGGGTTACAGCCTTAGCGACAGCAAACCCAGTAAGATTTGGAGAATTAGCGACTTTTGCCATGCCAAAGCCCGAAACTGAAAAAGCGACAAATTCCATTTGTCAAGCAACTGAAACCGTTGTTGAAAAAATACAAGGATTTACCTTCAGTTCGTTTTTTATGGACAACACCACCTACACCGATGGCGATTTTGTATGTGATTTTTACAAGGCGATACAAGGCAAGACAATGGTAATGTTGTCATGTGATGGAAATTGGATGCTATATAGTAAATCATGGACAGCAGGTGCAAATCCTGGCGTTGGCGGTTTAGTTGGTGATGCATGGTACGAATTTGAAAACAAGGCAAACTTAGGTATTAATGTGGAAGTTTTTACAGACATTACAAACGATTGTTTGGCATGGGTAAAATTACCTACAAATACATTTAACACAATCGCAGGGTAATAATGACAAATAACCATTTTTATAATGGAGGAATAAAGGCATTTGATTTAAAAACAGATGCCTTTTTTCGTGCATCTATACACTTACTTAATGAAGTGCCTTTAAAGATATTTGAGGAGCGCAGACCTTACGAAAGTTTGACAGACCATGCGTTAAAATATCGGTTGTCTAATTATAGAAATGAAACTACTTCATTATTTACGAAGTCAACACAAGACATTCAAGAGGTTTTAAATGAAAGCGAGATTTATATAAAAACCGAAAGCGAAAGTTTAAAAAAATGGGTTGCAGAATTTAGCAAGTGGCAAGATTTAAAGCATTACGATTTTAACAAATATGTATATGATTTTATTCTTTGCACTAAATTAGTAGATGCAAATAGTGTGCTATTTCCTTTACCAATTATTGAGGGTGGAAAATTCAATGCAAGTGATGAATTTATGCCATTGGATGGCAAAAAGATAAGCGTTGAATTAATTGTATTTAAATGCGTTGACATTTTAAATCAAACAGATACCGAGATTAAAATAAGGGGTGGCAAATGGGCGGTTACTTCCAAAGATGGGGTTGTATATAAGGACTTTTATTTTATATTAAAGGACAAAGATTTATTTATCGAAAAGCCTACATTGGACGAATACGAAATAATTCCTTACTACAGATACCCTACATTGGTTAATCCAATTGTTTGTTTGGGTAAGAATTTAGCTGAACGGAATGGACATAAATATTTCGTTTCTGAATATTTTGGAAGCCTACAAATAGCGGATAAATATGTAGGTATTGATAGCGATTTAACAGTTATAAATTCAAGGTCGCATCCTATAAAATACGCCTTTAAACAAAATTGTACGCAATTAGGTTGTAGTTATTCAATGGAGCATAAGAGGTTCGGTTTGTTGGATTTTGGCGGTGCATGGTCGGTATGTAATACTTGTAATGGTACAGGCGAGGTTAACGCTGATACTTCGCCATTTACGACCATCAAGATAGCCAAAAAAGAGGGCATGAATGATGAAAGCATTGAAACCAAAAATCCTATTGGTTTTGTTGCGCCACCAGTTGAAATTTTGACATATAACAAGGATTTATCGAATGAATTATACCAGCGTTTAGCGAATAGCTTATGTGTTAATGTAAGCCAAAATTTAACCAATCAAAGTGCAGAATCAAAAAGTTATGATATAAGCCAAAAAGTTACATTGATAAGCAATATTTGTGATGACTTGATAAGAATAGAAAGGCAAATATTATTCTTTATTGGTTGCATCTTGGAAAATAAATCCAGCATTTCAATTGAAATAGTAACGCCTAACAATTGGGATGTCAAAGCAAATACAGACCTATTGAACGAATTAAGCCAAGCTAAATTAGCAAACTACCCTTATTTTGTTTTATTGAAAATCATTAAGCAGATTTTAAATAAACAGTACAAAGACAATCCATTTAAAGATGAGATTATTAATTTGTTGGTTAAAAAAGATAAATTAATTGCTTATGGTTTGGCAGACATAGGAAGTGCAAGGGCGGTTTTTGGTGAAGATATTACACAAAAAGACATAGCGGTTCACAATT
>Ga0255346_1007543_pt1 | contig 10154 bp, 8 predicted proteins | sample wastewater_treat_FD_194410 | JGI IMG/M metagenome (GOLD analysis project Ga0255346, IMG submission 194410) | Wastewater microbial communities from Lulu Island WWTP, Vancouver, Canada - plant22 | ecosystem: Engineered > WWTP > Wastewater > Unclassified | place: Canada: Vancouver, British Columbia... | reverse complement strand
TTGAATATAGCGCTCCAGTTGAACACCCACGGCCGGCGAAGTTGAACAGTGCCGTCGCCTAAAATGAACAGTGTCGTCGCAGTAGTTGTACATTGACATCATAAAACTTGTATGATACAATAAATATGCTTTACTCACAGGGAGGATAGGGCAACGCTGAGGAGCGACCTGAGCGTCCTGTGAGGTTTACAAGTAATGGGCGATGTCAGCGATATGTGGCATCGCCTTTTTCATTACTTGGAAACGAAAGCGTTAAACCTCGGGTTCGGGCAGAGCCCGATGAGCCGAAGGCTCCTTACGCTTCTGATTGTTCTACGCCGAATATCTTTCTCATAGACTCCTCGCAGTCAATAACGATGCGATATGAATCATGAACGATACGGTCACATATGGCATCTGCAATGATCGGTGATCCTATCTTGTCACGCCAGCCCGGTACATCAAACTGCGAACAGAAGATCATAGAGCCTTTCTTGTAGCGTGCTTCCGCTATTTCAAGAAGATCCCATGCCTCTGATTCTTTGAGCTGATACAACAGCCATTCATCAAGTATCAGCAGCGCAGGCTTTTTGTACTGCTCTATGACTTTGCTGTATGTTCCTGTTGTTCTGGCAATTGCAAGTTCTGTAAGCAGCTCGGGAAGTCTGACATATCTGACAGGAAGGAACTGTCTTACAGCTGACATTCCAAGAACGCAGGCAATATATGTCTTTCCGCTGCCTGTTGCCCCGAGAAGCATGAGATTATGATGTTCAAATATGTAATTGCAGCCGGCAAGACGTGCTATCTGAGCTTTGTCAAGCTTTCGTGCTTTGTCATAAGCAATGTCCTCTACGCAGGCCCCTGTATCTGCAAAATTAGCTTTTTTGATAAGCTTGGTGAGATGATTGTTTTTACGGGTTGCCCATTCTTTATCCACAAGAAGTCCGAACCTGTCTTCAAACGATAGTTCCGATATATTCGGATCTGAAAGCTGTTCCTTGAATGCATTTGCCATAGTGCTCAGTCGCATTTCCTGAAGCTTGGTGATAGTGTTCTCTGTCAGCATTACTTCACACCTCCATAGTAGGAACCGCCTCTTGTGAAGCCATACTGCTCTGTATTATCAGGCTTCTCTGCAACTACTTCATCCTGCCTGTCCTGACCGGAAGAGAGTATCACCTGAATATTTTTGTATGAAGGGCGTGGTGTGAAGCTGAGTGCTCTTTTACAAGCGCTTTCAAGCCTGTCGGGAGTATACTTGTCAGCAAGCTTCAATAGTCCCATACACGCCTTGTAGCCCTGCTGTTCGACCTTGTATCCTGAAAGTATCGCTGACACAACAGCTTTTGTATTGTTTCCTATCTTTGCAGCCCAATTGATAAAGCGTTCGCCGTTCCATTGAATATATTTCTGATGATCGTCAGGCATATGCTCTTCATTTGTGCTGTACTGATTTGCTCTTCCGTATAGTCTGCGGTGTGAGCATATACGATCGCCGTCATAGAATACCTCAATTGTCATTCTTGTAAGGCGGACATCTACTTTCTTTTTGATGTATTCATAAGGAACAGAATAGTTCATCTTATCAATAGAAATATGATAATTCGGAGCGACAGTGGCTATCTTCCACACTGCAAGCTCATACGGTCTTGGAGGCAGCGGTATTAGAAAAGCTCTTTCTTCTTCAAATGCAATTGCACGGCTGTCTTCACGCTTTTGAAAAGGCTTATGATTGAATTCATAGAGCTTTTCAGAAATTGCCTCATTCAGCTCGGCAAGCGAAAGAAAACGTCTGTTTCGCAGTGCTGCAAGAATAAATGTCGATATGACGCCTACTGTGCCTTCTGCCATTGCTTTATCCTTTGGAGAGCGCACTCTGCATGGAAGTATAGCTGTATTGTAATGCTCAGCAAGTTCACTGTATGTGCGGTTGAGCTTTATTTCATTTCTACTGTGCTTATCTACGCCTGTTTTCAGATTATCGCACTGAATTATCTTGGCAGCGCCACCGAAATATCTGAAAGCATTTACATGTGCCGTAGTCCAGCATTCCTGATCCATAGAGAAGAATCCTTCAACGTAGGAATATCCGCTGTATGGGAGCGTAGCAACAAATACATATACCGGAATAGGTTCGCCTGTATCTGTATCAATAATGTGCGCTGTATCTCCTGCCCAGTCCACCTGCATTATCTCACCGGGCTTATGCTCAAGGTGCATAGTTGCGCTGTTTTGGGCGGTATAGTCACGATAATACTTTTTGAACTGCGTCAGTTGATACGGCAATTCTCCGTTATTGCGACACTGCTCACAGTATTCAAGCCATAGCAGATTAAGTGTAACTCCACTTTTCTGCATTTCATGTGCCACATACTCATAGTCGGGCATCTTGTACTCCGGTTTTGCTGCATTTGCAGGAAAGAGAGTATCCGCAAGCTGCTTGTCTGACATTCCATCAGGCAGTGGATAACTCAATCCTTGTGCAGCAGCAATGTTCAGAACCTTGATCACTGTAGTTCTTGAACATCCGCAAGCACCTGCGATCTGTGCTTTGTTAAGCCCGAGACAGCTGAGCCTCAGAATCTCACGATAATTGGTCATTTCAATGACCTCCTTCAATAGTATTCACGCTTTTGCGTGTAACACTATTCTATCGTGAAATTGATGATTTTCGCAATCATTTTGAGTTACTGTTCACTTCATGCGACGAAAGCGTTCATTCTCGCCGACGGCACTGTTCAACTTGTGCGGCCGAAGTGTTCATTTTGGGGCGACATATTCACTCACTTGACATACTTCATTCAGAATGATATAATAATAACACTGCCACCGGGCAGAATAATGCAGATAGGCATTTGCGTTCGTATCGTTAGGTCTCAGAAGATACGGACAGCAAATGCTTTTTTATTTGAGGTGATATGATGAAGATTTTTTCTAAATATGACATTATGCTGTGGGGTGTTTCAGCTGTACTGATAACAGGATCATTTTTCATGTTTTCCGGTGGTGGCATACTGACTCTCATCGCTTCTCTTCTTGGAGTAACGTCAATCATCATTAATGCCAAAGGACATCCTCTTGGTCAGCTTATGATGGTCGTATTCAGCATTCTTTACGGGATAATCTCCTACTCATTTTCTTATTACGGAGAGATGGCTACATATCTGGGAATGACCGGACCTATGGCTCTTTTCTCGTTTGTTTCATGGCTGAGAAATCCATATAAACAGGGATGCGCCGAAGTAAGAGTAAATTCTCTGAAACCTCCTGAGATATTGCTTATGGCAGTGATAATGACTGTGGTCACTTTCATATTCTACCACATACTTGCATTTTTCGGAACCGCAAATCTGCCGATCAGCACTCTTTCTGTAACCACAAGTTTTATTGCAGTTTACCTGACGTTCCGCCGCAGTGCTTTCTTCTCACTGGCATATGCCGCCAATGACGTAATACTTATCCTGCTTTGGACAATTGCATCACGTACCGATCAGGGATATATTTCTGTTGTTATCTGCTTTGTACTTTTCCTGGTCTGCGATATTTACGGTTTCATCAGCTGGGACAAAATGAAACGCAGACAAAATTCCGAAAATCTTCCTCAGAACCATTGATTAGGAACGAAAAAAACTGTATAATTATACATGGAAAGGATGTGAGACCATGAACAGGAAAAAATACACCTTAAATGAAATGAACGTTCACACTTCTGACGCAAAAGAAAATTCGATCGAACGCTCATCAGTTCATCATATTCTGCTTGAACGTGCCGCAGATATCGTTTTCAGCCACTATCCCGATTATTCGGATATCCTGTCGCCTATGATGAAATATATGCTTCATGTTGTCAAGAAGCCCGACAAAAAAAGCGACTATGAAAACGGCATGGGCAGGCACTACTACTGCGCTTTAAACTACATGGGCGATCACGTATCCCCTGTCAGAGGATACTACAAAAACGCTGTGGGGACATTCGGAAAAAGTGCCCGTTCTATGCTTGAAGAGGACTACACAATGGCGCTTACACTATACAAATCAGGCTTTATAATGCAGTCTTCCGGCTATCTGGCAAGGGCTGTGCATATGCTTTCGGATATTTGCTGCCTGCCTCACGCTTTAAGTATGACCTACTTTTCCCCTTCACGAAAGATACATCAGGCTTACGAAAAACTTGCGTCCTATCTTTATCCGGATATGGTGCCGCCTGTTGATTTTCCCCGTCCGTTATTATCATTTTTTGCGGACAGGGACAGCTTCTCCGCTTCGCTGAACGCAATTGTTGAGAATATCAAAGACGAACTTCCTCTCCTTTATTCGGACCCTAAACGTGAGATCATAGCAATGCTTTATGACACTGAGATAAAACTTGCCGCATTACTCGTCAGATTCTGCGAAGACACTTCCCTGCCTCCCGAAAAAGCTCATTATATCACAGAAGGTATGAAGTGTACGCTCTTTGACAGGAGTACAAAGGTGCATATCACCGAAAAAGGAATTGCTCTTTTATCCGGAAGCAGGATGATCGCCAAAGCTGTTGACAACAGGAAAGAATGCCGTTATTTCAGTGCTGCACATCGCAGGATGGGAAGATTTACTCTTTCGCCGTCACGCTGTAAGGACGACATCGTTTTCACAAATGACGGATACGCACCTTTTGATCCACGCAACAGCAATCAATTTTTCAGATTCAGATAGGCAACACCGCACAAAGCCCGCCTGACGGCTTTGCACGATGTTGCCATAACATCAAAAAAGCTGCCTCATATCGGCAGCTTTTTTGATTCTTCATCTTTTTTTGTCTTTATGTTTTAATCTTTATTGAGAAGTTCTCTATAAGTATCAAGGTATATATCCGCAGATGCTGACCAGCTGTAATCGCATTTCATTGCCCGCTTCATCAGCTCTGTCCATACCTTTTTATCTGAGTAATCACGCTTTGCACGTCTTATTGCGTCAAGCATATCATTTGCATTGTATGTCTTGAATGTGAATCCATTGCCGTTTGTACCGCCGTTGTCACGCACGGAATCACGCAGACCTCCTGTTTCACGGACTATCGGGATAGTTCCGTATCTCATGGAGATCATCTGTGCAAGACCGCATGGCTCACTCTGTGACGGCATAAGGAACATATCAGAGCCTGCATAGATCCTGTGTGAAAGTTCGGGAACAAAGCCTGTAGTAACCGATACCTCGCCCTCGTATCTTGCTGCCATCTCGCAGAAGAAATCTTCATACATCTTTTCTCCGCTTCCGAGAACTGCAAATCTTATGCCCATATTTATAAGTTCCTCGAAAACACATCTGATAAGATCGATGCCCTTATGTGAAACAAATCTTGTGACCATTCCGATTATCGGGCCGTCACTTCTGATAAGTCCAAGTTCTTCGCAGAGAGCAGTTTTACATATCTCCTTGCCTGAAAGATCATCAATAGAGTAATGCTTTACGGTATATCTGTCCTTTTCGGGATCATACAGATCAGTATCGATACCGTTGAGGATCCCTTTCAGCTTATACTGTTTTGTCACAAGTATCCTGTCAAGGCCGTGCGAATACCACGGGTCGAGTATCTCCCATGCATAGCTTGGGCTGACAGTCAGGATCCTGTCTGCCGTTTCGATACCGCCTTTCAGCATATTCACATAGCCATCGTAATCAAGAAGGCTTGCATTATACATCGGGATACCCATAAGTTCTGTAAGGGTCTCCTTGCCGTATTTGCCCTGATACTCGATATTATGTATGGTTATGACATTTTTTATGCCGCCATAACCCTGCTGATATTTGTAATAAATGCTGTAATAAACAGGTATAAGTGCCGTCTGCCAATCGTGACAATTGATGATATCGGGAGTGAATCCCACATATTTCAGCATTTCCAGAACCGCACGGTCAAAAAATACAAATCTCTCACAATCATCGTAGAAACCGTACAATCCATCTCTTGAGAAATAATACTCATTGTCAATGAAATAATAGGTTATGCCCTCGAAAACTGATTTGAATATACCACAATACTGCTTTCTCCATGACACATCAACGGTGATATTCTTCACAAACATCATATTGTCCCTGAGATTGTCGGGGATAGATTTGTACAATGGCATTACCACTCGGCAGTCATGCCCTTTTTCACAGAAGGCTTTCGGAAGTGAACCTGTCACATCGGCAAGTCCACCTGAAGCCGCATACGGTACTGCTTCACTTGCAGCAAATAGTATTTTCATAAGCGGACACCTCCTGATCAGAGCGTTCCGTTCTTATCGATATACAGCGGATAGCTTTCCGAGCCTGTAATAGCTCTTGCATCACTTATTGTAACATTCTTATCAGTGATAAGAGCAGTTACCTTGCAATCATCTCCTATTGTTGTACCCTGAAGGAGAACGCAGTTCTTTACAACAGCGCCCTTTCCTACCTTGACACCACGGAAAAGAACAGAGTTTTCGACAGTGCCTTCAATTATACATCCATCAGCAATAAGCGAATTCTTAACGCTTGCCTTGACACCGTACTTAACAGGACCGTTATCGCCTATCTTGGTGAAAACAGGCATATTCTCCCTGAAAAGGCCATTTCTTGTCTCAGATTGGAGAAGCATCATATTTGCCTTGTAGTAGTTTGAGATATTATCTATACGTGTAAAGAATTCCTTATGCTCATAACCCATGATCTTGTACAGATGTCTGTTTGCCTGAAGAATATGTCTTGTAAAGCTCTGCTCATTTCTGCTGTCAGCGTCCTTTACAATATTCCAGAGGAAATCCTTGCTTACGATAAAGGTCTCAAGCCATATCTTACATGAACCTGAAATGCCCGGATCAAGAAGGACATCCTTGAGATTGTTATTCTCATCAAAATCAACTATGGTTGCAGATCGGTTATTTTTGAAATCATAATATCCCTGACTGTAGATCAGAGTGATATCTGCTCCTGAATCCATGTGCTGTTTCAGAACAGGATTGTAATCAATACTTGTGATAACATCGCAGTTTGCAAGTATAACATACTTTGCAGGTGAATGCTCCACATAGCTCCAGACCTTGTTCAGAGCGTCAAGTCGTCCTTCATAGGGCTTATCAGCGCTGTGGATGAACGGAGGCAGGAGGTGAAGTCCGCCCTTCTTTCTTGAAAGATCCCATTCACGGCCTGATCCGAGGTGATCAAGAAGTGAACCGTAATTTGCCTTTGTTATTACTCCGACTTCGGGAACATTTGAGTTTACCATATTTGAAAGCGGGAAATCGATCAGCCGATATCTGCCGCCGTAAGGAATTGAACCCATAGTTCGCTGGTCAGTCAGTTCCTTGATATTCTTGTCGTGTATACTTGCAAAGATCAATCCTAAAACATTATAATTAACACTCATAGTCAAACTCCTCCGATCAAATATTATCGCTGATGATCTGCTTAGGCTCTACCACTTTATCCTTGGATACAGTGACATTGTGTCCGACTACAGCGATGCCCCAGTTTTCCTTTGAATCAAGGGTTTCAGGGCTTACACCAATGTGGGCGCCGTTTTCGATAACGGTATCAGAACCAACGATGGCATACTCAACAACAGCACCTGATTTAATGACAGTGCCGGGCATGATGATACTGTAGTTTACAGTAGCACCTTTTTCAATTGTTACGCCCTGGAACACAACAGAGAAATCAACTGTGCCGTTGATCTGGCTTCCTTCTGAGATCATGGAGTTTTCGATGTTTGCGTCTTCTCCGATATACTGCGGAGGCATATTGTTATTTCTTGAATATATCTTCCATTTCGGATCGTAAAGGTTGAGCGGAACATTGGGGCTGAGAAGATCCATATTAGCTTCCCAGAGCGAATCGAGAGTTCCTACATCCTTCCAGTATCCTTCAAATTCATAAGCAAAAAGCCGCTGTTTGTCACGAAGCATAGAAGTGATGATATCCTTACCGAAATCCTTTGACCGCTTCTCACCACGTTCACGTTTAGCGTTTGCATCTTTTTCATTTTCAATAAGATATTTTTTGAGCTTTTCCCAACTAAATACATATATTCCCATTGAAGCCAGTGTTGACTTTGGCTCTTTTGGCTTTTCAACAAAATCAATTACCTGATCATTGTCATCAGTTATCATTATACCAAAACGTGAAGCTTCAGCCTTTGGAACATTGATAACTGAAATTGTACAATCTGCGTCATTTTCCTCATGGAAAGCGACCATTTTTGAATAATCCATTTTATAGATATGATCGCCGCCTAAAACTACTACATACTTTGGATCATATCGCTCAATAAACCTGATATTCTGATAAATAGCATTGGCGGTACCTTCATACCATGATGCGCCTGCTTGTGTCTCATAAGGCGGAAGAACGTGTACACCGCCGTTCATTTTGTCAAGGTCCCATGGTTCGCCGTTGCCTATATATTCATTCAGTACAAGAGGTTGATACTGAGTGAGAACACCCACTGTATCGATACCTGAGTTTGTACAGTTTGAGAGAGGGAAATCTATAAGTCGATACTTGCCGCCATATGGTACGGCAGGTTTAGCCACATTCTTTGTAAGAGCATAAAGTCGGCTTCCCTGACCTCCTGCAAGGAGCATAGCCACTACTCTTTTCTTTGTATTCATAATAATCCTCCTGATTGTTGTATTGAATATGCTGTGATAACTGGAGATAATTCTTCATCCGTTATATCTGCCTCTTGGCATTTTTTGACATCAGTTCTCAGCTTTGCGCTTTCTTCCTGACTTAGAAGCTGTCTTTGTGGTAGTATCGGAGGCTTCTTTCTTGGCTGTCCTCTTTTTAACAGGGACATATTTCAGATAAATGACAGAGAGAGGCGCAAGGGTCATTGCGATACTGTCATCGAAGCCGTGCATACTTTCGGGATCAGACTTGAAGGAAGCTTCTGTGATTCCCGAACCGCCGAACTCCTTGGCATCGGTATTGAAAACGACCTTGTATTTTCCTTTGTAAGGAACGCCTATCCTGTAATCTTTTCTTTCTACAGGCACGAAATTGCATACGGCAATTATCTCATCGCCGTTATCGTCGATCCTTCGGAACGCAATGACACTTTGTTTGTAATCGTCATTGGATATCCAGCTGAATCCGTTCCACGAGTCATCGTTTTCCCAGAGAGGAGCATTTTCCATATAGAACTTATTCAGCTTTTCCGAGAATTTGAGAAGATTCCTGTGCGAATCGTTCTCCATAAGTCCCCAGTCAAGCTGGCCCTTGTAGTCCCACTCCTTGATCTGGCCGAATTCCTGTCCCATGAACAGGAGCTTCTTGCCGGGATGTGCGGTCATATAAGCAAGGAAAGCACGGTATGATGAGAATTTCTGATCATACTCACCGGGCATCTTGCTTATCATAGAGCATTTTCCGTGAACTACCTCGTCGTGAGAGATCGGCAGAATATAGTTCTCGGAGAATGCATAGAAGAATGAAAACGTCAGTTTATCATGATTGAATGCACGATATATCGGGTCAAGTGACATATAACTGAGCATATCGTTCATCCAGCCCATGTTCCATTTGAAGTTGAAGCCAAGTCCGCCTATATCCGTAGGTTTAGTAACAAGAGGCCATGCGGTGGACTCCTCGGCGATCATAAGAGCGTCGGGATGCTTGGCAAATACAGCTTCATTGAGATGCTGAAGGAACTCAACAGCTTCCAGGTTCTCATTGCCGCCATTGATATTGGCAGCCCACTCACCGTCTCTCCTGTCGTAATCCAGATAGAGCATTGAAGCTACTGCGTCAACTCTCAGGCCGTCAACGTGGAATTCATCGAACCAGTAATTAGCGCTTGAAATAAGGAAAGAGCATACCTCTGCCCTGCCGTAGTCAAAGACACGGGTCCCCCATGCCTTATGTTCCTTTTTGCGGTCGTCGTAATACTCATAGCAGCATGAGCCGTCAAATTCAAAAAGTCCCGACTCGTCCTTTGGAAAATGAGCGGGGACCCAATCAAGGATAACTCCTATCCCTGCTTCATGGAAGAGATCCACCATTTTCCTGAGGTCATCGGGAGTTCCGTACCTTGAGGTAGGTGCGAAATAGCCTGTGACCTGATAGCCCCACGAACCGTCGAATGGGTATTCCGTCAGCGGCATGAACTCAACATGGGTATACGACATTTTTTTCAGATAAGGTATTATTTCCTTAGCGAAAGTGAT
>Ga0255346_1007537_pt1 | contig 10159 bp, 10 predicted proteins | sample wastewater_treat_FD_194410 | JGI IMG/M metagenome (GOLD analysis project Ga0255346, IMG submission 194410) | Wastewater microbial communities from Lulu Island WWTP, Vancouver, Canada - plant22 | ecosystem: Engineered > WWTP > Wastewater > Unclassified | place: Canada: Vancouver, British Columbia... | reverse complement strand
AAGAATACTGACACCGAATAGGCAAAGCCTACAGCACTCAATGCGGTGTAAAAAGTGCTCGAGATACAATCCATTGACCCGACCAGAAAAGCCAATAAGCCCTTTCCCCAGGCTTCGCGGACGTAGGTCATCGCTCCACCTGTTTCGGGATAGGTCGTGGCGAGTTCACAATAATTAAGGGCGATACTGAAGCTAAGGATACCTGCAATTAAGACTGCCCAAATGGCAGCCGGGCCCGCAACCGCGGCTGCATGACCGGTTAGTACAAAGACGCCGGAGCCAAGCGTTCCCGCGGTGCCAAGCATGATTACCTGTAGAAGACTGAGTTGTCTTTTAAGTGTTCTCTTCTTTTCCATATTTTGCTTTTCCTCTAAAGCATAAAGGTTCGGCATACGGGCTTGGGCCACACCGAACCTTGATATTGTTTTTATATTTCGTGGATAATTATAATCCTTTTCACGAAAAGCAAGAGAGCGGTTTTTCAGCAATTCTCAGTATGGAAACAATATATAGCTTGTGGTCGGGAGACCACGAGCTAACCTAAGTCTTTTCCTTGTTCGGGCATGGTCTCCTGACCATGCCCAGGGATAAATTTAGAATTGCTGGATTTTTTGCACTTGTTTCCATGAACGTCACTCATTACCGATGGAAATTGTCGACGACTTTCTGTATTGATGCTCAAAGGATTGAAATGAGTTGATTCATAACGGTATAATAAGCGCATGCAAATGTATCTTTCGAATGAATGGCTGCTGGATGTTCCGGATGATTTTCAACGACGGAAAGAAGGCGATAACGTGATTTTTTGGCGTGTAGGCTGTACATTGCTGACAACGATTTTTGCTTATTCCGGGGAAAAACATCGTCAAACGCTGTTGGCGAACTTAAAGGCAAAGGCTGAAGCAGAAAAGTTGGAAATGATTGTTGAAGATAAGGGTGAGATCTCTCGTTTTGGTTTTCTAAAGTTGGAGGAGGCGATGCCTGGGCACGAACGCCTGGCTTTGCATGCTTTTACTACCGCGCCTTCCACTTGCTTGCAAACATCGTTTTATTTGGATAATCCCAAAGAATTGCGCGAATGTTTGTTGATCTGGAATTCAGTCGAATTTGAGGATTCTGGTTTTTGATACGTATTGTTTTTTAGGAACTGGATTCTTTTATTGAATCCAGCTTTTTGTTTGTGGAGAGGAAGCCACGAACAAACGTGGGGAGATGATGATTTTGCTCCTGGGTAGAGGTTAAGGTTAGAATTTTTATGTGGAATTAATTCATATAGAAAGGTTTGAAGATAATGGAGAGATATAAAACACACCCGCCTTAATTAAGAGGGTGTTCTTTATGATGTTTGGTCATGGCAAAGAACTTGTTTTCGAAGGCAAAACTCACTTGCAAACAAGCTCAGTACAGCTTCAGGGCTTTGAGAAAAGGTTAATTCTTGTCTTTTTTATCCTTTTTCTTCTTCTCTTTTTTGTCCTTCTTATCTTGCTTTCTTTTCTCTATTTCTTTCAAGACTTCTTCCAGGTCCAATTCATCTGGATCCCAGAAAGTTACTAATTCACCGACGGTTGATGGATTCAAATTTTGCCAATGTTTCAACTCCAATTCCAAACAGGCAAGTGAGCCAGTTGAAAGCACATTGACTTTACCTTCCAGGATTTGCAAAAGAGCTTCTAGTCCAGGGTTATGCCCGATCAAGAGCACGCGTTTTACATCATTATCCAGCTCTTTGAGGGGTTGAATGTAATCTTCGGGTTCTCCCATGTAAAAAGAATCGATGTACTGAATGTCCTTGTCGTAATCGATTTCTTTAACAACTAATTCGGCGGTTTCTGAAGCCCGTTTAGCAGGAGAGCTGAAGATAAGGTCAGGCGTCATACCGGATGCCTTGAGCAGTTTTCCAATTGTTTCCGAAGAGGCTATACCTCTTTTCTTAAGGGGACGATCGAAATCTTTAAGCTCTTTTTCTTTCCAGCTTGATTTCCCATGGCGCATTAACATTAATATTTTGCTCATATCTTCTCCTGATGTATTAGTAGCAGTTCACTCATCAAACCATAATATCACACGTTTCAGTGTTTGGAAGCAAATGTCTAAAAACGTTAACCTTTAAAAATCGGCTACAATGCAATTTGAGGTGAATATGTTTTTATTCGAATTTGATTTTCAAAAGTTGGCCCAAATCCTGATCGTGGGCTGGTTAGTCTTCAGAGTCTCACGTGCCTTCCTACATGGAAGACCAAACCTGGTCCGGGCAGTATTAATCTGGGGACTATTCCTTTTTACGCTTTTTTTGCTTTACAGGACGTTTGAACCGTTTGTTTTTATTCCAGACAGCCGGGCTCTAAAAGCTAACTTGATACCTTTGCAAGGGATCATGAGCATGATCGAAAACGCGTCCAAATTTGATGATCAGACCACCCAACGAATTGTATTTCTCAACATTGTGGGGAATATTCTGATTTTCTCGCCATTTGGATTTTTATTCCCTTTGCTCGAGAAGAAGTTGAGGAAGGTTTGGCTGGTGGTTTTAATGGGGTTTGGCATTTCCTTGACGATCGAACTCACCCAAACCTTATTGGCGGCTCGGGTGTTTGATGTGGATGACCTGATTCTGAACAGTTTTGGTACCTGGATCGGTTACGCTTTTTACTGGATCAGCTCTCAGGTGGGAGTGATTGGCAAGGCTTATGAGACTTTGTCTGAAGCGCACCGTCCGAAAGCGCTTCTTTTCACAATGCTTTATCTGGCTTTCAGCGTCCTGGCTGCCTTGTCGATTTTTTATCTTGATTATTCAGCGTATAAACTAATTCCTCAGGGATGAATGGAACTAAACCAGATTAAATTACGTCTTTCTATTACAATAAGATTGTTTCTTTTAGCTTTTTAGCGAGGTTATGATGAAAAAGAGAAAATTGATTCTGACAATTAGTTTATTGGTAATGATTCTGCTTGCTGGCTGTAATTTGCCCAAGTCTACCCCAGAAGATGGAGGATCACTCACTCAGATAGCGCTATTCGCTCAGGCAACCCTGACCAAATTTGCTCTCCAACAACAAGAAACTCCAGTTCCAATTCAACCGACCATGAATGGTTCTTCTCCCGAACCGTCGCAGGTTCCTGCAACGCTTGCTCCGACTGATGAACCGCAAGCGCAAGCTCCTACTCCGAATGCGACAGCTATTCCCGCAACCGAAGTACCAATGGTCACAATTACGCCTGTTTATCCAACCGCGACCAGTGGCCCACTGCCAACCACCGCTACCGGAGTGACACGCGTGAGCTTTGATCCAGGGACAACAAACTATACCGTCAGGGAGACGATACCTGCCAATACGACAAAGCGTTACGCCCTACGCCTGACCCAATGGCAAATGCTCGAGATCACCCTCAAGAGCAATACTTCCGCATTTATTGCCGTCAGCACCGAAAATGGAAAGCAGCTGGTCGATTTTTCTCAAAAATGGTTGTGGTATCGCGATTACGCGTCTGAGAATGGCGACTGGTATTTGGATGTGCAGACCGGGGCTTACGCGGCTGATATCAATCTGAGCTTAATGGCTCCTCAGCGAATTAGCTTTGAATCAGGGAAGGATGCGTTAATAGCCAAGGCAACGATAGGCGGCAACCGCAGTCACAACTTCATCGCCAGGGCAAGTAAAGGTCAGACGATGAGCATTTCGCTCAATCCGACAAGTGGGTTGGTGCTTTCTGTTCGGCGCGTGACTGGTGAGGTCTTATTGGCGGAGTCGGAAGGGAAGACGAGCTTTGAGGGCACGTTGCCGGACACTGGCGATTACATCATCACGGTTAGCAATGCCACAGCAAACAGTCTCAATATCGAACTAAATCTGACGATTAAATAAGTATTTTGTGTTGTTCAAGTCTTATTTTGGGAAATGAAATGAAGGAACGGGGTACCTGTGCCCGTAAGGGTATCCCCGTCCTTGAATTCAGAAATCTGTACGGATATTAGCATGTGTCAGTTTAACTAATTGTTGACGTCGAATTGAACCCAAAAGAAGGGTTCAATTTCGACCTACACATAGGGCTGACGATCAAATAAGTGTTTCATGTAAGAGAGCGAGCTTTTCACACTCGCTCTTTTTGTATTAAGCATTGCGTTTTCGCTTGATCTCCTCGAGCACAAAGAATCTCTGATATTGGGTGTCGATCGCGTATGGGACGGTTTGTCGTACCCAGGCGACCGCTTGTTCACCGTCCAGATCGAGTAATCGGCTTGCCATCAGGGCGACAAAGATGCCGGTGCGTCCGATGCCGGCGTGGCAGTGGATGACAACATTCTCGCCATTTTGGATCGCCTGGATGGTTTCCGCAATGGCGTCATCCCAGTATCCGGATTCGGGGGCAGAAAAATCGGGAATGGGCGCGTAAATGATCCGGTATCCAGCCTCGCGGTAGCGCTTAAGGAGAATACGCCCCGTGTGGCGCACGTGTTCGTCTTCATCATTGAGCACAACAACGGTATTGATCCCTTTTCTTTGAAGAGTCCCAGGACTTTGTTTTCGGGGTCGAACATGCGGCTGCCAGGGGTCGGTGAGCGAAAGACTTTCCCCGCCATATGGAATGGGAACTCGGTGATCAGTTCAGGTTCGGGGTGCTTGCGACCATCGGGCAGCACCAGGCGTCCACTATCCGCGCGCTCAAAATGGAAGGTGGCGACAACAGCATCGAGATTGAGAGTGCCATAAATATGGGGGAAGAGCATCTTGCCGCCTTCGAGATTTTCGTAGACCAGCCTGGAATCCAGTTTGTCAGGATCGATTTCAAGCACGATCAGATCGGGCGTTTGATCGTAAAAGCGGTTGGCTGTACCTTCCAGCTGAAAATGATCAGAGCAATGGATAAAGCCTTCGGTTTTGAGGCTTTCCGGGGAGTAGTGATTGCTTTCCTGAGCGCATTGCCAGGCATTTTCGGTAGTAATGTGATAGATCATGTAGACCTCCAGTTTTCTTATTATCTATGTTGATTGTAAAGCTAAATCGGAGGTCTTTTGGAATTCGTTATATTTTAATCTTGACAATAGTGTACGACATACAGTATACTGTAACAGACAGGAAGAAATGAATTATGAAAGAATTTGAAAGCAACTTTGAAAATGTATCAATTGAACTCAAACGCGGTTTGACCAATCTGGTCGTGCTTAGTCAGTGCAAAGAGCCGACCTACGGCTATGAGCTGGTGAAATCGCTGGATGAAAAGAGTTTTCCGCTGGACGCCAACACGGTTTACCCTTTGTTGCGTCGGCTGGAAAAACAAGGCTTACTACGCTCGGACTGGGATGTCATCACCGATAAGCCGCGTAAGTATTATTTGATCTCAGAAATGGGAGAAGTGTTTTTTGAGCGTCTGAAGGCGCAATGGTACGAAATGATCGAAATAGTAAAGAATGTGATTGAGGAGTGATCATGAAAAACGATTTGGTTGAACGATATATTTATGCGGTTGTGCGGCGTTTACCTGAAAAGGAACGCAAGGAAGTCTCTTTGGAGATCGATGAACTGATCTCTTCGATGCTTGCAGAACGAGCTGGCTCGGGTGAGAGTGAGGAAGAACAAGTGCGGGCAGTCCTGAATGAATTGGGAAACCCAGAGGAGTTGGCTCGCAACTACAGCAATGTGGCGAAAAACTGTCTTATCGGTGAGCCTCATTTCAGTCTTTATAAACGTGTGCTTAAGATCGTGCTTATTGCGGTCGCTGGAGCACTGGCTCTGGCTCTTTTGATCGAATGGCTGACGGGCGTCCCAGGTGGCGTGGAATATGATCTGGGTGGGATCATTTTGCTTACGACAAAAGGGATTATTCATCTTTTATCAACAATTATCAGTGGTTTGCAGGGCGCTTTTGCTATTGTGACGATCATCTTTGCCATTTTGTATCACCAGGGTGTCGAGTTGGACTCGGAAAAGTTTGATCTGAACGATTTGCCCGAATTGCCAGATACCGAAAAGCGAACTGGGATCGGAGAGTTTATCGTCAGCATGGTATTCCTGAGCATCTTCGCGGTTTTGTTCGTGGTTCTCCCTCACATTAATGTGCCTGGCTTGGTTACAGTGAGGAAATGGATTTCTTTCTTCAATCCTGAGGTTCTGGTGACCATCCGACCCTTGCTGATCGCTCTTGTGGGGACAGCTTTGCTGGAAGTGGTTGTGAAAATGATGAAGCCAATGGGCAGCCTGATGAGATTCCTGGCGACACTGCTTGCAAATGTCGTGGTAATTATTACATTACTGGTCTGGTTTGGGAATCCACTGGTGCTCAATCCTGTATTCGTGAATACCTTCCAGACGGATTTCAGCTGGAACATAATGGGATTCAATGGCGCACCAATCGTGGGATTTATCGGTAAGTGGGCCATGCTGCCATTACCGTTGATGATCGTTCTTGTGATTGTTATTATCACCTCAATCATCGAAATCGTTAGTGCAGGGATAAAAACAGCGAAAGCGAGCAAAAGATCCATATAAGCTTTTGATCAAAAAAACACAATCCTTAATTCCTCCCCATGCCACAGGGAGGAATTTTTTATCAGCAAATCAGGATCTAATTTCTAACAAAAAGTAAATGATGAATCCTGCACAACATGTTATACTTATCGCGTGACTGATTTAGCTTTGATCAGTTTGATTTGCTGGCAAGCCGGCAGGAGGAACTTGAATGAGAGTAAGAGTGGATGAAGACCTTTGCATTGGTTGTGGTGTTTGTGAAGGCATCGTTCCTGAAGTGTTTAGCCTCGTAAACGGCATTGCTGCCGAAGTGATGATGGATCCGATCACTGTGAATTTTGAAGATGACGTCAGGCAAGCTGCCGAAGATTGCCCGGAGAGCGCCATCAATCTCGAAGAAGAAGAAAGCAAAAGAAATAATTCTGAAACTGCAGTTGAAACTTTGGAATTCACCGAAGAAGAAGCTGAAGAATCAACCCCAAAAAATGTTTCTGAAAGGAAAAATGAAATGAAAGTAACTGTCGACGCTGATCTCTGTATTGGTTGCGGTATCTGTGAAGGTATCGTCCCCGAAGTATTTAGCCTGATGAACGAGCCCCATGCTGAAGTTCTGCTAGACCCCGTGCCCGAAGAATTTCAGGATGCAGTTCGAGAAGCTTCGGAAGAATGCCCTGAAGAAGCGATTTCTGTCACCGAGTAAGATTCGCAGCCAGGGTCGCCGCCTGATTATTCAGGCGGCGTTTCTTTTTTAAGGGCTTCCTCAACATCATAAATGGTGAAGATCGTACTCTCCTGAGCACGAGCGAAATAAGTATCCTTTGGTGTATGGTAGTTATCTGCCCACCAATTGCAAGGAAAAATGAAATTTGCCGGTAAAAACAGGCGCACTTTTAAGTTCCTGTTGTTGAGTTACAATTAAGCAATCCGCCTGCCTGTATCAGCTTTAGTTTGGAGATGGCAGACGAAAGAGGCAATATGGAAAGCAAAAAACGGTTTTTGATCCTGACGAGCGATTCAGGTTTTGGGCACCGAAGCGCGGCGGTCTCGGTATCGAAGGCGCTCGATCATCTTTATGGTGATCGTCAGGTCAACCTGGTTGTTAACCCGATTCTTGAGGCTAATTCGCCCTCGCTCATGAAACCTATTGAGATGAACTATGACAAAGGGATAAAGAACATACCGAACCTTTGGAAAATAGGCTATGAGTTCAGCGATTCCCGCCAGGTGAGTGAACTAATGGAGAACGCGCTCAAAGTTCTCTTGCAGCAAAGTATCGGTGAAAAAGTAGATTCTTTTTTGCCGCATGGCATTCTCATTACGAACCCGATGTTCAACGCTCCGGCTGGCAAAGTGCGAAAAAAATACAATCCTGATATTCCTTTGTACTCCACCGTTACTGATCTGGCTGATGTGCATTCGCTATGGTTCGCGCCGGGACCGGATCTGTTTTTTCTCGCTTCCGATTGGGTGCGCGTCAAGGCACGCGAAAACCGCGTTCCCTTGCGTAAGCTGCACATCTCCGGCATCCCGGTGAATCCCAATTTTGCATTGAACAAGGCTTCAAAGTGCGAGATGCGGTTGCGATTTGGGCTTGATCCTGACGTCAGGACGATCCTTTTTGTTGGTAGTGTTCGTGTTGAGCATATTCTCGAAAACCTACATGCCCTGGACAAACAGGAGCAGCAATTCCAGGTCGTGGTTGTAACAGGTGGCAATGAAGATCTTCATCGGGAATTACAAATCCACGAGTTTGAATTCCCGATCAAAATCCTGGGATTTGTCGATAATATGCCTGATTGGATGATGGCTTCGGATTTGCTCGTTACCAAGGCAGGAGGATTGATCCTTTCGGAGGGTTTGGCGGCTGGTTTGCCAATTCTGTTGGTTGATTTCCTGCCTGGTCAGGAAGAGGGAAATGTTCGTTATGTAACCAGCCATCAAGCCGGCGCGCACGTAATGAATGTTGGCGAATTTAAGACGATGATCGATTTTTGGTTAAAAGATGATGCTGTCCAATTGGAACGCACCGCTGCTTCTTCCAAATTGATTGGACGACCTGATGCGGCTTTTGTGGTGGCAAGTCGTTTATGGGAAGCAGCTCAGTCAATCGAGTAATCTCAATCGAAAATACTGTCCAAATCCGGCTGGATATAACCAAGGGCAGTGGCTTTTGCCATGAGTTCTTCACGGGTTTGGGCGTTGAACTTGAGGCGGATGCGGTCAAGACGATTTTGAATCGTTTTAGAAGTTACCCGCAGGTGATAAGCGGTTTGTGTGAGGTTTAGCCCTGAACAAAGCGCTTGCAGGACCTGAATATCCCTGGGAGTTAGATGGATCCGGGGCTTTTCTTCTTCTGGAGTGGGGGGATAGACGATCACGTGTTTGCCAATTCTCATTGCCTGCCAGGCGCTGGTACGCGATAGTTCAAACCCAAGGTGGGTTTGCCAGTCGCCGGAATTGATCTTGCGCACAATTGCTTCCGGCGCGGCTGGGTCGTTGAGCACCTGAAAAGCGCCATTCTCCTGAAAAAGAAAAATCTGGGTCATCTTTGTATCCGCAATTAGAACATATGTGCTATTATCTTGTTAAATAGGGCTTTTGTCAAGAAACCGGAAAGGGGGGTATTAACATACAGATTTTTGGCTTCCTCACCCAAGAAAGAAATAGACCATTCCTACAGTCCCTTCGGGCGCTTTCTCCACCCTTTGGACTACCCCTCATCCACCACTACGTGGTTCCCCTTCTCCCGAGCGGAGAAGGCTTTTGGCCGCACAAGCCCTTCGGGCTATGCCCCTCACTCTGGTAACCAGTGCGCAAGCAGTCCGCCCTGCGGGGACCTTCTCCCAAAGGGCGAAGGCTATGTTAACGCAACAAGGTTTTGATCATCCCCTAACCCGGAGGATGGGAGAATGCTTAATTTTTTGCTTAGTTTATTGATCGGATGATAACCAGTCACATACTTTCGTAAAAAACTATGAGATTTCCTGCGTGGCTTCAGGCGTTTTCCCGATATGGCGCAGGCTCCAAAACGCGAGTACGGACAAGGCGCCAACGACAGCGCCGACAAACCAGGGGGTCTGAATGCTGAATTTGTCGGTAAGGATGCCGGCGCCCATGGGTCCGATCGAGAGGGCGATGAACCAATTGAGCCCGAAAAAGCCCAGGTAGCGACCGCGCTGGCCGGCTGGGGCGAGATTGGCAACATAAGCCGTGGCGGTCGGGGCGGTGATCAGTTCGCCAAAGGTCATGACCACCATGGCGAGTAAAAAGCCCCAAAAGTTGGTGCTATAGGCGATGATCAGCATGGCAAGCGGATAGAACGCCGCGCCTATTGGCATGACGCGGTGTGGGTCGTGGCGCGCGGTGAGGCGGGTGATGCCAACCTGTAAAAAGATGACCATGAGCGCGTTCGTGGTCGGAATCCAGGAATATTGGTCTTCCTGAATGCCAAAGTTTTGCTTGATATAGACCGCCAGGATGACCCACATGAGCGTGGCGCAAATTTCCATCAGGGTAAAGGAGCCCAGCATGCGCATAAAGGCTTTGTTGCGCATTGCCTGGTGCATGACCCTGAACTGATCGCGCAAGCTTTCCCGTTTTTCGCCAGTTTTTCGTTCCAACGTTTCTTTGAGGAATAGAAGCGTGATGATGCCGTAAGTCGCGAGGGCAAGCGCGGCTGAGACGAAACCGATATT
>Ga0255346_1007526_pt1 | contig 10165 bp, 9 predicted proteins | sample wastewater_treat_FD_194410 | JGI IMG/M metagenome (GOLD analysis project Ga0255346, IMG submission 194410) | Wastewater microbial communities from Lulu Island WWTP, Vancouver, Canada - plant22 | ecosystem: Engineered > WWTP > Wastewater > Unclassified | place: Canada: Vancouver, British Columbia... | reverse complement strand
ATGACAATGCAACAGACATTCGCTTTATATTTTTCGGACTCAGCGAGTCAGCAATTTTGTTATTTTGCGGCTCAACTTATGCGGCTGTATTTATAGCGCGAGCAATGGATTGATGTCAAGGCGAAATGGGACTTAAAAAGGATCAATGCAATCTTGTCCTTTTCATTTTTTCCATATCTAATAATTTTTCCATTGAGTTCCTTCCTTGCCTTTTTCTATGCAGCGCACTATGCTAAGTTGACTAGGAAAGCTTATGGATTATCAGGATATTTCAAATTCGGACTTTAATGCTCCTGTAGTGATGGAAAGATCTGAATATTCACCCAATATTCTTGCTTTTAGCAATCCAGAAAGAGGAGTATGGCTCTATCATTCAAATTGCTTAGAATTCATGGATATTCTTATCGCTCGATATCCTGATGGTATATTCGATATGATTTTCGCTGATCCACCATATTTCCTATCGAATGGTGGAATAACTTGTCATGCAGGCAAGATGGTAAAGGTAGACAAAGGACATTGGGATAAATCGAAAGGGCATGAACTCAACCATGAATTCAATTTAGCGTGGTTATCTCGATGCCAAAAGCTCTTAAAACAAAACGGAACTATTTGGGTCTCTGGTACTCATCATGTTATTTATTCGATTGGCTATGCAATGCAGCAGCTCAGGATGAAAATTCTCAACGATATTATTTGGGAAAAGCCTAATCCACCACCAAATCTTTCTTGCCGATATTTTACTCATTCGACCGAAACGATCATTTGGGCTGCAAAGAATGAAAAATCGAAACACTATTTCAATTATCAGAAAATGCGACAACTAAACTGTGGAAGACAGATGAAGTCAGTGTGGACAATTGCTGCGCCAAATGGTGAAGAAAAGATCTTTGGTAAACACCCCACACAAAAGCCGATACAGCTTCTTACAAGGATCATTATAGCAAGCACTCCTGAAAATGCATTGGTTTTCGATCCTTTTTCTGGAAGTTCAACAACTGGAGTCGCATGCATACTAAATAATAGAAGATTTATTGGATGTGAGCTGGAAAATGAATATATTGATCTGTCTATAGCAAGACTCCAATTAGCTTTGTCGGATGCAAAATCTGGTTTTGATTATAAGGATGAACAAGAATGAAATTAGGAAATAAAGGCGGAGATAGCACTATTACAGGTCTGAATTTCGAAAAGAAAACTGATCTTAAAGATCTCCTCAGTGAAATTCCAGGATATACATTCCAGCAGAGTAAAGGAAGAGCGGGAGTCGATGTGCTTTTTAATGATAAGCTTGTTGCCCGATGTTTCAAGAAAAATAATTTCTATAAATTTCTTGAAGAGAACAACATCGATTGGAAAAAAATAATATCAAAACGACTCATTCCTGATGATTCGATACTCATCATTGTACGCGAGACGCTCTTTATCATTGAAGTAAAATATCAGCAGGTAGCAGGGTCTGTAGACGAAAAATTGCAAACTTGCGATTTTAAACGAAAACAATACCAAAAATTAGTGGCTCCGCTTGATTTAAAAGTTGAATATGTTTATGTCTTAAACGATTGGTTTAGAAAGCCCCAGTACAGAGATGTCCTAGACTATATAAGTAGTGTTAATTGCCATTACAAATTCAATTCATTACCACTATCATGGCTTGGATTGCCATCATGAGTCATGCTTTTAGAAAACAAAGAAACTTATATTAGAAATTCTACTGCATTTCATATTTCTAAGCCAAAGCTTTCTGATGGTGGTGCTATTAGATAGAATCAAGCTGTAAAAAATTTGATGCATCAAGATGAATTCTAAGCCATATATTCTTGATTTTTGGTTTTGAAAATCATCTAGAGAGCTATTGTATGATGAGAGTTGTAGCTTATGCAGAGAAATGTCTACAAGTTTAGCTACTGCATCATCAAACTAATGCTTCGGCTTGATCGAATATTTGCTACCATCTCTTATAGCTTTTTTCTACAACTTTTAAAAAATATTAGTTTTCTTTCATCCCAGTAATAGAAGATATAGATAGAAATCAGATTTTTAAGTATCATCCCTGGTCTTGTATTTGATTTACCATTTCAGTTAGATTCTTGATTAGGTAATGTAAAAACTTGACAGCAAAAGCTATCATAAAATATGATTTTCAAGTATTGATAAGATTGAGGGGTTTATAATCATGAGAGATTCAATCACGGATGTTCCTGGTATCAGAGTAGGAAACGCTCAGGATAAACAAAAAGCGCGAGGATGCACTGTTGTACTATGCGATAACGCAAAAACAGCTGGAGTCGATGTTAGAGGAGGTTCTCCTGGCACACGAGAGACGGATTTGCTTAATCCTGTCAATATGGTGCAAGCTCCTCACGCAATATATTTGAGCGGCGGGAGTGCCTTCGGGCTGGCAGGCGCTGATGGTGTGATGGAATATCTTTCCGAAAATGGCATTGGATTTCATTTGCTCAATGTAGTTGTTCCAATTGTATCGGGCGCAGTGATCTTCGATCTGACAGTGGGAGATCCATTAGCATATCCAGGTCCGCAGATGGGGCGAGAGGCATGTATGAATGCAAGCCTAGATGTGCCGATGGGCAATGTTGGAGCCGGAACTGGAGCATTGATAGGTTGGGCTGGAAACTTGAATCAGCGGATGAAGGGTGGGCTTGGAACAGCGAGTGCCTCAAGAGGTAATCTGGTCGTTGGGGCAATTGTCGTAGTCAATTGTATGGGCAATGTCTACGATCCCGAGACAGGGGAATTGCTTGGAGGAACATTGGATCCGACGGGCAACTATATTCTCGATGCTTATGAAGAGATGAAGAAAAAGCAAGATGCCTTTTTTTCTCAGCCGAATACGCAAGGCTTGACAACGCATACGACGATCGGAGTAGTAGCTACCAATGCCATTTTAAGCAAACCTATGGCTACAAGAATGGCCATGATGGCGCATGACGGCTATGCGAGATCTATAAATCCCTCGCATACTTCAGGTGATGGAGACACGATTTTCTCTGTAGCTACAGGAGAGATAGAAAGCAATATAGATATTGTGGGTTCAATGGCAGCAGAAGCCATGGCTAGGGCGATAGCGAAAGCTATTAGATATGCAGATTCTGCATATGGATATAAGAGCTATTCAGAAATAGTCAAAAAGCAATAAATCTGCTAATATTCTAAGCGAACTAAGCAGGCAAGAAAGTCGGCTCTAGTCGCTTAGCCCTATTTATGACTATCGGAGGGTTCAATCATTAAGCAAGAAAATAATGTAATCGATAGATATGGAAAAGGATATCTCGAGCTGAAAAATGGTATTCTGGTTCTTCATATAAAAGGATCACCTTATGAGCGTGGATATCAACATGGTATCCTTCTTTCAAAACAAATAACTGAAACAGCAATAAAAGGCTTAACTGGTGCAGCTGCGGTCGTAGCTTACAACCAGGGTTGCAGCTTTGAAGAAGGATTCGAGAGACTTAGACAGGGAGAGCGAGAAGCTGAAGGATTCATTCCTCCTGAGTTTAGAGAAGAAATGGCGGGTATAGCAGATGCTTTAGCAAAGACCGGATCGCAACTAGATCTACATGATGTTCTTCTCTGGAATACTATGTATGATTCTTGGTGCTTTTTCGCACACCCAAATAGCAGCAACCAAGCTCAAACCTTCGAGAGGCAAAAATATCCTATTGGATGCTCAAGTTTCTCTGCTTGGGGAGAAGCTACTCGAGACGGAACATTCATATTCGGGAAAAACATGGACAACCTAAATCTGCCGGGCATACTTGAAGGAAGAATGTTGGTGGTATGCGATCCTGACAATGGATTAGGGCATGTAAATGTCTCACACCCTGGAATGATTGCGATAGATGGAGGCATAAACGAGAATGGCATTGAAATGATGACCCAATACAGTCCCTCCATCTATGAAACAATGCGAGGATGTGGCATTGGTGTGCTCTCGCGCTTGATATTGCAAAATGCAAGTAGAGTAGATGATGCTCTGAATATCCTCACAGTATATCCAAGATGTACAGGAATTAACTACCATGTAGGAGATGCAAAGGCTCAAAGAGCCATTGTGATCGAAACAAACGCAAAGCAAATAGCTTTTAGAAGACCTTACAAGCAAGATATCTTATGGACAACAAATCATTACAACTGCTATCCAGGTTGGATGGGATATCAAGGAGAAAATCTCGTTGAAGGACAAAAGCTTGCATTCTGCCTCAAGGACGTAAGCAGTATCGAATCATGGCAAGAGAGCCTCAAAGACAAATCAAATCCTTACCTTTCCGCAACGGGAAGATTTAGGCAATACGAAAAATTGCTTAGCGAACTCTATGGGGAAATCACCATGGAAAGCGGTATAGAAATACTGAGCGATCGCCATAATCCAGATACCGGCGAACTACGAGATTGGGAGACAGCTCCCAAGGCGCGAAATGATGGCAATACTATTGCTTTTTGGGCTGACCCCACTACCTTTGCCGAAAAGGTCAAGGTCTATAAAAGCAATCTTGAAACATCTATTGTAGCCCATACGGGGAATTTATGGAGCATGATTGCCACTCCGCTGAATGGTGACTTTAGAATTGCAATGAGCGATTTCCCCGCTCAGAGGGGACCATATGTGCATTTTAATCTCTTCGAGGAATTGAATAGGTGATAAAAGCGGAGAGATTAAGAAAAAACCATAATCTTACGAGAGGGGGCGCCGCATGCGCGGCGCCCCCTCTCTGATTGATTCACACTCTCTTATAAACTACTTTTCTTATGGCCTCACCTCAAGTACGAATTGCTTTACCCCATTCTGAATTTCGAATATATAAGAGGGCTTATTAGTAGGCACTCCATCCTTCATGTCCCACTCATAGAGTAGCCCTTGAAATCCTTTTACATTTGCACAGTAATCGGCAATCTTTTTGCGCTCTTCTTTGAGCTTCTTTGGATCTCCTGTGACTCCTGTCTTCTCGATTGCTTCCTTGATCATATATAGTGCATCATAGTAATTCGGCGATAGCGAGAAGGGCATCTGGCCATTATGATCTTTCGCAAAAGCTGCTTTGAATTTGTCCCAGCGAGGATTGGATACTTCTAAGTTGAGGTAGTTATAGACCTGAACACCATTCAAATCTGCTCCGCCTGTAGAGTATAGCTGTGCATCATCAGCACTGGAGAAAACCAAGATATGGTTCATCTTTGTCCAGCCGCGGCTCTTTAGCTCCTTGATGATCTTTGCAGCTTTCTCTGCATTGCAAACGAGAATTATTCCATCAGGTTTCTGATCGAGAGCCCTTACCACAAGTGGGCCAAAGGTGACAGCGTCAGTAGGAACCTCGATTGCTTTCAATTCCTTAATATTAAGACTGGTGAGTGCTTTGCTATGTGCATCTGCCATGCCTGGCCATGGACCATAGGGCTCGATAAACTGCACAACCTGCTTTAGATCGCTGAATTGCTTTGCCCAGCCAGCGACCAATGGTGGCAATCTATCCAGTGTCGGCGGAAACCATGAAACAGTCCATGGGAAAAACTGTACGGCATATTCATAGGAAGTCGTAGCAGTTATGGACATCATCTGATTTTCTACTGCTATCGGCATGGCTGCCAAAATTACAGGCTCGGGAACAGGTCCCATGGCCACAAGATTATCCTTGACAATGCGTGCCATCTCAACTGAGCCTTTCTGAGGATCATTGCCTGTATCAACAGGAATGACCCTGACGGGCTTCCCTGCAATACCGCCTGCAGCATTTATTTCATTGGCCGCGTAATTTGCTCCCCATTGCAGGAATTCTCCAATTGCCGCAATAGGGCCAGTTAGACAATTGAGAAATGGAATCTTCCATTCATCCACTACAACTTTTGTTTGGCTAAAGCCAAAACTTACAGCCACAAGAATTAGCAACAATGTAGCAACGAGTCTTTTCATTGCTTTTCCTCCTTAATATATATTTCCTTTTCTCGCTTTTGCGAGAAGGATAAACCCAAGGAATGAACAAACTTCCTGGTTATGAAGCCTTCTGGTTTCAATTCTAGAACAAGAATAAGGAGCAATCCATATATTACTATACGCCAAGATTGAACTTCTGGTGGAAAAAATAACGGCAAACCATAAAGAATTGGAGCGGCAATGAGCGGACCCCATTGAGTGGAATATCCACCCACGAAAAGAACCGTCATAAAGACACCTATCAAGGCAAAACTGAAAAAATCCAGGTGAAAGCTTCTATAGATAAAGCCATATAGAACGCCTACTCCGCCGGCAAGCGTACAACTGAATGTTTGAAGCAGCATACCAAGCTTCTTAATATCTATTCCAAGCGAAGACGCCAATTCTTTATCTACAAAAACGGCAGAAGCTGCGCGCCCAATACTCGAATGATCGAATCGATAGATAAGAAAGCCACAAAGAATAACAAGCCCATATAAGATACATAGGATTATCCACCGATGCGTCCCCGGGTTGCCACCTATATTGGGAAGGCCAAACATTCCCATCGTTCCACCGATTATCGGCAAATTCTCTACAAGTGTTCTTGTAATATAAATAGAAGTAAATCCTACAATGACAACGGAAAATGTTGGGGCATCACCGATGAATAAGGATACAATAAAGCCTATGATGCCCCCTACTGCAAAACCTATCAGAAGAGCCCATACAAAAGGAACATGAGCATGTAAAACCAAATATCCAGCAAGATACCCAGAAATCATCATGTTTGCGATGGTAATAAAATGCAACTGCGTGACTCTATATGGCACATAGAGAGCCCAACTCATCAATATATTCACAGCTGTGATTGAAAGAAAGTAATAGAGCGAAAGTGGCATGCGCTCCTCCTATACCTTAACACCAAACAAGCCTCTTGGTTTGACTAAAATCACTACGAGCATGACTACAAACGCAATAGCATTTGACCAGTTTCCAGAGATATATCCCTGGACAAGCGCTTCAAGAATACCGAGAGCTAAGCCTACAACGAGTCCACCGACCAGATTGCCAAGACCCGCGACTATAGATACTGCCAAGACTTTATGTGAGACCTGCTCTCCCAGGCCCGGAGATGCAGAATGAAAAAGCATTATCAGTAAGACCGCAGTCAGCCCACCTAAAGCCCCCGAGAGTGCATAGCTTTGAAATCCCGTCTTTACCAAAGGAATACCTACAAGTTTTGCACCAGCTGGGTCTTCCGCAATTGCTCTGAAAGCCCTCCCTGTCTTGGTTTTGTAGAGCAGAATGAAAAATCCGGCCACAACAATGATTCCGATCGACAATGCTAAAACCTGACCAGGTAGGATACTAATCAAGCCAACTCTGAACAAAGGCTTACTGCCAGTAATTTCTTCTGGAAATTGGATCGGAAGTCCATTATTGAAGGCGTGTGAAAGAACATCAGTAATTATCCACCCTATGGCCATAGAGAGAACCATTGTTGCGTTAATATCGACTTCTTCTCTGTTTTTCATGATTTTTTGAAAAAGCGGTGCACTGACAATATTGAATAATATTGCAGAACAAACTCCCGCCAAGATTCCAAAAAATACATTGTTATTGGTAATTTTAAGTACCAACCAGATAATGTACATACAAAATACAACAACTTGAGGATAGGAAAAATGAATTATCATAGCTACAAGAAGAAGAAGATTAAAAGCTGTAGCCAAAAGCATATATACACTTCCAATTGAGAGACCGTTCAATATTTGCGCAATAAAAACTTGCATATTCATGCTCCTAGATAGGCTGCTTTTACACCGGGATCATTTAAAAGCTGAGAAGAGGGGCCTGAGAGCGAAATCGTACCTGTCTCAAGGACATATCCTCTGTGGGCACAATTTAGGGCTTTAAATGCGTTCTGCTCAGCCAATAGCACCGTATATCCTTCTTTATTCAAAGTGACCAAAATGTCAAAAATATCATTGACAATAATAGGTGCCAGCCCAAGCGATGGCTCGTCTATCATTATCAATTTGGGATCCGACATCAGGGCTCTCGCTATGGCAAGCATCTGCCGCTCGCCACCTGAAAGTGTCTTTGCTATCTGATCCTTTCTTTTTCTTAGAATAGGGAACCATTCATAAACACGAGCAAGATTCTTATCTTTGTTTGCAAGGTTGTGATGAGCTCCAAGCAACAGATTATCTAATACCGACATCGAGGCGAAAACTCCTCGTCCTTCGGGGACCAAGCAAAGACCAGCCCTGACATTTTTATCTACAGAGTTTTTATCAATCCTCTTTCCTTCAAAGACCACTTTCCCTGAACTTGGTGCTCTTACACCGAGTATAGATGACAGGAGCGTCGTCTTTCCTGCTCCATTAGCTCCAATCAATACAACAATTTCTTGTGGATATACTTCGATAGATATTTTCTTTAAGGCTTGTATATGTCCATATGATACTGAGATTTCGTCGACAATGAGCATAGGCGCCTTTTTTTCGCTAGCTAAGGTGCTATCTTGTTCCAAGGTATGCCTCCAATACTCGAGGATCCTTTTGAATAATCTCTGGGATATCCTCGGCAATTTTTTGCCCAAAGCTGAGCACAGTAACAATTTCGGATAGATTCATTAGCATTTTTACCTCATGGCTCACCACTACGATCGTTATTCCCATTTCTCGTATTTTCCGAATAATCTCTTCCATTTTTTCGATTTCAAACGATCCCATCCCCGATGCAGGTTCATCAAGCAAGAGCAGTAACGGTTCATTGATAAGCGCGCGCGCTATTTGAACAAGCTGTCGCTCTGTCCAAACAAGATCACTAGCCCATCTATTAATTGAATCGACAAGTCCCACAAACTCGGCTATCCTTTCAGCCTTTTCTTGGATTTCCTTTTCTCTCTTGGATTGGGTAAAAGGCAATCGAATCATTGTATCCTTCAAAGATTTGGATAAAGGGTCTTGAACGCCACACATTATATTCTCGAGCACTGTAAGGTTCGAAACCAATTTGCCTGCTTGAAATGTCCGATGGATCCCTTTATTTGCAATAATATTTGGCTTTAGACCCGTAATGTCTTCGCCCCTAAAAATAATTTTCCCTTCATTGGGCTTATGTATCCCTGTTATGCAATTGAAAAGAGTGGTCTTTCCAGAGCCATTTGGTCCGATTATTCCATGGATCTCTCCTTCTTTGATCTCAATGTCCACTTTATCTAAGGCTTGCAGGGCACCGAAACTTTTGGATAAGCCACTTATCTTCAGCATAATGAATCCTTTAATAAAGATTTCTAGGGATTATCAGTCGATTTTGGAGCGAGAAATCGCGAAGCAGTCAATGCATAGATCTTTGTGCATTCGTATGCCTCATCTATTTCAACATATTCATCGACCTGATGAGGTATATGACGAGGTCCAGGACCATTGACGATACAAGGGATATTCTTCCATGCACTTAGAAATGTCCCGTCGGTTGCACCAGGGACTCCATTCCATATCGGATCTTTTCCTGTAACATCCTTATATGCTTTTGCTGAAATTGCTGCGATTGGCTCGTCTTTCGAAATACTTACAACAGGACGATCTTCGATGAATTCCAATTCTGCTTTGAAATCAGGATCGTTATCTGCAAGATCATCGAGAATGCTCTGCAATTTTTCTTTTACTATCTCATGTTTCTGTCCAGGTGTGGTTCTAATGTCGACATAAGCAATTGCCTCTGCTGGCATGACATTGAGCTGTCCAGGGCTTCCAGCTGGAGGAGATTGAATTACAGTAAAGGTTATGGATGGCAAACCTAGATAGGGATCTGCTCCACAGCGAATCTTTTCCTGTTTCTCATATTCCTCGAAGGCGAGAATTATCCGTGCTAAGCGAGTATTGGGATTGATGCCTGTCAAGGGCATCGCTCCATGTGCCATTTTCCCCTTGACTCTCACTATAGCCCTAATAGCGCCTTTCATGCTTATGCACAAGTTGTTTTCTTCTGGTTCCGGAATAAGGCAGGCATCCACATCATCGGCATAACCATTTCTAATAAGATGTTTTATTCCAATCATCATGCCTTCTTCGTCGCATACAATGCCAAGGCGTAATTTTCCAATCCATGGCCAATCAGTGTGCTTGAAGATTTTTGCGATGAGAAGAGCAATTGCATCGCCAGCTTTCATGTCGCAGGAACCACGGCCATATATTCTGCCATCGACTATCTCCGCCCCAAAAGGAT
>Ga0255346_1007516_pt1 | contig 10173 bp, 9 predicted proteins | sample wastewater_treat_FD_194410 | JGI IMG/M metagenome (GOLD analysis project Ga0255346, IMG submission 194410) | Wastewater microbial communities from Lulu Island WWTP, Vancouver, Canada - plant22 | ecosystem: Engineered > WWTP > Wastewater > Unclassified | place: Canada: Vancouver, British Columbia... | reverse complement strand
GCTTTGACAGGTTCTCTCTGAGAATGGACTGATAATCCTCGGCAGTCTCATAAGATAGCTTTGAACAGCCCTTTCTTTCGCCGCTGAGTGAATGCATATCGTAGGTGTGGCTGCCTATTTCAATCCTGCCCGAAGCTGTCAGGGCATTTATGTCGTCCCATGTGAGATAGGAGTAATTATCCTGATGCGGGTCATTCTCTGCATAAACATCGGTGTAGCTGCCAACAATAGAAATAACAGCACACATATCGTATTTTTCAAGCAGAGGAAGAAGCTGTGAGAGATTGTTGTAGTGGCCGTCGTCAGCGGTTATCATTACGGGTTTAGGCGGCAGACTGCCCGTACCGTTTGCATAATCGCACACCTGTTTTGCGGAAACTGCGGTATAGCCGTGACTGCTCAGCCATTGCAGGTCGCTTTCGACTTGCTGCGGCGTTACGATGTATTCCTGCGGAGCTTTGCCGCATACACTGTGGTACATGATGACAGGGAGAAATACCGCATCTTCTTCTTCGCTGTAAGCAGATGACGGGAAAAGAAATCGCTCGGATATAAATATCACCGCAAGCACGGTGAATGCCACGGCGGTTATGACGATCTTCTTTGAAATGTAACAGCATTTGTACAAAATAATCACCTCATGAGATATTATGCAGAAATATGAAAATTATTCTGAACAAAACTTGTCTATATCCTGACTATGCCGCATATAATCTGGTATAAGAGGTGAGGATATGAAACGCTACAGACACAGAAAACGATCAGGCTTTGTGAAGATATGCGCTGTTACAGCCGTACCGATGATAATAGCGGCGGCTTCGGGAAAGAACGATGTCACGGAGAAAAATAGACCTGCCGAAACAACTCTCACTGCTAATGATACAACTGAAGCGGCTGCGTCGGTAATGTCGGAAAAGGTTGAGCGCAGCGGCGAGGATATGCTTTGCGGAAGTATCATTCTTTCCCACGGCTACGGCATAAAGCCAGAGATCGAACAGGGAGAGAATTTTCTGAAGCTTATGCCGCCTATGGAAATGGTATCGGACGATTCAGGACCTGTGCCTTATCCCACGCAATGGGGAGGCGGCGGAGAGATACTTCGCAACACTTTCGGAGAGTACATCGGTGACAATTTCTTTGCCCTTGCCGAGGGCGGACAGGTCAACAACAAAAGCGATATCCCGAATGAGACTCTCCTCAGCGAAAGCTGGTATATGCCGAATTTTACCGTAGACAGCCTTGCTGAGCCCCTTGTGCTGATATATCATACCCATACCTGTGAAAGCTTCGAGCCATACGTCAGGGACGAGTTCGACACGGATTTCAATTTCCGTACAACTGACGAGACGAAAAATGTGGTCATGGTAGGAAATGCCATACAGGCCGAGCTTGAAGCGCAGGGGATAGGTGTTATCCATGCCACGGACATCCACGACCATCCCACGTATAACGGTGCATACGACAGGAGCAGAGAGACGATAGTGCCGATACTTGAGGAATATCCCAGTATCAGAGTGGTGCTGGATATACACCGTGATGCCCTCGGGGACGATGCACAGGCATATCAGCCCTTTATCCGTGTGGAAGGCAAGGAGGCAGCTCAGATAATGATAATATCGGGATGCGATGACGGCACTATGGGAATGCCGAATTATATGGAGAATTTTCACTTTGCCTGTACTCTCCAGCAGAAACTGGAGAAGGACCATCCGGGCTTCACAAGGCCCATACTGTTTGATTACAGATGCTACAATCAGGATCTTACCAACGGAAGCCTGTTGATAGAGGTCGGCTCTCACGGCAATACCCTTGAACAGGTACAGTTTGCAGGACAGCTTCTGGGAAAGTCACTGGGAGAACTTCTTACGGAAATGAGCGGAGGATAATATGAAAAGACACCACAAAAAAGCCGCCTTGGGAGCGGCAATGATGTACCTGCTGCTGTCAGGCGGTTCATGGATGTTTATAAATTCTTATGCCAACTCTTTCAACAGGCTCAGCAGGGAAAAGATAGTTCCTGCCGTTCTGACTATAGAAAGCGGCAGAGCATCAGCGGAAGTGCTCGGCAAAACTCTCGATATCGACATATCGGGCATAAATAAAAGCAGCAAAAGGTGGTTTGCTGCTTATCTTGCGGCATCTGACGAGGTCAGGTCTGCGGCTTATTTAATTGCGCTCACGTATGGGCATTAAGCGGATATTGTTGTAGAAGCTGTTGAGTTCACCGCTGTATATCAGCGTAGCACCCGGGAAATGCCTGAAATCATCGGGCTTATACAGACAGAATGGCTTTTCCAGTTCAATGCCGATCTTATCCATAGTGTATGCAACAAACTGCGAACAGACGAAACTTTTTTTGCGGTTCCATTCTATATTAAGGTAAACAGCGAGCAGACCGAGGAGATTGTATGAATAGATATTTCTGTTGGCTGCAAAATGATCAATAACACGGTTATAGCGTTTTTTTTGTTCTTCTGCAACTGCGACACGGTAGATCTCACAGGGGATCGTTCCGAATTTTCCGAGTGTGCCTTCTCCTACGGTTTCCTTGTTGAATGTAGCCGGGAGTGGGAATGGACGGTATGTACGGCAGAAACTGTACATTTCTGATAAGGTTATATCTCCTGAAAGTGAAACGTGATTGTAAGGCTTTCTTGTGAAAAACTTGAAAAAACTGGCGGGTTTAGTGCCTGTCTGAGCAACGATCAGATATATGTATTCCTCCAAAACGTTCCCTCCTAAAAAATTTCTGAGAATATTATATCATAAACACTTGCAAATTTCAAGAGTTTTTGATATAATATTAATGTTATTTCAATTATGCGCCTGTAGCTCAGTGGATAGAGCAGTGGCCTCCGACGCCATGTGCGCAGGTTCGACTCCTGTCAGGCGTACCAGCGCCGAGCGGGCGCGCGCGGTTCACGTTGCCGCTCGCAAGCTCGCTCACTTTTTACAGAAGGTTTACTCTGCTTTCACTTACGGCAGTGTTATTGATTCTGTTACAGTTAAACAATACAGTGCCTGTGCCCCCGGTTCACGGGGGCGCTCGCAAGCTCGCTTACCGTTATCGGAAATGATAGTTGTACATCGCTTACGGCACTGTCATCTATTTAGTACAGATAACACAGAATAAAATGACGGTATATAGACGAAAAGTCGAGGAAGAGAGAAGCTTGAGAACAGAGGATATAATTGATTTATTCCTTTTTATCGCTTCTTTTTTCTGTTTTTGTGTAATAAATAGTGTAATAAAATCTTGACAAACAAAGACCATATGTGATATTATGTTGTCAGGAATTGATATTATGCCGAAAAAAACAGGTTTAGGTTCTGTCTCACAGAGAAAGGACGGGATCTGGACAGGCAGACTTTACCTTGGATATACCGATAATGGCAAACAAAAGATTAAGGCTGTTTATGGTTAGACAGAAAAAGAAGTCAGAAAGAAACTAAAAGAACTGCAGATATAACTTATAAAATATGATTATTCAGAACTGCCTAAGCTTACGCTGAAAGAATGGCTGCTTGACTGGATGAATGATATAAAAAAGAATGAACTAAAGCCTACGTCATATGACAGGCTGGAGGCGACTATCAACAATGATATTACCCCTGATATAGGGTATCTTCAGATCCAGAGTATAACTGCGAAGGATATCCAGGCGTTCATAAACCGTATGGTTGACAGAGGCTGCTCGTACTCTACGATAAAAAAAGCCTATAATGCTTTGAATGCAAGTATGAAAATGGCTGTCTATCGTGATTATATAAGAAAAAATCCATGTTATAATATTTCTCTGACAAAGCAAAAAGAGTGAAGCAGATCTGATATAGTATTCTTTAAGGCAACACCGCACAAAACTTGTGCTGAATATGCGCCGACAGATTTTTCGTCAGATTGTATAGAAATTTCGCAGGCATACTGGCGTATGTCAAGGGATTTCTGTGCAAGATGACGGAAAATATGTCCGCAGATTCAGTGCAAAGCCGTCAGGCGGGCTTTGTGCGGTGTTGCCTTAATGATCAGGAAATAGAACTTATCATCTCATCAGCGCTCAAAAAATACGGTACAGGAAGGTATATGTATAAACATGGATATGCTATTCAGCTTCTTCTGAATACGGGAATGAGAGTAGGAGAACTCCTGGCGTTGAAATGGAGTAATGTTGATTTTGAAGAAAAGCAGATACACATAACCGAAACAAGAACTCAGATCATTGACAGATGCGACAGTGAAAACAAATATGTAATGGTAGATCAATCTACCAAAACATCATCAGGTAATCGGTTTGTTCCTATAAATCAAAAAGCAGAAGAAGCTTTAATGTACTTTAAAGCTTTGAATTATAATAGCCCATATGTTATGGCTAACTCTGACCATAATGTTATAACATACAGGAACCTTAACAGGGTGTTGGCTAAAATACTGGAAAATAACAAAATCGGTCATGGCAGCCTTCATACACTGAGGCATACTTTTGCTACAAGGCTTTTCAAGAATGGTGTCGATATCAAAGTAATATCCGAGCTATTAGGTCATAGTGATATCAGTATTACATATGATATTTATGCTCATGTTATAAATGAGCAAAAAAAGAAAGCAGTTGAAATACTGGATGAACTGTGATAAGTAAGGAGGAATAGCAATGGGAATATACCTTAATCCTGATAATATGGATTTTCAGATAGCCATTAATTCAGAGCTGTATGTTGATAAAAGTGAACTGATAAAGCGTACAAATGCTCAGATATATACTGAACAGCGTTTCATATGTGTTAGCCGCCCCAGAAGATTTGGCAAATCCTTGACAGCAAATATGCTTGCAGCATATTACAGCAGAGGCTGTGACTCTAAAGAAATGTTCAGCGGTTTCAAAATTGCATCTGATACAAATTTTGAGAAGCATCTGAATAAATATAATGTTATCCATCTAAATATGGTGAGATTCCTTGGAGAAGCCCGTAATGTTGATGAAATGATACAATTCATATCCGAGGATATTATCGACGAGATAACCGAACAGTTTCCCGAACTGAATATGCCGAGAAGAAAGACTCTGCTTAATGTTTTGAACAAGGCATTTGCTCAGTATAAGATTCCTTTTGTATTTGTCATAGATGAATGGGACTGCATATTCAGAGAGATGAAAAATGATAAGGAATCTCAGGAGAGGTATCTTGATTTTTTAAGAGATATATTGAAAGACCAGAGCTACGTCGCTCTTGCATACATGACGGGAATACTGCCGATAAAGAAATACGGAAAGCACTCAGCACTGAATATGTTCACGGAGATCGCAATGACCAATACCCGTGAATACGCTGAATTTACAGGATTTACCGAAGCAGAGGTCAAGGAGCTTTGTGAGAAGTATGATATGCCCTTTGATGAGACTAAGCGGTGGTATGACGGCTACAATCTGAAAGGAATCTCCATATATAATCCTCGCTCAGTTGTAATGTCAATGACGGGACACGACTTCGACAGCTACTGGACTTCAACCGAAACATACGAAGCGTTAAAGGTCTATATCCAGATGAACTTTGACGGACTCCGTGAAAAAGTTATCGACATGATCGCAGGAGAAAAGGTAAGCGTAAATACCGGTAAATTCCAGAACGATATGAGCACCTTTTACAGTGCCGACGATGTATTGACCTTGCTGATACACCTCGGCTACCTGACATACAATGAGGGAAAAGTATGGATACCCAACAGCGAGGTGCAGCAGGAGTTCATCAATTCTATCGAGGACGGCGGTTGGGAAACTGTCATGAATGCGATACGCTCATCTGACGAACTTATCGAAGCGACGATAAATGGCGATGAGGAAAAGGTCGCTAAAATGGTAGAAAAGGCTCATGATGAGAATGCGTCTGTCATTGGATACAATAATGAAACATCGCTTAGCTGTGTGATCTCACTTGCCTATTATTCGGCAAGAAAAGAATATATCATGCATCGTGAACTCGCCACAGGAAAAGGTTTTGCAGATCTTGTCTTTATCCCCCGAAAGACTTCTGATAAGCCGGCTATGGTCATAGAGCTTAAATGGGATAAGTCCGCAGATACTGCGATCGAGCAGATAAAGCGCAGACAGTATACAGATAAAGTATCCGAGTATACAGGAGATATCATTTTGGTCGGTATCAGTTATGATACTGAAACAAAAAGTCATAGCTGTATAATTGAAAAGATAACTAAATAATATCAGAGCCGATCTTTTACAGGATCGGCTTTTTGCATATATAAGGACAGCACAGACGATTTTAGAAAGGCTATACATAGCCCCCCGGCGCCAACGGAGAAGCCGTTTCCGGGCACGTCAGCGGCTCCGACAGAAAGACAGCATATCCTCGCAGAAGCCGAAGCAAGCGTCGTCGGGAGCGTATAACAGCGCATAAAGAGGACTATGCAGCAGCGCCGTTGTATCATAAACAAATCCTACGCACAAGGGAGTAGTCTGCCCAAATGACGAAACTGATGTCTCAGCTTTCGGATCGGGAATTAAGTGCCTAAGCGGAGAAACATCTTCTTGAACAGAATGGATTTTACGTTAGGTTTATTCTTAACCCCTGTTGTTCAGGACAACACCCCCTGTTGCCTGAGACAACAGGGGTAATTGAATATACCAGTTTAATATATATATTAATATCAAAAGAAAGAATATATTGTAAGTGATTTTTGAATGAAAAACAGATAGTTATTTTAAAAATAATGACGAGAGTTCAAAAAAATCAGAGGAATTAAATCTGATGCCGTGGAAGAGTAATCATGAGACAAATATCTTTTCTTTCTGCTATATGAGCCGGAAAAATTGTATATCTCCAAAGGCGGCATGATGACTTCATACGGAGTGGTCTCAGGTCAGGGACAGGAGCTGTACACTTCGATATATTCAGATTAGAGTCAGACCGATGATGAAGAAATGGAGATGATAGTATAGAGTGTAGTAAGATAAAGCTGCGCAGTCGCAGCGTTCACAGCGTACGGCAAAGCCGACCGCATATCGGGAAAATTCATACTTTTCATTTCGGGGGCGCAAATGAGGGCAATTTGTAATTTCGGAGTCGTATCTCCGCAGATGCCTGTTTACAGGTAAAAACTCAGGAGTCGGAGGCGAAAAAATGGCATTTGACAATAAAATTCCGCTGTGGATCTATCCGCAGACAAAAGAAGATGTGAAAAATCATTATTCCCAAACGATGATATCTACCTCAGGGACTTTCAGAAAATCGAGGATCGGATCTATACGATCTGGAGGATTGATATGTTCATCAGAAGCATTGCCGTTCATGTGACGGGTGAGAAATAGTGAAAATGCAGACTTGACGAGTGCATCGACGATTATGAATAACAACAGCAAAGGACTTTGTACAAGAAAGGCTCTTTTTGTCAGATATATAATTAAAAAATAAAAATATTTATTTCTGCTTAGACAATCGATATGGCAACGTTGTATAATAAGTGAAAAAGGAACTCATATATTTACAAAGGAGGAAAAATGGATAACGGTGCAAGCAGCTACCTCCGTTTCCAGAATGGTGATGATTCCGCTTTTGGCGACCTTGTAAGAGAATATAATGACGGCCTTATATTATTCCTTAACACTATCTTAAAGGATATCCATATTTCTGAAGAAGCCGCTGACGATACATTTATGAAATTGTTCGTTGACAGACCAGTTTACAGGAGTAACTATTCATTTAAAACGTGGCTGTATACCATAGGCAGAAATACGGCTCTGAATTATCTGAAAAAACTTAAACGTCATAAGTATTCTCCATTGCAAGATTTCTGCTATTTTTCCGATAATATTGACATCGAGGCAGAATATATACAGGACGAACGGAATACCATCATATACCAATGCATCAAGGCTTTGAAAGAAGAGTATTCACGGGTACTGTTCCTCACTTATTTTGAGGAATTCTCCACCACGGAAACAGCAAAAGTCATGGGAAAGTCAAACAGGCAGACGACTCAGTTGCTTTACTTGGCTGAAAAAGAAAAATTTTAAATAGATATTTACGATATATATAATGAATACAAAAAATAATGTAGAAAAAGTTAAAGATATATGATATAATAACACACAACATTTATCAGAACATTTATAGTTTCATTATTAAATGAAGAAGCATACAATGAATTGATTTGTTGATCTATGATTGACTTAGATATAGTAAAAGGAGAAAATTATGAAAAAAGCAAAGATAATATCAGCGATTCTCGCACTGACATTGAGTATGACATCAATACCGTGTATTCCTGTGACAGCTTTTTCCGCAGCTGATGTAAGCGAAACAACATTCGTAAGCGGAGACTGTGAAGACGGCGAACTCGTAATCCCCGAAACCAAAGATGGCGCAACAGTGACAGAAGTATACCTTGAAAATGAGAATGACGTAAAAACTGTTAAGATACCTGTAACTGTAAAGAAGGTAACTGTTCTCAATTGCCCGAATATAACTTCTTATGAAGTTGCGAAGGATAACCCGTATCTCTGTTCCGTTGACGGAGTTATCTATGACAAAGATATGAAAACTGTTATCTGTTATCCTCCTTCAAAGGATGGAAAAGAATTTATCGTTCCCGATACAGTTGAGGAAATAGGAGATGCGTCTTTCATAGATGCACAGAATCTTGAAAAAATAAAGCTTCCTGACAAACTCACATATATTGGTGAAGGAGCATTTGCACAAACTAAAATCGTTGGTTTCGATCTTCCCGAAGGTCTGATATCGCTCAAGCTCGGAGCATTTGCAGAAAACACGGCTCTTACAAGAATAACACTTCCTGCAAGCCTGAAGTATGCTTGTTATCCGTTTCAGAATTGTACATCTCTTAAAGAAGTAGTGATACTCCATGAAAACCCTGTGGAGAACCTTTTATCAGCTTATGGCCCTGATCCGGATGATGATCAATATTCTACATTGCTTGATAAGTGCAGTAATGTTACTGTTTTTGTGCCTGATAGTTCTTATGATAAATACAAACAGCTTTATTATCAGACATTATGGAGCGATGAGTGTAGCCAGCTTCTTCCCATAAGCGAATATGAAAAGTATCTTTCTGATATGAAAAAAGTTCATTCTGACGGAAAAGACATTACACTGGATGACATTGATGAACTTCACCAAAAAGGTTATGAACTTACATGGAAGGACTTTGAAGAGTTTAATTACGTTGATGTAAGCAGTGAATATGAAATAGCATATGAATATCAAGCCACAAATGGTATGAAGGTCTGCATCACAGGAAAAGATACAGAAAACGCTCCTGAAAGAGTATACCTTATCAATAGCGATGGAATAATGGGTGATATCCGCAGTGACGAACTTGAAGCATTTTTTTCAAAGCCTGTAATGTATCTTATTACTGAATATCCTGACATAGATTACAAGGCATATGTGAATCTGATAACGTCTAACGGAAACCTGTATCAATTTGGAATCGATATCAGTGATCTCGATTCTCTTACAGATGTATCAAAGTACAGAGAAAGCTTCGTAAGTTCTCTCAGAGGTAATAAGCCGACAGATTTGAAAGTATCTGCTGATATCCTCGGATATATAAAGAATGCAGGCAATGAGATCGCAGAAAACAGCAAACAGAACGAATTTGTGGAATGTACGGGATACACAATTACATCGAAACGTGAAAGGCTGTTTTTAGTAAATGATGGCAAGTCTTATTCAGCAGCGGACTTCGGTGAAAATTTCAGAATTATCAATAACGAAAATGTCAGAAAGTTTCTTGCTGAATTTGTAGATGCAGGATACAGCGAATATATTTCGGCAGTTGAGATATCCAATATTTCAGGAGACGCAAACTGCGATAATAAGCTTGATATGTCAGATGCTGTACTGATCATGCAGACTATAGCAAATCCATCAAAGTACAAGCTGACTGAACAGGGCAGCAAAAATGCTGATATGGACGGCGACGGCATCACAAGCGGAGATGCTCTTGCTATCCAGAAGAAGCTGCTGAAGCTTGATTGACATATTCTCCATACTCCTGATATAGCGAAAGCCCCCGAAATTGTGACCCGCCCCCTGTCAAGTAGACAGCGCAAAAAACAAAAATAATCTATGTAGTAACCAAAAGCAGTCTGTGCAATTTGTGCAGGCTGCTTTGTCGTTGGCAGCAATTGGCAAGCACCTTTT
>Ga0255346_1007514_pt1 | contig 10179 bp, 17 predicted proteins | sample wastewater_treat_FD_194410 | JGI IMG/M metagenome (GOLD analysis project Ga0255346, IMG submission 194410) | Wastewater microbial communities from Lulu Island WWTP, Vancouver, Canada - plant22 | ecosystem: Engineered > WWTP > Wastewater > Unclassified | place: Canada: Vancouver, British Columbia... | reverse complement strand
ATATAATAAAGATCGCCCTGTTGTGGGTCGGCGCCAGTTTGTTTAAGTTTGCTATAATTACATAATATTGCCGAGCACACTCTCGGATCTGCCAAACTGTATCCAGTTACATGGACTATACCATTTTCATCTACTTCATAATCGTCAGGGAGAAGGTGAGGGCATTCAGTCCTAGTTACATTGTGTGATTGAATTATGTTAAGATAGCTATCCTTAAGGTAATATCTGAATTGTTGGGTTTCGATAATTGCTCTTTTGATAATGTACTTAGATTTACCAGAAGCTTTAGCGAGTCGGTCTTTCCAAACTTTAATGTCTTCGGTTGTCTCCTTCATAAAAGGAATGGTTTCAATATCTTTGCGAGTAATGGACTTTTTGGGGTGGAAATTATAAATATTATTGTGTTCATTTACGAGGTTATAGATTCCATCCTCTCCATTCTCAAATTGTGCGGCCAGCCCCTCGTACGAGGTTTCGCGCTCGTCCACGGTGCACATACGATTGTCTGTAAGTATTTTCTTTTGCTTTTTCTCTTGCTTATCCATAGCAAAGATTAGATAGTTAGAAAGAATTTCTAAGTAAGATTCGTTGGGATTAGGATTTTCTTCTAAGATTTTTTCTACTAATTTAACTCTTTCCTGTGGATCAGTGATAGTATAATCTAGCTTAGTAATTTTAATCACCTCCAGTTTAATTATTGCTTACAATAGTATTATAGCAAAAAATTTTTAGAAACAGAAATTTTTTTGGGCAAAATTTTTAGGAAGATAAGGAAATGGAAATAGAATAAATCGTCTTGAGAGGTGAATCGTGTATAAGAAGAAAATTAATTCTTGCTGGGAGTTGGAGCCAGGAAAAAACGATTTCTCAAATTCACCACATAATCTCCCGAAATAATACCCCCCATACTAAGCGGTAATTTGCTCAGAAGCCACAGGGGTGGTTAGTGGTACTCTCGGGAGGCTAAAACATAGGACCCACGCATCGCAGCCTTGTACTAAACAAACAAACAACATACATAAAGAAACACATACAAATACCAACAGAATAGTAATAGAACACATGATAAAAACATCAAAACATACACACAGAAAAACTCTATTTGCTCGGCTCGCTGGCGGCTGGGTGCGAGCCGTCTGGTGTGCTTAGCACACCAGAGCACTTTTGTCAATTGTGCAGGTTGCACAAATTTTTACCCTGTCAGATCCCGAAATTTTGTGCAAGTTGCACAATTGACAAGACCAAATGTTACAAATTTGTAAACAAATTGTAAACTCTATTGACAAATGGTAAATTACAGTAATGTTACAATTGTGTTACAAAAACCAAAAGAGAGGTGAAAATGAGTTGACAGTGATTAGTTGATGATGTATAATGTAGGTAGAATGAATAAGAAAAGAGGATCTGAACAGTGGCTAACTTAATTTCTCTCATCATCACAATTGCAACAATGGTAAATGCTAATGTTTCAACACCAAAGGACAGAGTAGAAATTTGGTCTATGTCTTTGGTAAGTACATCAAATGGTGTTTGCTATTGCATTGATGAAAATGGTGAGAGTTGGGAATTTTACGGAGAGAATTACAAGTGCGGACAGGTGCTTGTGGTACTCAATCCAGACTACGAAATAATTGATGCCTATTAAGAAGGGAAGGGCTAAGCCCTTCTTTTTTTTTCTTGTGTGTGTGAGAAGAGTCGACAAAGGTCGGCTCCGACCGAAAATTTTATCACCTACGAACCAAAAAATCAAGCACTTTTTTCTTGTCATGTTGCACAAAAATGTTTCCGAAAATTTGTGCAGTTTGTAAATCAGGTAAGAGTTGCAAGTAGGGATTTGTTTTGTTATACTCTAATTAAGAAAAGAGAAAGAGGTGCAGGACAATGACAAATACAGTAGTTAATACATTCTGGAAAGTACAGGTAGGACACGCAAGAGTAATGCACAACTTCAAGGACTTCAACGATGCAAAGACTTACGCAAAGACAAGAACAAACGATGCAAAAGACAAAGGACTCAATGTGTATGTAGTAAGAGTAAACATTGACTATGTAAATGGCACAAAAGAGAAGTATTACAAAATCTTTGCTTAATCAATAGTTAAGAACACAATGTAAGTGTTAAGTTTGTAAGAACCAAAAGGAATAGGAAACAACCAAAAGGTAGAAAGAAAGGTGATAACAATGAAGTTTTGATAATCAAAATAAAATAAAAAGAAATCAAATGTGAAAATAATGTGCGGCAAGGTGGACTCGATACAGAATTACAGACAACTGTGATACTGAAGAGGGGGCAGCCTTGCCGCACACTACTATTAACACAAACAGTACAAACAACGAACAAATGTTTGTTATTGACAACTAATCATTCTTTTGGTACAATGAAGTGAGACACTTTACACAAGAGTTAGTTAATGCTAACTAATTGATCTTGGGTAGAGGTCGTACCCGACCGAAAATTTTACTACATACAAGCAAAAAATTCAAGGGGTTTTTGTTACAAAAATGTGAATAATTTATTAACAAATTTAAGTATGTGTTTACAATTCTGTAACACAACTGTAACCTGTTTGTAACCAAAAATCGAGGTTTATTTGCTATAATAAAGGTACATTAAAGATAAACAAAAGGAGAACAAAACAATGTTTGATTACTCACAGATTTACATGATTTTTATCACTCTTTACACTTTGGGTTATGATGTTTCCCTTGTACCTTGTAACGATGGTTTAAAGGTAATGCACAATACAGAGGACTGGGACTTTGCTATTAACTCTGTCACTATGGGACATAAAGAGGGCTTGGTTGAGTCTTACGGCTTCGGTGATGAGTGCGTCGGCTACCTTGACGCTAAAAAGGCGGTAGCAATGGTATTGTCCAAATAAAAGGACACACCATTTGCTATAATAAAACCATAGAAAAGAAAAAGAGGTAAACAAAAATGACACATAGAGAGTGATTCTCACCCAAAGTCAATTGTATAGATTGCACAAAAAATAATTTAAAATTTTATGCAATTTGCTACTTGACACGCGAGCCATTTTTATGGTATAATGGCCGACGGCCCGGATGCGGAAGTGTGCGGGCCGTCTTGTCAAGCGGGGAAATGTTACAAATTTGTAAACAAATTGTGAACAAAATGTTAACAATTTGCAAACTTCCCGAAAACCTCTTGACAAAAAAATTTTTTATGCTTATGTAAATTTATGCTTGACACTTATACACTTGTGTATTATAATGTAATTACAATAAAGATAAGAAAAGAGGAAACAAAAATGCCTATCGTAAATTCAGTTAAGGAAATGAAGAACGCCATCATCAACAAGTGGGGTTTTGAAAATTCTTCTACACTTTGCTTTTTCCGTGCTTGTGAGCAGTACAATAATAACTTTAATGCATTAAAGCCGATTTTCGAGTTTTACTATCTCGGCTGAGGGCGAACCCTCGCCCTCCGGGGCGAAAAATTGTACCACATAGGAGCAAAAAAATCAACCCCAAATTTATTGTCAGATTGCACAAAGTTAATCCCAAAATTTTGTGCAATGTGTCAGTAGTAGTTTGGGTGTGGTTTTGCTATACTATAATCAAGAAAAGGAAAGGTGGTAATCAAAATGAAAACTACATTCACTCTCAAGACTAATAACCTCATTACAAGATACGAAAACTATGCAACAGCTATTGAAAACCTCGCAAATAATCTTGCAAATGCACTTCGCAATAACGAAACTTTTGAAACAAAACTTTACTTCGGAGAATACATCATTCAAGAAGTCAAAGCGGAAAATGGAAACATTACAAAGTATTGGACAAAGGAAAATCAGAAATGCCCCAACTAAAAGCTGGGGCAACTTCCACCTCCGACCGCAAAAATTATACGCCTATGAAGCAAAAAAGTCAATAGATAATTTGCACAAAATTTTACATGGATTGTTCCCAAAATTTGTGCAGTTTGCACAATTGTATTCTGTGGTGGGTGTGTTATACTATAATCAAGAAAAGGAAAAAGGAGATACTAAAAATGAAAACTTATTTCTTCGACATGGACGGCACTTTCGTAGACCTCTACGGTGTAGATAATTGGCTCGATGACCTCATCAACGAAAAGACAAGACCTTACGACGAGGCAAAGCCCCTTGTAAACCTCTCAAGACTTGCAAAGGCTATGAACAAAGCAAGAAGAAATGGAAATAAGGTTTGCATTGTTTCATGGCTTGCAAAAAACGCAACTGAAGAATACAACAAGGCGGTTACAATCGCAAAAAAGAATTATCTCAAAAAACACTTGCCTTCCGTAGAATTTGACGAAATTATTATCGTACCTTACGGAACACCAAAGCAGAATTTTTGCACGAATAGAACAGATGTTCTGTTCGATGATGAAAAGCCTAACAGAGATAATTGGACAGGCGAAGCCTACGAACCATCAAAAATCTTTGAAGTCCTCCGATAAAGGACTTCTTTTTTTTTACAAAAAATTTTTCAAAAAAGTATTGACAACAATAATTAAAATGTGGTATAATGGAACTGAGAACCCACCTAACCCAGCCGCCGCACCCGCCCGAAAAATTATACCACATCTGAACACTTTTTGTCAAGAGGTTTTTGTTACAATTGTGTTACAAAATAAATCCTATTAAAATGTGAACAAATTGTAAACGATAACAAAAAGGTATTGCAAAGTACAAAAAACAAGCGTATAATCTAATTATAAAAGTTAAGGAGATAAACACAAAATGAAAATCGACCGTAGAATTAACTATGTGATGGTAATTGATACAGAGGCTTGCCCCATAGACAAAACAATTAAAAATATCGACCCCGAAAATATGTTCACTTATGATGTAGGCTATGCCGTATGCGATAAGCACGGCAAGGTATATCTCACAAGGTCTTTTGTAGTTGAGGATATATTCTTCGGTGAATATGACCTTATGAAGTCCGCATACTACGCAAACAAGTTGCCCCGGTATTATAGGGACATCGCCGACGGCACACGCAAGGTTGCAACTTTTTCGGAAATTTGCAAGATTTTCCGTGAAGATATGAGAACTTTCGGAATTAAGGAAGTTTACGCACACAACCATAGATTTGACCTCGGCACACTTAACATCACAAGCCGTTGGACTTCTAAGAGTGCATACAGATATTTCTATCCTTTTGGTACAGAAATATATGATACAATGAAGATGGCACGTCAGGTTATCGCCACAACACCCACATACAAGGCATTTTGTGAGCGTGAGGGTTATATGACCAAGAACGGCATGCCTCAGGTCAAGGCGGAAGTCATTTACAAGTACATCAGCGGTAATTATGACTTCGACGAAAGCCATACAGGACTTGAAGATGTAATGATAGAAAAGGAAATTATGGCTTACTGTTACCGCAAGCATAAGAAAATGAACGGAAAATTGTGGGGTTGACACCCCACAAAAACCGTGGTATAATCAATTGACAAATTTATCAAAGTGTGCTTTTTGTGCAAAATGCACAAAAATAAAGTCAAAAATTTGTGCATTTTATCACTTGACTTTCGGCGGCCCGTGCGCGATTGGCTGCGGGCCGTTTTTTGTCAATAGGTAATTTGCACAAATTTTCACACCCAATTTTGTGCAAGATGCACAATTGACACCAGTCCCAAAATTCGCCTGTCAATTGACAGGTTGCACAAAAATCTTATTATAAATTTGTGCAATTTGTCAGTATACTCATTACCCCTATGGTGTTATACTAATAATGTAAGAAAGGTCAATGAGAAGTCGACAAGAAAAATAAAAAACCTCTTGACAAGACTTACAAAATCTGTTATAATCTAATTACAATAAAAAATTAAGTGAGGTAAAAAACAATGGAAAAGATGACACAGTTGAAAGCAGTAGAGTTCGTACTTGACAATGCAGAGATTACACTCCCCGAGGATGTAAGAGAGAAGTTGGCTTCTATCAAGACATCACTTGAGAAGAAGGCAAAGGCTGACAGAACCCCTCCGCCTGAGGTAAAGGAAAATGCAAAGTTGAGAAAGGCAATTCTTGACACAATGGAAATTGGTAAGGATTACAGAATTAATGACCTTATCGCAGTAGTTCCCGGTCTTGAAACTGCTTCTACTCACAAGGTTTCGGCTCTTCTCACTCCTCTTAAGAGAGATGGACTTATTGAGAGAAAGGAAATCAAGAGAGTTGCTTACTTCTCAAAGGCTTAAGGAAAGGGGGCAGAAATGCCCCTTTTCTAAAATCTCTCTTGACAAGCCGCCCCAAAAGTGGTATAATAGAATTGTAGAAAAACGAAAGAGGTGGAAACAATGATTACTGTTTGGAACTTTTTGGAAAATACTTTTGGCTTCATGGGTGCGTACGCAATTTGTATTTTTGGGTGCGGTCTTTGCTTTCTTTGTGCTTTGAAGTTGGTTATGAAGTTAGTCATTGAATGGTATCGTGATAACTATGGGTTTTTCAATAGTGACCTTTTTTGAAAAAATTCCTATTGACACCATCTAAAATTTATGGTATAATAATAATAGAAATAAGAAAGGCGGTTTTAGGAATGGCTCACAAAAAGAAGAATAGAAAAGAAAGACCTTTGTGGACGCCCTACTACGTCCGCAAGACAAAGACCTTCAAGGAACACAAGGAAAACCTTGAAAGAAAACACAAAAAGCGTCTTGACTACGACGAATAATTGTGTTAGAATAAAAGAAAAACGAGGTAAAAAAAATGAGCGATTTTGAAAGAGTTGCAGATAGTCTTGGAATTACAGTTGAGGAAGCAAAAGCCTTAATGGAAGAGGACAAAGAAATTGACAAAATGACCTCAAACGCGGAAGTTGAAAGCGATTTGTCCGCAGATCAAAAGGAAGTTAGCAAGGGGGCGAGAAGGTCAGAAAGAAAGCCGAATTTGAGTTCTTGGGGTAAGGAAACCAAGAGTAGAAGAAAGGAAAAGCCCGAGCAAAAAGCGATGATTGACAGTTTCTTGCGGGCAGTCGTTGAAGAGCACAACGCCGAGAACATCGAGATAATCAACGACCAAGCAAGTTTCACATTCTTTGTGAACGGTAAGAAGTATAAGCTAATTTTGTCGTGTCCTCGTTCCTAAAGAGGGGGTGTAACAACCCTCTCCGGCCGCAAAATTTTACACCCATGAACCAAAAAAGTCAATACCTAATTTCAAAAAAGTTGCACAAATAATTCTCCCAAATTTTGTGCTTTTTGTACTTGCATTTGGTGTTATTATCTGTTATACTTAAGTCAAGAAAAGAGAAAAGAGGAAAAAACAATGACACTTAAGAAGATTACAAAGAAGTTTTTGAAAGACCTCGACATTGATGTTAAGTATGCGAAAGAGGAAAGAGATGGCGAAGATGGTTTCTATGCTTACTATTGGAAAAACCTTATCATCATTCCTCGTAACGAAGAAAACTACTACTCCGAAGCATTTATGGAAGATTTCAATAATCGTTTTTCTAATGTAAAAGCTCATGAAATTACAATTTCCATTCTTCACGAAGTTGGTCATTGTATGGTACGCCCTAACGCAAAGTGTGATACAGAAGAACCCGCAAATTATTTTGACAGATTTGATGAAAGAGTTGCAACGGCTTGGGCGGCTGAATACATCATCACACATCCTCAGAAAATCGCAAAATTCGAAAAAAAGTTAGCAAAACTTCTTGAAAAGGCTTGACAAGCCTTTTCTTGTGTGCTATAATAAAATGGGGGAAATCGTTTCCGATTTCAAAAATTTTACCACATACAAGGCAATTTGTCAAGGGGAACTTCACCGGCAGGCCGCACAAAAAATTCTCCCAAAATTTGTGCAATCTGTCAATACTAATTCCTTGCTCTTGGTGCTATACTATAATCAAGAAAAGGAAAGAGAGAACAAAACAATGACAAGAGTTAAGAAGTTTTTCAACATCGAAACACCTTACAAGTTTGAGTATAATGACCTTCGTTGCCTCATTACAATTCTCAATGTTGGTTTGATTATGGCTTACGGTCTTTCGATTTCTTGGTTCGGTCTTGCTGTTGCGGTTGTCGGACTTGCAAAGGACTTTGCAACAGATAGACACATCAACGGAATTTTAATGCACTTTGCAAGCGTAGCACTTAATGTTTACTTTTTAACACTTCTTTATACAGGGGCTTGACAACCCCTTATAAAAAGTGTATAATAAGTGTAGAAAATAAAAGAGAGGTAAACAAAAAATGAGAATAATCAACGGAATTTTAGTTTTAGAATACGCACACGACTATAATACTGATGATGTAATATATAATTCTGTTAACACGGATAGTGGTAATAGAATTATAAGATTAAAAAATATTGGAGTTATTACTATTCCTCGTAAAGCCGAATATCCACTTTTTCTCAAAATAGATGATTATTATGACCCTCATTGTTGTGCTACATTCGGTCCAATAGATAGCACAAAGGCAAAAGAAATTTTAGCCGCCTATGCTTTGGACTTAAGAGAGGAAGCACACGAAATTGAAGTGCTAATAGGCAATTGACAGATTGCACAAAGATTTATTTTAATCTTTGTGCAACTTACTATTGACAAAGAATTAAAAAGGCTGTATAATGAGTGTAGAAAATAAAAAAGAGGTAAATAAAAATGGAACTTAACAAAGCAATTACAGAAATTACAAACATTCTTGATACTTGGCTTAAGGATAATGGCTTTGACCTTACAACAAGATTTGAACAAGATTTTGCTTATTACCACAACGAAAATGTTATCGCTTTTGGTTTGTTGACAACTGAAAAGACCGAGGAATGTTTTTCTGACTTCGTAAGTGATTTGGGCGGATATGATAGATTAGGTTTTCTTAATTCTTTCTTTCACGAGTTAGGACACCACGAAACTTATGATGATATAAGCGATAGAGATTATGAATATGGTCAGATGGTAAAGGCTTACCTTGCCGATAAGGAAGAACTTGACAAATACGACCTTTATACATATTTCAACCTTCCTATTGAGAGAGCCGCAACTGAATGGGCAGTTATATATATCAATGACCATACACCAGAAGTAATGGAGTTAGACCAAAAAATTCATGAAATAATTGTTGACATAACTGTTACAAAGTGATATAATAAAAGAAAAAAAAAGAGAGGTAATAAAAATGGCAAAAGTAATTTACAATTCAGACAACACAACCAAAGCTTTTAGTGAACTTGATGAAGGCACTTATTTTGATTATGATGGTTTGCTTTATTTACTCGTAGACGAATTCAATGGGATTGTTTTTGATTTTGAAGAAGAGCAGGGTTTTAAATGGTCTGATGAGTTTGATGTAGATACAAAGGTACAGCCTATTGCTTCCGATAGAGTTACCATAAAAGTTGATTAAAGTCAATTGACAAGTTGCACAAAAACAGAAATGAAAATTTGTGCAACTTGTCTATTGACAAAAAAAATTTTTGTGCTTCAGAAAAAATTTTACAAAAAAGTGCTTGACAAGTGCGGCCGAGTATGTTATAATTGGCGGCCCGTTTGCGAGTGCTGCAGGGCCGTTTTGTCAATTGTGCAAACTGTACAAAATTTTCCAGCCAAATTTGTGCAACCTGTACACTTGACATCGCTCCCAAAATGTGCTTAGCCCAAATGTGAATAAATTGTAAACAAATAAAATTCTTGTTGACAAGGCTCATTTTTTCTGTTATACTATAAGTGTAAAAAAGATAAGAGAGGTACACGAAATGAAGTTGTTAGTTTTATTTATCGTATTGAGCGTAGTAAATGTTATCGTTCAGACTTTCAAGAGCCTTGCAACTGTTAAGTGCGGAAAGGTCGGTGCGGCACTCGTGAACGCAACGGCGTACGGTTTGTATACAATCGTTTTAGTTTTTACGAATGCTGATTTTCCCTTGTGGCAAAAAGTTATAATAACAGCAATTACAAATTTTATTGGAGTGTTTATTGTTAAGGCTATCGAGGAAAAAGCAAGAAAGGACAAACTTTGGAAAGTTGAAACAACTGTTAATTCTGATGATACATTCAAAGTAAGGTTAGCACTTCGTGATGCTGGTTTGAGCTATTCAGTAATTAGCACAAATACAAAGGAAAGGTCAGTATTTAACATCTACTGCCCCACAAAAAAGGAAAGTGAAAAGGTAAAAGAAATTTTAGGTAACTTTGATGCAAAGTATTTCGTCACGGAAAGTAAGTCCCTTTAAT
>Ga0255346_1007486_pt1 | contig 10206 bp, 5 predicted proteins | sample wastewater_treat_FD_194410 | JGI IMG/M metagenome (GOLD analysis project Ga0255346, IMG submission 194410) | Wastewater microbial communities from Lulu Island WWTP, Vancouver, Canada - plant22 | ecosystem: Engineered > WWTP > Wastewater > Unclassified | place: Canada: Vancouver, British Columbia... | reverse complement strand
GGTTGGGCATAATGTTAGCTTTGATCTCAGTTTTTTGCAGCAAGCAGGGGCATTAAAACATAACATTGCAATCAACACCTATGAACTGGCTGCGGTGTTGATGCCGACTGCCAGCCGTTACAACCTTTCTGCTCTGGCACAACAACTGAACATTCTTCTACCGGCAACCCATCGTGCTTTAGACGATGCCAGGGTAACACATGCTGTTTTCATTGACTTGATGGAAATGGCACAAGAATTACCCCTGCCGTTACTGGCGGAGATTGTTCGCATGGGGGAAGGTTTAGATTGGCAGGCTAATTGGGCTTTTCAACAGGTGTTGCGTCAGCAGGCCAAAGAACACATTCAGGCAAAGAAAGACCTGGGCAGCGCAACTGGCCCGCTGTTCCAGAAACCTGACGAGGATGCTGGTCAACAAGTGGGTGCTGAAAAAGGCGAAATCAAACTTGATGTGGATGATGTTGCCGCAGTCCTGGACCGGGGTGGCCCATTTGCAAAATACCTGGGGCAATTTGAATACCGCAAGCAACAGGTTGATATGCTGCGATCGGTCGTCGAAGCCTTCAATTCATCACAGCACATGCTGGTGGAAGCGGGAACCGGGACGGGTAAATCGCTGGCGTACCTGATCCCTGCCGCTTACTGGGCGCTGGAAAATAATAGCCGCGTGGTGATTTCAACCAATACTATTACTCTGCAGGATCAATTGATAACAAAAGATATCCCTGACCTGCAAAGAGCGTTACAGTTGCCAATCAGGGCTTCAGTCCTTAAAGGCCGCGTGAATTACCTGTGCCCGCGACGTCTGGAAGTTATGCGTCGGCGCAAGCCAGAATCAATTCATGAGGCCCGTGTGCTGGCTAAAGTACTAGTCTGGCTGTTGAAAAGCGATACAGGTGACCGCTCGGAGATCAACCTGAATGGGAATATTGAACGGATGGTGTGGTCTCGCCTATCGGCAGAGGATGAGGGCTGTCGGTTTGAAGTTTGCCTAAAACGAACAGGGGGGCGCTGCCCATTTTACCGGGCGAAAATTGCGGCTGAAAACGCGCACTTGTTAATAGTGAACCATGCGCTTCTACTGGCGGATACGATGACGAATAACCGGGTACTGCCGGCTTATAACTATTTGGTGGTCGATGAAGCGCACCATCTTGAATCGACTACAACGGATGCCCTTTCTTTCCGAGTGCGTGCTGGTGATATTTCACGCCTGATACGCGAGTTGGGCGGACCGAAAAGTGGTTTGCTGGGGCGATTTATTGAACTTTGCGAAGAATTGCTTAAACCAGCCCAAATGGCAGCCCTGAACCAGCTGGTCAGCAAAGCCGCTGAATTGGCTATTCGGTTCGATAGCCAGATGGTTGAATATTACAAGGCATTGGATGTTTTCCTGGAAGATCAGCGTGATGGGCGTCCGTTAGGTACCTACCCCCAACAGGAGCGGGTGTTACCCTCTACCCGCACTCTGCCAATCTGGCTGGATGTTGAAATTGCCTGGGAAGGCGCCCATGGAACATTAGAGAGTCTGTTGGCGATCTTGCGGGAATTGCGTACTCCGATGCGGGAATTGGCGGATCAGGATAATGAAGAAGCAGATGATATGTGGGGTAGTTTGGGGACCATGCTAACACGGGTTGAGGAAATTCGGCAGAATATCAACGGGCTGACGCTTGAACCGGATAATGAGATCATTTACTGGATAGAAATTCACCCTAAAGATTTGAATATTACGTTGAACGCTGCACCCCTGCATATCGGACGTATGATGGAAAAGCATTTGTGGTACCAAAAAGAAAGTGTGATCCTGACGTCGGCGACGTTGACCACCAATGGTGAGTTTGAATACCTTCGGCGGCAATTGAACGCTGAAGACGCCAACGAGCTGGTGGTCGGATCGCCCTTTGATTTTGAAAAATCGGCTTTGGTCTATGTGGTCAATGATATCCCTGAACCGTCGGATTATAACGGTCATCAGCGGGCGGTTGAAACTGCCATTGCCGATGTGGCTAAAGCGACCGGAGGACGCATGCTGGCGCTGTTTACTTCCTATGCCCAGCTTCAGCGTACCTCGAGTAAACTTTCGCAGATGCTAGCCCAGGATGATATTCAGGTCTATGAGCAGGGAGAAGGCGCTTCTGCGAGCACGCTTTTGGATACTTTTCGGGATACGGAACGGGCGGTACTGCTGGGAACACGTGCCTTTTGGGAGGGTGTGGACGTGCCCGGAGAAGCATTATCGGTGTTGATGATCGTTAAGCTGCCTTTTGACGTTCCTTCCGATCCGATTGTGGCAGCCAGAGCCGAGACGTATGAAGATCCTTTCAACCAATATGCACTTCCGGAAGCAATTTTGCGCTTCAGGCAAGGCTTCGGGCGCCTGATCCGCACCCAAACCGACCGGGGTGTTGTGGTGATATTGGATAAACGGGTGCTGACAAAAAACTATGGCCAAATGTTTATGGGGTCGTTGCCGCCCTGTACTTTCCAGCAGAGTTTGTTGTTAGACTTACCAAAAACCACCGCCCGTTGGCTGAATATTTAAATTAAGATTATTTCGGGAAAACATAAAGGGGAATCATTTTTTGATACAATTTAATTTTGAAAATCTCCCGAAAGTTGTTAAAATTATCAACAGGACAGTAATCCATAAAAAGGAGCAATCCAAATGAAGAAGATAATTGTAACGGTCTGTTTACTAATTTTTCTGGCCCTTTCAGCTTGTTCAGGCAGGTTGGAAAAGGATAAGACGCCCCGTTTAGAGTCAGAAGATGAAAATGCGTTGAGCAGTGATGCTTCGGATTTGATTGATGAAGCTTATCCAGGTTATGAAATATATTTGCCCATATCCGGGTATCCTGTGGAATCGGAACCGGAATTTCCAGTGGATACCGCCTACCCGATCGAGACTGAAACAGGCGAGCTCAGTCTTGAGGCAGTTGCAGAGATTGTTGTGCAGGCGCTTTCAATAAAAGACCTGATAACAGTGTTGCAATTTGTTCACCCGGTTATGGGTGTGCGTTTTTCACCTTACACCCATGTTGAGGAAGCCCACCTGAAATTCCTCCCTCAGGAACTATCTGAATTGGTTGAATCTGATGAGGTTTATCGATGGGGCGAGTATGATGGCAGTGGTGACCCAATTGAACTGACTTTTGACGAATATTACGATCGTTTCCTTTTCTCTGCTTTTTTTGCCGAACCGGAAATGATGGCGGTGAATGAAGAATTGGGGCACAGCAGCATGATTAATAATATTGCAGAGTTTTACCCTGGATCTTCATTTGTGGAATATCACTTCAGCGGGTTTGAAGAAAAATATGAAGGTATGGATTGGGTTAGCCTTCGCCTGGTATTTCTTCAAGAAGGCGGCAGATGGTACCTGGTGGGGTTGGTCAACGATCAGTGGACAACTTAAGATAGAATTTTCATTAAGAGGCTGACCTTATAAGCAGCCTCTTTTTAATTAAGACAAATAGCAGTTTTAGGTTCAGTCTATTTACCACAAGAGATTGATTTTTTCAAATTGTACCCGCTCATTGATTTATTCCTGAAAATTACACTTTAACGACAAATGCATTTCCAGTGGGGATGAGATCATTGTCCTGTTGTCTTAATTTTCCTTGCTTTTAATAAACAACATGTCCAATAGGCATCGGCTTTGTTATTCGGTACAGAGCCGTTTTTCAAATTGAGCGGTAAATCTAAGCGCTGCAAGTGAAAGCGTCACGCCGTTGATATTTCCCAAGAGGTCTATTCAAACCGTGTCCAGTCGAAAGGAACAACCCAGGCTTCGAAATGATCAATAACTTCAGGATTCTGACAATCGACCAGGACCTCAACATTTCCTTCTCCCCCCGGGAGGATCGGGTCAGATAACCAGGTCATCCCACCGCCAATGATTTTTCCTTCGGCGTTGTAGCCTAAAACGTAGGCATCAACCTCTGTGATTGTTTTGCTGTAGGTATTGGTGAAATTAACCTGTGCATACCGATTGTCATCTTCGGCGGCTTTAATAGAGTTGATACGGAAGGGGTTTTCATTCAGATCGTAGTCATCTTCTTTGTGAAGGGGTAACAGTAAGATGCTGTAGTCGATCATATTTGCACCATCGGGCAGGATTAAATTCCAGGGCGTGATGCCGATGATATCATCGGGCAACAATAAATTCAGATAAACACTACCGGTCGTAGCGATATTACCGTCCTGGTCGAAATAGGTGATATAAGCATAGATGTTCCGCAGCACAGAATCCCCGGTATTTTTTATGATCAGGCCTCCATTAACGGCACCTGAACTGTCCTCATAGAAATGGCTGTCTAAAACCTCGACCTGAGAAATTAAATTACTTTCTTCGATAACGTCTGACGTGAAAGTAATTGTTGGGAATGCATCTACCCTGGAAACCTCACCAAAGGTATCAACATAAACTGTAAAACCCAAATCATTGTTTGGATGGATAAAATCGATGTAAACCGTTCCACCACCGACAATCTCATCCGCAGCATCGTAGCACAAAACATCCGTCCGCAAATTGGTATAAATTGCGGGTGTGTGATTAACAATTTTTCCAGTCACGATTGGGAAATCAATGTTTTCCCAATAAGACAACTTTTCGAGGGTTAAAGGATTTTCCAAATCACTCGAAAAGGATACTCCGGCAACCGTCCAGCGGATGTCGGTTGATGCAGCAACTTCTTCTTCATCAGGAAGCCAAAATGTGGCGGTGATGCCCTGGGTGGTTTCAGGATAAAACTGGGTCAGATAAGCATAACTGGTGTCGATTAAATTGCCATTCGGGCTGAAGAGTTGGATGGTAAAATCAACCCCCTCATAGGTGGTGTGGGTGGACGTGTTTTCAATTAAAAAACCAAAGAAAACGATTGTATCTTTTTTGTAAATAGCGCTTTGCTTAACAACAACCAAATCCTTGTTGGCGTCATAAGGCTTTAACGAGGGGCTTTCGGTTTCTTTTTTCTCAACAGTTACCGTAGGCGCAGCAAGGGATGGATTAACCGCTGGTTCTTCAGTTGGCGTGGCGGTGGGGTCTGGTTTTTTGGAAAAGCGGCATCCCAAACCGACTATCAGTGGAAAAAGAATAACAAAAACGATAAAAATTTTCTTTCGCATGGCGTTTTCCTTCTCATTGAAAAGGTAAGGTGTGGATTTTCATTAGAGTTTATCTAAAACATGGTTTTCAGATTGCATCCAAAATTCCTGGAAATCTGATTTTGCAAGTATAACATGGAAATGGCAAGCGATTAAAAACCACGAATTTTGAGAATATGAAACTGGAGAGGTTTTTCCGGTGCTTACGCCTTTTACTGAAATTGAAACATCATCACCGGGCTCGAATAGAAATTGTAGGAAGATTTACTTAAATAAAGCAAACAAAAAGAGGCTGCGTTTTGGCAGCCCCTTTTGGGTAAACCTTGATCGCTCTTAATTAAAATCCGTCCATATACTTGGATTAATCCACGCTTTTAGATGATCAACTTTTTCAGTGGTTAAATAAGTAATCCAAACTTCAACTTCGTCTGTGCCACCAGCAGGCGTTGGGCTTGAAGTCCAGGAATTTCCTCCGCCGATGATTTTTCCGTCCGCATTGTACGCCAGGACAAAGACATCAACTTCTGACACCTCTTTGGTATAGGTGTTGGTAAAGTTGACCAGGGCATTGCTTTCAAAATCGCCTGAGATGCTGACGCTGTTGACCCGGAAAGGGTTTGAATTCAGTTCATAGCTATCATCCGCTTCACCGGGAAGCATTAAAATATCGTAATGATCATATTCGGCGCCATCAGGTGGTGACCAAATCCAGGGCGTAAGGCCAAGGGTGTCGCCGGGCAGCAAGAATTTGATGCATTTATCACCGGTGGTGATGATATCGTCGTTACGATCATAAAAAGTGATATAAAAGCATGAATCTCTCAGGACAGAATTTGTATCGTTTTTGACAACAATTCCACCTTCAATCCAACCATATTTGTCAACAGTGAAATTATCTTCTAGAATTTTTATCTTCGAGAGGAAATCGGTTTTATCGATGTAATCTGTGCCGTAGCTAAGATTTGGGAAAGCTTCTACCCTGGCAATCTCACCAAAAGCATCAACAGTGGTTATAAAGCCCATGTAGTCATTCAGGTGAATAAAATCCAGATAGGTGTTTCCACCGCCCACAAGATCACCAGCTTTATCGAAACATAAAACATTAATATTTATATTTGTAAATGTCGTGGATGATAAATTGACGATTTTCCCGGTCACTTTGGGACTTCCCTGGTTATCCCAGACAACCAATTTTTCAGTAGAAAAGGGGTTGTCGGAGGGGTTTGCCGGGGAGGTTCTTCGATAGGTCCAGTTGATTTCAACAGAATCAATATTTGTGTCATCCTCGGAAAGCCAAAACGTCGCCGTGAAACCAAAGGTTGATTCAGGGTAAAAGAGTGCCACAGATTCGTAAGAGGAATCAATCAGCTCGCCACGAGGTCCAAAAGCTTCTGCGGTGAATTCAACATCTTCATAAAGAATATCACTGGCTGGATTTTCAAATAAAAAACTGACATAAGCGATTGAGTCATCTTCAAAAATTGGACTTTGCTTTACTTTTCGCAATTCCTTGGCATCGACCTCAGGTTCATCCTGGGTGTCCTGCTTACCAATTGAGCGCGTTGGGGCGGATACGGCTGGTTGCTCAACCTGCTCAGTAGCGGTTGGTTGGGTGTCGATCTCTTCTTTGGGTTCCGCTGGTTTAGCAGTAAAACGGCAGGCAAGGCCGACTACCAGGGGGAAGATAATCAACAAAATGAAAAAGGTTTTTTTAGGCATAATTTTCTCCTTCTTATCTACCGATAATTTTTTGTTTTTAATAATTTTCATTCTCGACGATCGTTTATCACCATTATTATGGTACCAATCCTTATAAATTCAAGCCAGGCAAGTATATCACACATGCAAAAACATTGGCAGAAGGCTGATGGAACGCCAGCTGAGAAATGTTGCCAGACAAATTAATCATGCTTTAGATAAGATTTTAACTTTTCTTTCCTGACTGGATGCCTGTTTTTGTAGGAGATGAGTGACGTGGGGTGAGAAAATTGGAATTAAAAACCTCGTTAAGCGCATGGGGACATTTGTGCAAATTTGCACAGCATCAAATCTAATGCATGATCGGTAAATATCACTGAAAACTGGGCTTTTCTGGATGGTGGATTTGAAATCCGTTTGGGTAAAAAGCTACTCAGAAACAAGCAGAGGCTAATGGACTGAGTAAATGATGTGCGTATGACAATGGGTGAAATTGATTTAGAAAGCGAATAGGAGCCAAAAGTAGACCTCTGAATGTTGATGTTGCGGGTGGGAGGTATTGCCTGACAGTCAGTCCAGTGAACCTCGCGTTTGTTTTTCACCCGATCAACTTTTCGCTTAAAAGGAATCCCGCTTAATTTGCGTATAAAGCATTATTCGTGTTAAAAACTGTGATAGAATTATGGCATAATAAGCCTGTTGTGGCTTGGCTCCTCTTTCAGGTGTAGAGGAAAAACTGGGGATCGTCACAATTCAGATTGACGATCCTTGCTTTTTAAATATGGAGAGAAATTTGAAGATACTTACCGATTAATCGGATTTGGTTTTGGTTCCCAACGTTAGCGCAGTTGTTGTGTGTACAACGCTTTGTAAAACTGAAGGGCTGTTGAACGGAATGGGGGTTGACATGCCGCCGATGCGACAAGTGAATCAGACCTTTAAGCGGGCGCCGCGCCATAAGGGGAAAGAAAGCAAGCAGTTGGGGTTGTTGGGGGAGGGAGATTAAAAGGACTTCTGCTTTAAGAAGCAAAATTAAAATAAAAACATAGGGCAGGTGGGAGTCGAACCCACACGGTATAAATACCGAAGGATTTTAAGTCCTTTGCGTCTGCCATTCCGCCACTGCCCCAGTTTCAGACATAATTTTACCATTATCTTCCTGCTTGGGAAGATATCAATTTTGGTTGCATCGAGTCGTTTGCACGCTTTAATGTGTTAAAAGGTTATTATTGAACACTCTTTGGGCTTCATCTGGAAATCTCGTTTATAATGGCACCATCATTCTATAAAGAAAGCACGCATTTAATATGACCATGTCCTCGAATATCATCAACTGGATTTTAGCCCTTTCGCCAGTGCTGGTGGTTTTAGTAATGATGCTTGGTTTTCGGGCAGGCGGCACCCGCGCAGGGGGGATGGGATGGCTGTCAGCGGTGATTGTGGCGGTGGTGTTTTTTGGGGCAGGATTTGAATTAATGGCGGTTGCCCATATTAAAGCAATTTTGCTCAGCCTGGACGTTTTTTATATTATCTGGATGGCGCTGCTTTTATTTCATGTAGCGGATGAAGCCGGCGCCATCCGCATGATTGGGCGGGCGCTCCCCAGGTTGACTGAAGACCGGGTGATGCAATCGCTGTTGATCGGCTGGTTGATGGTGACCTTTATTCAGGGCACTGGTGGTTTTGGGGTGCCGGTAGCGGTGTGTGCGCCGATATTGATGGCGATTGGTTTCACTCCAATTCAAGCCGTCGCCATGGCCTCGCTGGGCGACACCTGGGCTGTCACCTTTGGCTCGTTGGGCACTTCTTTTAAAATATTAATGGCTGTTACGGGTCTTCCGGCAGAGGTTTTAGCCCCATATTCTGCAATTTTGCTGGGAATTGCCAGCTTTCCCAGCGGTATGCTGGTGGCATTAATTGGGAACGGCTGGAAGAGTTTTAAACGCGCCTTGCTGCCTGTATTATTGCTTTCAGTCGTGATGAGCGTTGTGCAGTATGTGCTCGTCACCAATGGTTTGTGGGCTCTGGGCAGCACGGGCGCGGGATTGGCCGGGCTGGCTGTTGGTCTGCTGTTATTACGATTGCCCATCTATCGCAACCAGAAGCAAACTAACGTTGCGCTTGAAACAGAAGAAACCGACCCTGATGCGGGTAAATCCTTATGGCTGGTTCTAATCTGCTATGCGCTGTTGATTTTGTTGGCTTTTGGCACTAACCTGATTAAACCGGTGGATTTATTATTAAGCCACATTAAAATCTCGCTGAACTTCCCGGAAGTTAGCACCCGTTTCGGGTGGACAACACCTGCTAGGCCCGGGCAGGCTATCAATTTGTTTGGTCATCCCGGGGCAATTCTTTTTTACACCAGTTTTATTTCGATCATTATTTACCGATGTGTTGGTTACCTTAAACCGGGATCGATGAAGCGTATTCTTAATAACGTGGCGAAAAGCGGAATCAATTCCAGCCTGGGCATTCTGACGATGGTCGGGTTGGCGTCAATCATGCTGCATAGCGGGATGACCTATCTGCTGGCAGAGGGCCTTAGCACGAGCATTGGGCGGGATTTCTATCCCCTGGTGGCGCCGGTCATTGGTGCGCTGGGCGCATTTATCACCGGCAGCAACACCAATTCCAATGTTTTGTTTGGTGCCTTACAACAGGGCTCGGCGGAATTGTTAAAATTGAGTGTGCCGCTAATTCTGGCAGCCCAGACAGCAGGTGGATCGGTGGGCAGTGTTCTGGCGCCGGCTAAGGTCATTGTGGGATGCAGCACGGTGGGTCTATCTGGGAAAGAGGGCGATGTGATGCGCAAGATTATTGGCTACGGGTTGATCCCAATTGCCGCGGTTGCGTTAGCAACTTGGATTTTGCACTTAATTGGATAGGGAATAAGATGTCTGCAAAAGAGAATCTCTCACTGCAAAACCTAAAAAAGAGCCCGGGTTTGCGGGTTGTATTGTTGATCACCCAAATTTTATTGCCCCTGGGTTTATACGCAGCCTTGCGTTGGTCGAATACAGCGGCTGCGGCGCTGATTGCGGTATTGATTGTCACCGGTATGATTTTCCTGGTGTGGCTGGGATGAAAAAACTTGTGGGTGGAAAAACAAGAGGCTCTGCAAAAATTCTTTATGCAGGCAGCCTAATATTTTTAGGAATCGGTATGTTTGCCCTGGGCTGGAAGGTTTTTCCGTCACCGGTGGATGGGGTGCATATTAATATTCCAGCAGGTGCACTGCCAGGCGCACCCGAAGGAGATGGCTTTGTCAGTCTTTCGGAGTATTCCCTCAAAATCACCTGGCCGCGCTGGATACGAAGGGGTGAGACCGGACTGTTACGTTTGAGTTTGACGGACCTTGACCCGGCCCCCGCAGCGTTAGTGGATTCGACTCAAATT